>Ga0208492_1000190_pt1 | contig 60528 bp, 50 predicted proteins | sample Subbioar_CSW14AB_FD_184820 | JGI IMG/M metagenome (GOLD analysis project Ga0208492, IMG submission 184820) | Serpentinite rock and fluid subsurface biosphere microbial communities from McLaughlin Reserve, California, USA - CR12Mar_CSW14AB (SPAdes) | ecosystem: Environmental > Terrestrial > Deep... | reverse complement strand
TTATTACCGGACAAGAAGGATTAACTTTGGCAGCTGCTTTAATTTTTGGGAAGGATGCAACGATCCAAAGTTTGCTTCCAGCCTATAAAGTTGAAGCTATGGTCAGGATTGAAAATCTTGATCGCTGGGATGATCGTATTAATCCACCTTTAAGAACTAATCTGATTGATACCTATCTTCAGTTAAAGCAGTTTCTCAATAAACACCTTCCTGAGAAGTTTTACATGGAAGGAGATCAGCGGGTTGATTTGCGAGATAAAATTTTCAGGGAAATTATCGGTAACGTTATCGTTCACCGGGAATATACAAGCGCATTATCAACCGACTTGATTATTAGTAAAACGGCAGTTACGATCACAAATCCAAACAAGCCTCATTTTCATGGGCCGATTGACTTGAATAGCTTTAGTCCCTATCCTAAGAATCCTAATATCAGGAAGTTTTTTACCGCCTTTGGCTGGACAGACGAGATTGGATCAGGGATTCGCAATACGAACAAGTATTTACCTCTATACATACCGGGGGCAAAACCTTTGTTTTTGGAAAATGATACGTTTAAGACAGAAATTCCGCTTAAATCCGCCTCATTTAGCCAGTTTGCCAACGAATTCCATAAATGGCTGGAATTACCCCCAGACACTCTGCCCCGTCTTGAGAAAGGCTTAAAAGAGGTCTTTTTGCCTCCGGCCATGATTGGTTCTGACTGGAAAGGGCTTTTACTGTATTTGGTACCCACTTGGCATCAAAAAGGTACCCACCTTCCCGAACTTGACTGGCCTGAAAATCAGGTTTTTGCAATAGAAGAGATTAAAAAAGTACCCACCTGGGATGAAAAAGGTACCCACCTTCTAAGGAAAAAAGCTTGGTATCTGATAGGGATTCTGAGTTTGGCCAGTGAACCAATTAAGCTTTCAGAGTTATTGAAGATTTTTGACTATAAGAATGAAAAAACATTCCGGGATAATTATCTCACTCCATTGCGTCAAGCGCAACTTATAGCATTAACTAATCCGGGAAATCCAAATGATCCGGATCAAAAATATAAAATCACGGAGGCAGGGAAAATGTTTTTATCAGGGCATTAAAATATTGAAGGAAAATGAAATGAAGCATACAACAGCAATAAAAATAAAGCCATGCGGAATTCCATGTAGCCTTATCATAAAATAAAATTTGCACATGAAATTACATTTTGACAGTAATCAAGAATACCAAATAGAAGCGATTAAATCAATTACTGATGTATTTGAAGGGCAACCTTTATCGGGAGGAGATTTTGAGTTTTCTATTTCTACAACAGGATCATTTCTTTCGGAAAATGGTTTTGGAAACAAATTGACTTTATCTGAAGAACAAATTTGGAACAATGTTCAGGCGATCCAGCAACGTAATGAAATTAAATATAGCAACGAAACTCTTCAGGGAATGAATTTCTCTATTGAGATGGAAACCGGAACAGGAAAAACGTATGTTTATTTAAGAACTGTTTACGAGCTGAATAAATTATATGGGTTTAAGAAATTTGTAATAGTAGTTCCTTCGGTTGCCATCAGAGAGGGTGTTTTGAAAAATCTGCAAATAACACACGAACATTTTCAAACACTTTACGATAAGGTTGAAATCAATTCAGATGTTTATGACAGCAAAAAAGTTTCCGGCCTACGGGGGTTTTCATCAAACAATTCGATTCAAATATTGGTAATTAATATCGATTCGTTTGCGAAGGACAGTAATATCATTAATAATCCAAACGATAAATTAACAGGTAAAAAACCAATCGAATTTATTCAATCTACCAATCCAATTGTTATTGTGGATGAGCCGCAAAACATGGAAACTGATATTCGTAAAAAGGCAATTGAAAATCTGAATCCGTTATGCACTCTCAGATATTCGGCCACCCACACGAATTTATACAACCTAATGTATTCTCTTAATCCGGTTAAGGCTTATGATCTGGGATTAGTTAAGCAAATTGAAGTTGATTCAGTGGTAAGTGAAAATGCGATGAACGAAGCCTTTGTTCAATTGGAGAGTATAAGTGCAACAAAATCAAAAATAACCGCCAAGATCAAAATCGATTGTAATACAGACAAAGGTGTTATCAAGAAATCAGTTCCGATCAAAGCAGGCGACGATCTTTATAAGCAGAGCGGACAAAGAGAAATTTATAAAGACGGTTTTATTGTAGATGAAATTGACGCAGGGATGCAAACCGTTTCATTTACGAACGGGATCATACTTACGGTTGGAGAAACGCAGGGCGGCATGAATGACGAGGTAATGAAGTACATGATCCGGAAAACCGTTGAAGAACATTTAAAAAGGGAGCGTGCATATAAGAGCAAAGGGATAAAAGTTCTTTCCCTGTTTTTTATTGACCGGGTTAAAAACTATAGAGAATACGATTCTTCCGGCTCTCCGGTCAAAGGAAAATTCGCAGAATGGTTTGAAGACATTTATAAGGCAGAAGTAGCAAAGCCAGGTTATAAAGACTTAAATTCTTATTCGGTTGAAGAACTGCACAACGGTTATTTTTCTCAGGACAATAAAGGACGCATCAAGGATACCGGAGGAGAAACCCAGGCGGATGATGATACTTACAAACTAATCATGCAGGATAAAGAAAAATTACTGGATGTAAATACTCCCTTACGCTTCCTGTTCAGTCACTCGGCTCTTCGTGAAGGCTGGGATAATCCCAATGTGTTCCAAATTTGCACCCTTAATGAAACTAAATCCGAAATAAAGAAGCGTCAGGAGATCGGACGGGGCTTGCGATTATGTGTTAATCAGGTTGGAGAAAGATTGTATGATCGGAACTTAAATAAGCTGACGGTTATTGCTAATGAGAGTTACGATGATTTTGCAAAAGCATTGCAAAAAGAAATAGAAGAAGATTGTGGCGTTGATTTTACAGGAAGAACAAAGAATAAAAACGACCGGAAAGTTGTGAAGTACAGGAAGGGATTTGAAGCTGATCCCAAGTTTTTACAAATATGGGACAAGATCAAGTTTCATACTCGCTATAACGTAGAGTATAAAACGGATGATCTGATCACTCTGGCGGCCAAAGAAGTTCATGACATGCCTGAAACAAAAAAACCGTCAATTAAATCAACAAAGAAAAAAGTTCTTATTACAGATGAAGGTGTCGATGGACAGCTGGTAAGCGATAGCGGTAATGACGATTATAGGGCATCCTTTGAAATTCCAGATATGTTGAGCTACATTCAGAATAAAACTGAATTAACTCGCACAACTATCCTCGACATATTAAAGAAGTCAGGACGGATACATGAATTGCTAATAAACCCGCAATTGTTTATGGATAATAGCGTGACAGCGATTAAACGGATGCTGTATGAGCTTATGATTGACGGGATAAAGTATGAGAAAATAGGAAGTAAATTTTACGAAATGCAGTTGTTTGAAGACAACGAACTGGAAATTTATTTGGATAAGCATACGTTTCCTGTAAATGATTCCTCAAAAACAATTTACGAAAATTATATTCCTCTTGATTCTTCAGTAGAGAATCAATTTGCCGCTGATTGCGAGACAAGCGAAAATATTGAATTCTTTTTTAAGCTTCCTTTTTGGTTCAAAATAAACACGCCTATTGGCACTTATAATCCGGATTGGGCTATCGTTTTCAAAGGCGAAAATAAAATATATTTCGTCGCTGAAACAAAAGGTGAGGGTGAGATCAGGCGAAGTGAAGAATTAAAAATCACGTGCGGAACAGAACATTTCAAAAAGTTTGATGATGTTGCCTTTAAAAGAGTAAATAAAGTTCAAGATATTAATTGATATGGGAAGCGTTATGAATCGAAGCGAAAAGAGTCCTTATTGTTATTGAATGGAGGAATGAATTCAGCCGCTTGCCTGGATTTTCTTAAAATCCAATTCAGGACGGAAACATTTTGTATTTTAGTGTTGCTCCTACGAATAAGGGCGGTGAGTACTCTTAATTTAAATCTGACCTCAGAATACACCGCCCCGGTTTCTTCCGAACCAACATTGAATCTCAAAATATACTATTCCAGGCTACCGTCTTTTCTTTTCACAATTCTTACAATCCGGAAACCAGGTATCGATTACATCCGGAAGTTTAATGAGATGCTCATCGTCGTCCTCCGCGGAGATCTCCGTAAAGAATATTTTTGTGGCGCTGGTTTGTTTATTGAGATAGTTTATCATCTCCCCGCTCAGTTTATTCCCGTAACCGGTAAACTCCTTTGTTTCTCTTTTTCCTTTTACATATAATTTATAGGAAAGAATCTTATTTTCACGAGGATTGCCAAACCTGTCTACAGTGAATAACCTGGATTCGGTATTGTCAAACACCGCTTTTACAAGATTAGACTCTTTTTTAACTTTGATCGTTTGAGGCTCCTGAGCAGAAACGGCTGACTGAAAAAGAACCGCTGAAAAAAGAAACAGGAACTTTGGTAAAAAAAACTTCATGAGTTAAATGTATGTGAAAACACGTTAAGATACAAGTTATGCTTCTGGTTTCCTTTCCCAATAAGACCTGCAAGATTTTATTCATCTTTAAAAAAGCTCAGCTTATGAAGATCGATCAACTGAATGTCCCGGTAATAAAAATTTAAAATATCAGTATAACTATACCCCAGCTTTACCATGCGCATCGCGCCCTCCTGGCACATTCCCAAACCATGACCATATCCCCTCCCGGTAAAAAGCACGGTATCTTTGTTAAGTTCCGTAATACTGAAAAACGTAGATTTTAACTGCAGGTCAAGACGGATATTTTTTAGAGGCACTCTTGAATTATTACATTCCAGAAATATTTTTCGCGTATCCTGGGTAAAATGCAGGGCTGCCTCTTTCTCCTCTTCATTCTCGACCGGGAAATTATGTTTGAGCTTTAGATAACTCAGCCAGTCTTCTTTTAGCATGCGCCTTTCCCATCTTGCATTCGGCATCTTAAAGCTGAAAGAATCCACTACGCTTCTTAAATAAGACGTATGCGATCCCCACACATCTTCACTGTTGGCTGTTTGTCCACCACTGTTACTGTGAAACGCAGCTACGATTAAATTCAGGTTCTCGTCTACCACCACTTTTCCGCGGGTGCCTTCCATCGCCTTATAAATATTCTGATCGCGGGGCTTGCCATAATAAGCCTGGCAATGAACCTGGTCGCAAAGGCTGAAACCTTCCAGAACGTGTTTATTTATATGTGCCAGCGCAAAAGTCCGGGCAAGGATGGCCTGCACTTTATAAAACTCCAGTGACGAACGCGAGCCTGCCTCGGCTTCCGTAACTCCGGCAATATAATTGTCGAGGCTGATCTCATTAATAATTTTAATAAAACCCTCGCTTGCTGAAAAACTCAGGTCATCCTGATATGTGCGTACCTTCCTTTCAGGGTTGCTCAGCTTTAATTTTAATTCACTCCCGCTATCGCTTACAAATTTTATATACTTAAAAAACCCCATGAGGATGTCATTTTTTCTTACCTCAATACTGTCGCCGTTTACTGTAAGTTTAAAATCCATCAATGGCCTGCAGTCAGCTATCATGACACCATCGCCAAGTAACTGATAAGTGCCCAGGTTAATTATCGTATGTGCCTGGCTGACCTTTAAATGCGAGAATAATCTTATCTGGATGCTTTCGGTAGGAATAAAAAACGAAGTAGATCCGGCGAAAGCGAGGAACGGGATGAGAAAATATTTAATTCTTAGTTTTAGTTTCCGCATTTTAATTTTTATCAGAAGCGTCCATTACCAGTTGTTTCGCAATACGGAAGGAAGCTCCGCCCCCCCCCAGGTGTTTTATTAATTCATCATATTCACGGATCATATTATTTCTATAAGTTGAATCCATAAGCAAACGCTTTAATTCCTCAGAAATATTTTTAGATGTAAATTCTCCCTGGATCAGTTCTTTTACAATTGGCTTGTCCATGATTAAATTCACAAGACTGATATATTTTATTTTCACCAGCTGTTTTCCAATAGCAAAGGACAATCCCCCTGTTTTATAACAAACTACCTGGGGAAGCTTGAATAATGCACTTTCGAGTGTAGAAGTACCGGATTTAATAATGCCCGCTTTGGCGTAGGTCATTAACTCATAAGTTTGATTAAACACTACTTTTATACCATGTTTTTGTAACGAGTCATAATGCGTCTTCGGCAGGTTAGACGCTCCGGCTACCACAAACTGGTACTTCTTAAAATCAGCTGCTACCTCAAGCATGATCCTGAGCATGCGTTCTATTTCCTGAACCCTGCTTCCCGGTAGTATAGCGATGATCGGTTTTTCCGACAAGCCATTTTCTTTTACGAAGTGTTCTTCCGTCTTTAATTTTGGCTTTTGTTGTTCAATAGCGTCAATTAAAGGATGCCCGGTAAAATAAACTTTATGATCATGTTTTTGATAGAACGCTTCCTCAAAGGGAAGAATAACGAAGAGTTTGTGCGTGTATTTTTTGATCTGTTCCACCCTGTTCTCTTTCCATGCCCAAACCGTTGGTGAAATATAATAATCAACTTTGATGCCCTGCTCTGTCGCCCACTTTGCCATCCTCAGATTAAAGCCGGGATAATCCACCAATACCAAAAGATCTGGCTTAAATTTCAGGATCTCTTCCTTTACTATTTTAAAATTCTTTTTTATGGTGCGAATATTTTTAAGCACGTCCACAAAACCCATAAACGCCATTTGTTTTATGTGAATGCCCGCCTTAACACCACTCACCTCCTCCATCAGGTCTCCGCCCGTAAAAGCAAAGCTTGCAGACGCGTCCAGCTTTTGAATCTCGCGCATACAATTTCCTCCATGCAGATCGCCACTTGCTTCTCCGGCTATAAAATAGTACTTCATTTTTTAAATAAATTCCGGTTCGTGATAGTATGTGATATAAGCGATAAGTAAAATGTATACCGCCAGACTTATGATCAGTCCTTTATTAAACTTATCTATCTTGTAATTCAGTCCCAGGTAAAAGATCAACAAATTTCCAAGTACGCATATTTTTATAACATTGCTGAGGAGGTAACCGGTCATTAAATATCTCAGGAAACGCCGCGGAAAACTTATCTGGTGATGAAAGAACAACCAATACAGCATGAATATTATCATAGGAAATACTAACCCGGTGAACAGGCCTATCCACCATTTATCTGCTTTTTGTATCCAGTTCATAATTTTTCAAAATGTTTTAGATGTGAAAGTGTGTTATGCGCGGTAAGGTCCGCCTGTGTTGGCACTACCGAGATATAACCATTGGCAAGGGCCCATTCATCGGTGTCTAAAGACTCCGGTTCAAAATTCACGAACTCGCCGGTAAGCCAGTAATAATCCCTTCCGTAGGGATCTTTGCGTTCTTCAAAACGCTCCACCCAGTTGGCACGGGCCTGCCGCACAACCTTTATTCCTTTAAAATCCGCTTCCTTTAATTTCGGTATATTTACATTAAGACAAACACCTTTGGGCATTTTGTCTTTTAAAGCCTCTTCAATAATTTTAGATACAAATTTTTCCGCCTGTGCAAAATCCGCCTCCATGGCATAATCGCACAAACTGAATCCTATACTTGGGGTACCTTCCAGCGCGCCTTCGATCGCGGCACTCATCGTTCCACTGTAAATAACATTGATGGAACTGTTGCTCCCGTGGTTTATGCCACTGAGCACCAGGTCGGGCCTTTTTTTCAGGATGTGGTTCACCGCCATTTTTACACAATCAACGGGAGTTCCACTGCACGCGTATTCCATTTCAGCATTGTGGTAATTTGTTTTTTGGATGCGTAACGTAGAATTAATGGTGATCGCATGCCCCATTCCACTCTGCGGTTTATCAGGAGCTACCACTATGATACGGCCAAACCGGGAAGCCACTTTTGCCAGGAACGTAATTCCAGGTGCATAGATGCCATCGTCGTTGGTTACTAATATTACTGGTTTTTCAGGCATTCCTATAATTTCATTAAAGCTAGCTGAAAGATTGCAAAATTAAGGGTTTGGCAGGTTAAACTTACTAAAGTTGGCTTGTTAATTCTCATTTCTGATATCAGTTTTTATCAAGGCGCTCCCTTCGGGCCGGGCTACTATAGGCTCACACAGTTTCCCGCTCATCAAGCCGCACCGGCTTGTCTCACTGCTTCGCTAAGGCTTTTGAGATCAGTTAAATGTTAAGATTCTTTAAAAACGAGTTCCTGAAACCCCAGTATCACGCCATTTTTACATTGCACGCAAGTTGCTGTATGTAAATTTGACACGGGAACAGCGTTGGCACTATAATTGTTTCCCTTAACGTAAAAAAAGAAAATGTTTGATTTAGGATTGTTAATGATTGCCCTGGTCTTTATGGCGATCGGCTTATTGGTAAGCTCACGCTTAAAGTCCAAATTTGCCAAGTATTCAAAGGAACGTCTTAGCTCTGGTTTAAGCGGTAAAGAAGTGGCGGAAAAAATGCTGCGTGAAAACGGTATTTATGACGTACGGGTAACCAGCGTAGGCGGAATGTTGACGGACCATTATAACCCGGTGGAAAAAACCGTGAACTTAAGTAATGATGTTTATAATAACCGTACTGTAGCCGCCGCCGCGATCGCGGCACACGAGTGTGGACATGCGGTACAGCACAGCACAGCATATGCCTGGTTAAAGATGCGCAGCGCGCTTGTTCCCGCTGTTCAGATCGCGAGCAATGTAATGAGTTTTTTAACGCTGGGGCTGGCATTTATTGCATTCAGTTCGCCTTCCATGCTTAACTCCATGCTGTTATTGTTTATAATATTGCAAGGAGCTATCACTTTATTCAGCGTGATAACTTTGCCTGTTGAAATTGATGCCAGCAGGAGAGCCTTAGTATGGCTTGATCGTTCGGGAATAACTCATAACTATGAGCATTCAGAAGCTAAGGACGCTTTAAAATGGGCCGCATATACGTATATCGTGGCCGCTTTAGGATCCATTGCCACACTGTTGTATTACATCTGGCGGTTTACTTCAAATAGCAGGGATTAATCCAATAAAAAAACTATAAAAAAACCGGTCGGAAAATCTGACCGGTTTTTTTATTAAGATCAAAAATAAGATCCCACACACGCTGTTAAAACGGTGCTAAACCTTCTCGATAGAATATTTGGTCATAAATTCCATGGCTTTATCTACCATTTCGGAACTGCCTAAAAATAAAGGAGTACGTTGGTGCAACTCTTTTAAAGGGATCTCCATGATCCTTTTACCACCCGTGGTTGCTTTACCTCCCGCCTGTTCTATCACGTAAGCCAATGGATTACATTCGTACAACAAACGCAATTTCCCGTTGGGAGATTTTGTAGTTGTGGGGTAAATATAAACACCACCCGTTATCAGATTACGGTGAATGTCTGCCACTCCCGAGCCAATGTAACGCGAAGAATACGGCCGGTTGCTTTCTTTATCTTCTTCCTGGCAATATTTCAGGTATTTTTTCACACCATCTGGGAAATGCAGATAATTTCCTTCGTTAATAGAATAGGTTTTGCCAATCTTTGGCGTCTGCATGTTCGGATGTGATAAACAAAATTCTCCGATGCTCGGATCAAGTGTAAATCCGTTCACTCCCTTGCCGGTTGTATATACGAGCATGCAGCTTGAACCATAGATCACATATCCTGCGGCGACCTGCTCGGTTCCGCGTTGCATAAAATCCTCGAGGGTACCCGGTCCGCTTAAACTTACGCGGCGATATACTGAAAAAATTGTTCCGACACTTACGTTTACATCAATATTCGACGAGCCATCCAATGGGTCCATTGCTACCACATATTTCGCACTCTTTGAAATTTCAGTATCAATAGGAATTATATCGTCGTTTTCTTCACTTGCAATCGCACATACTTCACCGCCCGCTTTAAACGCGGCGATAAACTGGTCATTCGCATATACATCCAATTTTTTAACACGCTCGCCCTGTACATTGGTTTCGCCTGTTTCACCTAAAACATCCACCAGTCCCGCTTTATTCACCTCTCTGTTCACAATCTTCGCAGCAATTCCTATATCACGCAGAAGCCTCGATAATTCTCCTTTGGCGTAAGGAAAATCAGCTTGTTTTTCAATAATGAATTGACCTAATGTTTTCACGTTCATAAATTAAATTTTGGAATCCAAATTTAGGGATTTTAAATGTAAGAAGGGTGGTTTTAACAGGATATTAGCTTGAAAACTCCTCTTTGAGGAACTCGCGCCAATCGCTCAGATTAGCGATTACCTGTATCTGGCGGTATTTGTAATGAAACTTTTGCTCATCGGTCTGAGCATTTAAAACATTGATCCTGTATGTATCGAAATTCGCGAGCGCAGCCTTTTCTTCCCTGGTTAATTTCACCCCACTAAATTCTCTGTCGCGAAGATCATTAATACTTACAACTAAACCTGTAGTTTTTTTGTTAAGCAATACCGATAAAAAATCTGTTTTATGTTCCACATGGTAAAAATAGGTTTAAAGACCATTCCCTTAAAAATATTTCTATTTATTATACTAACATTGTAATGTTAATTGTAACTTATTTTAACAGGTTCTCATGACCAAGAAAATCATAGTCATTTTCCTATTCATACAGTCCCGCTGTTTTTCGCAGTCTCCTCCACTTTCATTGCCCGAGTTTTACTGGGCGCTGAGTCACCCTATTGCGGCAATTAAAGTAAAGGTGATCACAAAAAGATGCGATGCTTACCTGCAAAAATGCTATTCAATCGCTTCTCTTCCTAATTCCGGAAAAGACAAAGACAACCTGGCACTTGATAACTACAATAACGGCGGAAAACAGGATGCCTTCCGGCACGTTTTTTTTATGGCTGCCTATTCCAGCAAAATTAAACCCAAAAAATTACGCAAGCTTGGCAGGGCACATGAAAAAGCTAACTACAGATCTTTCTTAAGATCCCGGAAAGAAGATGGCGAAATGCCCGATAGCCTGGGTTCGGTAATGGATCTTCAAAACAATGAACTCGGAATTAAAATTGGCAGGTCCAATAAGACGCCCGACCTTTTCCAATTACTTGAACTGGTTATTTCGGAAATAAATAATGGAAAAGCGGTAATTATGAAAAGAGATCAGGCAGGAAGGTATCTTGACTGCCAGGGGAAAATTATAGATCCCGGACTGTTTAAAAAAAAGTGGTATGTACCTAAATGCCTGGTTGCTTCAGATTATCAATATTAAGGTGAAGTGCGGTTGTTGATGGGGTATTATTATACTCAAGGACACGAATTGAAAGCAGATTTATGATCTTAAGACGGGATCAAATCTGACTTGTTCAGCAAATTTGTGTTAATGATACTGAGCGTGAATGCATTCTTCGTACAATGTTCTCAGATGCATGAGTCTGTAGCGGATGATGTCAAGAACCAAGTCCACGCCCCAAAGCCCCCAGATTGATTTATTATGGCACTGCATAAAACACTCGGTAATAAAGTCGTTTCCCCTGCTTTCATCATAGAGAAACATCTGCGCACCGCTCGCGTATAAACCGCCTTTGTTAATTATTCTGTTCAGAATATCTATTCTCACACTATTCATTATGCCAAGGTAATAACAAATTATTAATTTTTTGCTTTATAGATTATCTATTTGCTCAATTTACTTACATGCTCTGCAACTGCTCAAATGTCAGCTTACAATTGATCCATTCATTCTCAAAGTTAGAATTATATTTTTTATAAAAACCGATCGCCGGTTTATTCCAGTCCAATACCTGCCATTCCATACGCCTGACCTTTTGTTCTTTAGCAACCTTCACTACTTCATCAAATAATAACTTGCCAAAACCATTCCCACGCTCTTTTTCCGTAACAATTAAATCTTCAAGAAAAAGGCATTTTCCTTTCCAGGTGGAATATTTATAATAATACAAGGCCATTCCAATAATAACGTCTTGTTTTTCCAGAACAAAAAAATCAAACAATTTTTCTTTTCCAAAACCCCAGTTGGTCATTTCGTTTAAGGTAACCTCTACTTCTGCGGGCGCCTCTTCGAAAACCGCCAGTTCCTTTACCAGGTTTAATGCGGAGGGCAGATCTTTCTCCGTTCCCTTTCTTAGATTAATGTTCATTCGTTATTAAAATATCGTTCCCGCGGGCTGTTAACAGGTAGCTCCTGCTGAGCCCGGCTGAATTTTGTCTTATCCTGAATTATTTCGAAAATGTTCTTTTTAAAACAACTTTTTGCAGAATGCGTTTGATCATTAGCTCGGCCAGCAATTCATCAAAAGAAAGCAAAGGATTTTTTTTCTGGTAATTCTGCAACTGCGCTTCGCTAATGTCTATCCTGTATAAAAGACTTGAAATTAAGGAGCTATTGTTTTTCAAAAGTGGCTCCATCCGGCGCATTAAAAAAATCTTCAGCGCATCAAAATTTTGTGGCAGGTCGTCTGCAAAATCGCCCGATGCTCCCGCGTTTTCAAAATCCTTTTTTAACTGGATCTTAAAAAGATCGAACAGGTCTTCTTTTAATAAATATGTATTTACATCGGGCTTTTCCATTTATTGTTTGAGTAATAAACGCTCTACGGGTTTTTTGTTTACGATATGCGATTGGATGATCTCCTTTATGTCTTCTTTTTGCACCCCTACGTAAAATATCCCTTCCGGATAAATAGCCACCGTTGGCCCAAAATCACAGATCCCGAGACATCCGCTTTTATTGGCACGCGTTTTGAGGCCAACATTCAGTTCCTTGAGCTGTTTTTTAAACTCTGCCACCAATTCCAGACCATGGGCGTCTCCGCAACTTAATTTTTCGCTGCCTGTGCGTTGATTGTTGCAGACAAAAATATGAACATCGTATACCATAAACTTTGTGTAAATTGAACTATTATTCAAAACACCATGGCAAAGATATTAATTACAGGTGGAAGTGGTTTGGTTGGCAGGGCTATTTCTGAATTATTATTAAAAAAAGGTCATGAAATATCCTGGCTCAGCCGCGAAAAAGGAAACTGGCGGAGCATTCAAAAATTCAGGTGGGATCTAAAAAGCGGTTATATAGATGAGGCCGCATTCACAGGTGTGGAAGCTCTGATTCACCTTGCCGGTACCGGTATCATTGATAAACTGTGGACAAACGCTTTTAAAAAAGAAATTATTGCTTCGCGCGTAAAGAGCAGCCAGCTTTTATTTGATACCATCTCGAAAAACAATTTTGAAATAAAAACCCTTGTCGGGTCAAGCGCCGTTGGATATTATGGCAGCGTTCAGAGCGAACATTGTTATTCGGAGAATGACGCTCCCGGAAGTGATTTTCTTGCGCAAACCTGCATTGCCTGGGAAAAAAGCTATGCCCCATTTATTAATTCGGGGATAAGAACTGTTATTATTCGGACTGGAGTGGTTCTGAGCAAAGAAGGAGGAGCGTACGAAAAAATGTTACCGGCGTTCCGCCTGGGGTTAGGAGCCCCGCTGGCAAGTGGAAAACAGTATTTTCCGTGGATCCATATTAAGGACCTGGCCGGTATCTTCATTCACGCCCTGCTTCACGAAAATATGAGCGGCCCTTATAACGCGGCGGCTTCAAGACCCGTAAATAATAGAGAATTTTCAAGAGAACTCGCGAAAAGCCTGAACCGGCCGCTTTTGCTGCCCCCGGTGCCGGCATTTGTTTTGAAACTCGCGCTTGGAGAAAGAGCCGTTACCATTACTTCCGGGCTAAAGATCAATAATAAAAAAATTAAAGCGGCAGGTTTTGAATTTGAATTTGATGATCTTGAAAATGCACTGAAAAATCTGCGTATTTAAATCAATAGATCCATTTTACATCCTTAACATCCACTTCCATCTCTTTGCCCGATTCATCTTCAAGAAAAAGGAGGCCCGTATCGCTTAGCCCTTTCACCTCAAGTGTTTTCACCTCACCTTTTACATCAAACCGGAGCCATTGGTTCAGGCCATAAAGCTGTTTGAGGTAATCCGTTTTTAAATCTGTTCTTTTTGAATGCATCAAAGCCAGGTATCGCTTTTCCAGGTGAACACATAAGATCCCGAGAACGGATCCGATATTAAATTCTCTTCCGGTAATTATTTTAAGTGAAGTAGCAGTAATGGCTTCGCTAAAAAATTCCTGGTTCACATTTATGCCAATCCCGGCAATGCATGAAGTGATCTGGTTGTTCTGGATCGTATTCTCCAGCAGGATCCCGGCTATTTTCTTACCATTCACCAATATGTCATTCGGCCATTTTATTTTAATGTCAATTTGGCCAGTATTGAGTATTTCCGCCATTGCGTCATAACAGGCCAGCGCCACAACCTGGTATAAAAAAAACTGATTTTTAATATCCAGAAATGATGGCTTTAAAACTACAGAAGCCGTCAGGTTCCTCTCTGGCTCTGCTTCCCAGGTAGAGCCGCGCTGACCCTTACCATGTGTCTGATGCGTTGTGTGAATAACAGTTCCCTCGGCAAGGTTAACGTTCTTTAACAAGTGTGTGGCATAAGAATTGGTGCTATCCATCTCAGGTAAAAAAATGATGTTTTTCCCGATAAATAATGTTTCCATTACGCCAAATAAGTTAAATTTGTTGTTTGGTGCAAACCTAATAAAATTAATTAAAAGCTAAGCAAATAAATATCTTCATGGCCAAAAAACCGGTTACAAAAACCTCCACCACCGGTGGAGCAAAAAAAACGGCTTCCACAAGTTCGGCTGGCAAAAAATCAGCAGCAAAAAAAACAGTAAAATCAAAGCTTGCGGTTAACAGCAAACGTGCAGTTAAAAAAACCGGTAAAAAGCCATTAACTGACAAGGAGCGGGAACAACGGGAAGCCAATGTGATTGCGAATTCAGAAAAAAAGAAAAAAACCTCAGCGGCCAGAAGGCCAAAAAAGACCTCCACACCGAAACAAACTTCCACACTGCTTGATGCTATTATAGAGGGGATGCAGGAAAGGAAGGCGAAAAACATCATGGTAATGAATTTGCAGGGAATTGAAAACCGGGTGACTGATTACTTCGTTATATGTGATGCCGATAGTAATACTCACGTAAATTCAATAGCCGACAGCATTGAAGAAACAGTAGAGAAATTGACGCATGAAAAAGCATATCATTCAGAAGGCAGCCAGAACGGCGAATGGATACTGATCGACTATATCAACATCGTGGCGCATGTTTTTCTGCGTGAAACCAGGGAACACTACAATATAGAAGGACTTTGGGGCGATGCTGAAATTACCTTGATAAACAATTAATCTTATAATAAGACATTTTAAACCAATGAGCGAAGAACAAAAACAAGAACCGAATCAAAACGCGAACAGCAACAATCCATCTTCACAGGAGGAAGAGAGAAAGAAGCAATTTGAGCGCATGAAAGAAAAATTCGGGCGACAGAATTCTCCCTTTGGCGGGGGGAATAAAAGTGGTAATGGCGGAAACAATTTCTACTGGATCTATGCATTGGTAGTTGCTGTCTTATTATTCATCGTATTTTACGGAAATGATTTTAATTCTCATTTAAGGGAAGTGCCTCAGAGCAAATTCTATCACGACATGCTCCTGAAAGGAGATGTGCAGGAAGTAGTGATCGTTAACGACAAAATTGCGCGTATTACGGTAAATCCGGATAGCGTTGCGATGGCCGATCGTTACAAGGATCCAAAAACAGGTCAGGCCATGTTTGATAAAAAATTCAAAGGACCCCAGTTTTATGTTACGATTCCTTCAGTAGATTATTTTTTAACGAGCATGGAAAAAGTGCAGTCGGAGGCCGGCATACCGAAAGACAGGCAGGTTTCCGCGCGCAGCATAGAAGAAACTAACTGGATGAGCGACCAGTTACCATGGTTATTGCCGATTTTATTGATGGTGGTGATCTGGATCGTGATGATGCGCCGGATGGGTGGCGGCGGAAGCGGCGGACCCGGCCAGATCTTTAACATCGGAAAATCCAAAGCCACTTTGTTCGATAAGGATACACATGTGAACATCACGTTTAACGATGTTGCGGGGCTTGACGGAGCAAAAATGGAAGTGATGGAGATCGTGGACTTTTTAAAGAACCCTAAAAAATATACAGACCTTGGCGCGAAAATTCCGAAAGGCGCTTTGCTTGTTGGCCCTCCGGGCACCGGTAAAACCCTGCTTGCCAAAGCTGTTGCGGGCGAGGCAAAAGTTCCGTTCTTTTCGTTAAGCGGATCTGACTTTGTTGAAATGTTTGTTGGAGTTGGTGCCTCACGTGTGCGTGACCTTTTCAGGCAGGCAAAGGAAAAAGCACCCTGTATTATATTTATCGACGAGATCGACGCAATTGGTCGTGCCCGGGGCAAAAGCGCTTCGGCGGGAGCCAATGATGAACGTGAGAATACATTGAACCAGCTGTTAACAGAAATGGATGGTTTCGGAACCAATAGCGGCGTTATTATTTTAGCCGCGACCAACCGCGCCGATATTCTGGACAGGGCTTTAATGCGTGCCGGCCGTTTCGACAGGCAGATCTACGTTGACATGCCGGATCTGAACGAACGTAAGGAAATTTTCCAGGTGCACCTGAAAAAAATTAAGATCGATGAAAGTGTGAACATTGAATTCCTGGCAAAACAGACCCCAGGATTCAGTGGCGCGGACATCGCAAATATTTGCAACGAAGCAGCTTTAATTGCAGCCCGCTCCAATAAAAAAATGGTACAGAAACAAGACTTCCTTGATGCTGTGGACAGGATCATAGCGGGACTTGAAAAGAAAAACAAGATCATTACACCCCAGGAAAAACGTGTGATCGCGTTTCACGAAGCGGGTCACGCTACCGTGAGCTGGATGCTTGAACATGCCAGTCCCCTGGTAAAAGTAACCATCGTACCGCGCGGAAGATCTTTAGGGGCAGCCTGGTATTTGCCTGAAGAGCGTCAGATCACTACGCTTGACCAGATCCTGGACGAGATGTGTGCTGCACTGGGTGGACGCGCCGCAGAGGAAATTATATTCGGGAAAGTAAGTACCGGAGCTTTAAGTGACCTTGAAAAAATAACCAAACAGGCCTATGCATGTATTGTTTATTATGGTTTGAATGATAAGATTGGTAATATCAGTTATTATGATAGTTCCGGGCAAAGTGAATACTCGTTCAGTAAACCTTACAGTGAAAACACAGCAAGGACAATTGACGAGGAGGTAAAAAAGATGACCGATATCTCTTATGCGAAGACAAAACAAATCCTGATGAGTAATAAAGACAAGCTGACCATGCTCGCTGAAAAATTACTTGAAAAAGAAGTGATCTTTAAAGAAGATCTGGAGGAGATCTTTGGAAAACGTCCTTTTGATAAACACGAAGAGGCGCTTAAACTACAGATAGATATTCCACCTATCACGCTTTAAAAATTGTTACTGATTTATAAAACGCAATCTCAAAAGGGTTGCGTTTTTTGGTATACAGGGTAAAGAGTTTCGCAGGATTTATTTCGTTAAGAAAAGTAAAGTATGACGTTATGGTTTTTGCCGGCGAAATCTAAAAAACTGACTCCCCGTTTATTTGTCCAGATACTGTATGATCAGCGTATGTCCCGCTACCGCCTGTGTTTCTTCATCAAGCTTGTTCCATTTCCGGATATCTTCTTCGCTAACCTGTAAAAAAGCCGCCAGGTTTTTCAGAGGTTCGTCTACTTTAACCACATAGCTGATGGTTCTTTTTTTTATTCTCATGGTATCCGTATCTGCCTTCTGGAGTGTTACAACTGGGTCTTCCGCGTATTGCACCAACTGCCCTTCCTCCGCGAGCAGGTCTTTTAAATAACCAGTATAATCCGCGTCTGGATTTTTAGGAATCCGGATCTCATAAACTTTTTTTGCGGGATTATTGAGTTCATCCTTCAGCAACCAGGGATTATAAAGACGAATAATCCCAGCGCTGCACCCGATCTCCTTTGCAAATGCGGATAGACTTTTAATAGAAGAATCAACCTTATACACCTTAAAGGGAATCCTGGCGAAATAGGTCAGCTTTTTCTTTTTGATCCCAAAATGACCGGGACTCGAAAACAAGGTTTTATATGCCAGGATCCTGTACACAAAACTCCCGGTTTCTTTGTTTAGTAAAAGGTCATAATAATTATCTGAGTTCTGCTTTGTCATCGCGTTCTGAATCCCGCCAATTCCCCTGTTATAAGCTGCAGCCGATAAGGTCCAGTTGCCAAATACTTCGTATGCGTCTTTAATATGTGCACAAGCTGCTCGTGTGGCTTTCTCCACATGATAACGCTCATCCACTTCACTATTTACCTCAAGGCCATAATTACGCGCCGATGAAGGCAACAGCTGCCAGAATCCCGCCGCGCCCGCGGGAGAAGCTGCATTGGACAAGTGACTCTCAATCACGCAGAGGTATTTAAAATCATCCGGAACACCTTCCTGTTTTAAGATAGGCTCGATATAGGGGAACCAACGCTGCGCTTTCTGAAAAAGCGCCAGGGAATTGTTCTTCCAGTAGGCGCTGTTAAAAAATTCCTTTTCCAGATCTTTTTTGATATCAAAATCATTGGAAGGAATTTTCTCGCCACAGAATTCAAGATTTGCAGGAATATTCAGATCAAACACGTAAAAATTATTATTGGTGTATGACACTGAATTAGGCAGCGGGGGAATAACATAAGACTTGACCAATATATATACGAGGGTAAACCACACAAATAACAACACCGTGCGTGAGATGTTATTCGACAGTAAAAACCTCCTGAGTTTCATGATCAAGTTTTATTCAGTCGCGGGATAAACCGGACCGTTTCTATTTATACGTTGTTTTGACCGATTCGTTACAGTAACAGGCAAACAATCAGGTCTTCTTTTTAAGAACCGTAATCAGGTATAAAGAAGTAAAAACCGCTAAAATGTAAGCAATAGACACAAAAAATATAGCATACGAGAAACGGATCACCAGTAAATACGCTAGTAAGATCCCTATGTCACCTAATCCAAAGAAAAGCAGCGCAATTCTTTTTTCTGTAAGTCCCCTGAAAAACAAATGGTGCGTTGTATGGTCCTTACCTCCGATAAAAGGAGACCGTCCTTCCTTAAGCCGGTTAATTATAACGGTAATGGTATCGGTAAGCGGTAATAAAAATACAAGCGCAACGATAACAATATTCACTACCGGAAAACCCTTCATCAAGGGTGAAACAGGCTCATTGTTCCAGCAGTTGTCAATTCCCATAACCGCAAGGAAAAGCCCCAGGAACTGGCTGCCGGTGTCGCCCATAAACATTTTTGAGGGATGGAAATTAAAAACGAGAAAACCGCATAAAGCGCCCAGCACCCCAAGGTTGAGTGTTGTGGCATAACTCGCGGTGTTAAGCTGGGAAACGTTTACAGCAACCATAAAAAAACAGGCAAGTATGGACACGAGACAACTTATACCGTCCATGTTGTCGAGCATGTTGATTGAATTCATAAGGCCCACTACCCATAAAATAGTAACAAGGTAGTTTAGAAACAGGTTTTCAAAAATGTGAATGCTGTGGCCTGAAAAAATAACAATAAGCGCACAAAAGATCTGCGTGAGAAATTTTAATAAGGGCTGGGTATTAAACGCATCGTCAGCCAATCCCATTAAAAAAGCCAGAGTAGCTGACATCAGGATGCCGATGATCTGAATGTTAAAACCTGCATCTTTATGGGGAAGGATGATGGTGAAAATAAAGGCGAAAAGAAAAACCACATAAAATGAGATCCCTCCTAGAGAAGGTTTTGAATCCGGGTTCCAGCGCACTTGTTGCTGGGCTTCGCGATTACGCATACCCAGCGTTTGAGCAAAACGCAGCAGGATATAATTAATGAGCAATGAAAAAACAAAGCACACAATAAAAATGGTTGTAAGTATGAAGTGAAAACTTAAGTTCATAATAATTTTTTTTAAGAACAACCTTTTGGGGACAGAATTTTAAACCTATTCAAACAAGCTTACAAAGTCCTTAAGACGTTTACCCTGCAGGTCTTTTTCAGACAAGAGTGGATTTTCAACATTCCAGCGAATACCTATGTCGGGATCGTTCCATAAAAGACAATCTTCAGAGGCCTTGTTATAAAAATTTGTGCATTTATAAGAAAAGATTGTATTATTCTCAAGGGTGGCAAAGCCGTGCGCAAATCCAGGAGGGATATACATCATCCATTTATTTTTTTCGTTAAGTTCAAGTCCAAACCACTGTCCGTATGTTGGAGAGCTTTTGCGAATATCTACGGCCACATCGAATACAGCCCCATTAATGACACGTACCAGTTTTCCCTGTGCCCATGGATTGTTCTGGAAATGCAAACCGCGCAGCACTCCTTTTTGCGACAAAGATTGATTATCCTGTACAAAATTGAGGTCCAGGCCTGCCTGTTTAAACAAGTTTGCATTGTAACTTTCAAAAAAATATCCCCTGGCATCCTCAAACACTTTGGGTTTTAGTACCAGCACCCCCTTTAAGTTTGTCTCAATAACTTCCATTATTTCCTTTTTCTTGTTTTTGACTTAAATTTTTCGTCATCGCTGTAATAACCACTGCCATACCCATAACCGTAACCATAGCCGTAACCATAATTGTAACTATAGATCTTGCGGCTTACGTCCACATCATTTAATACAACCGAAAGATTTTTTACATGCGATTCGTTTTTGAGCCTGTCGAGGATCTGCGTAAACAACTTCCGTGAATATCCCGCCCTGAATACATAAATAGGGTAATCCGCCCTCTGAATAGTTGCGATACCATCGGTTACAAGACCAATTGGCGCGTTGTCAATTACAATATAATCAAACTGTGTTTTTAAGTAAGTCAAAACTTCATCCAGTTTATGACTCAGGATCAACTCCGAAGGGTTGGGAGGAGTGGGACCTGCTGTGATAAATTTAAGATTGTCCATCGGGCTGTTCATAAAACAGTCCACAACGGGGGTAATTCCTGTTAAAATAGTACTCATCCCAATGTTGTTGGAAACTCCAAAGCCTTTATGGATCTTCGGTTTGCGCATATCCAGGTCAATAATCACCACCTTCTTTCCGGTAAAAGCGAGTACTCCGGCAATATTAATAGCCACGAAGGTTTTACCTTCACCGCTTATTGTTGATGTAATGGAAACAATTTTAGTGCCCTCTTTGGAATCGATGAATCCCAGGTTGGTCCTCACTGTTCTGAACGCTTCACTGATAAGCGCTTTCGGGTTTTTATCCACGATCAACTGTGACACAGGAATATCGTTTTCGTACTTAGGAATAATGCCTAAAAGCGATACGTTACCGCTGGAATATTTGGTGATATCGGAAAGGGTATAAATCTTGTCATGGAACAGGTACCGCACAAACACCAGTCCGATAGATAACAGGAAAGAAACCAGGAAAGCAATTGTAAGCGCGTTGCGCTGGCTTGGAGACACCTGCACTCCCACTCCCATCGCTTTTTCGAGGATAATATTTTTAGACACGTAGCCGGCTTTGGAAATAGAAAATTCCGTTTTTTTCTCGAGTAACATGGTGTAATATTTTTCGCTGATGGAATATAAACGTGTGAGCCTAGAGAACTCCACTTCGTCCTCAGGGCTTTGCGTGAGCTTTGTTTTAAAATTCGAGGATTTTTCGAGCAGGCTCTTGTATTTGCTTTTATATTTTAACCTCACGCCGTCGAGGCTTTCCAGCAATAATTTTTTCTGGTTCTCCAGCTGGTAATTTACCTGTTTTATATTTTCAGAATTCGGAGTAACGGCATACAGGAGGTTCTCTTTTTCACTTAGTAATTTCTGGATGTTCTGCGTTACGTCCTTAATCACATTTTCGTATTCGGTACCGGAGATGAGTGAGATCAGCTGGTAAATATCGATGTTCTTGTTCTTTGCAATATTCGACTGGATCTCCACAATGATCCGTTCCTCCATCTCCGCCTTCAGCATCTGGTCTTCAATGGTAGAATAACGCATGAGCTCGTTATTGATAATATTGTCTTTTTCGCTGATATTTTTTTCTTTCTTAAAGGTTTGCAGATCCCCCTCGGTATCCTTCAGGTCATTGTATACATTCCCCAACTGGCTGTCGATAAAGGCAAGGATATTCCTGGAGCTTTCGCTTTTACGCTCTACATCGTAGTTCAGGTATTCTTCCGTAATGGCATTCACAATATCCGTAGATTTCGCAGAGTTCACATCCTTTACTTTTATCAGGATCGTTTTTGCCATGTCGTTAAGAAGTTTCAGGTCTACTTTGCCCTGCAGCTGAGCGGTAACGGCATCCACATCATGTACAATAAAATAAAACCCGTTGTTCTCTTTTATTATGTCCTTAATTACAGCAGGACTGATCTTCTGGTTCAGGAAAATATTAATATCGAAATCAGGAGTTTTTACCCAGCTGTTCAATGAGAAGTTAAGATTTTGTTTTCCGATTTTTAAAACGCCGCCTGTAAGATCCTTGTTTAGTTCTACAACTATTTCCTGCCCGAAAATTGCGCCATCCTTAGGATTAACCTTCACCAGGTAAGGTGAAGAATGATAAAGTTCATTGTTTTTAAAAGTTCCCCGACTGTAATAGTTTACGCTGATATCCAGTTTTTCGACCACACGTTTTAAGAACACTTTTGAACGAATCTGTTCCATGGCCTCAGCCAGGATGTTATTGTTATTACCAAGACTATTCAGCTTTAAAATATCGTCGGCCTGGTTGGCGTCATTTATCTGGATAATGGCCCGTGATTCGAAGACAGGCTGACTGTAGCGCAGGTAAAGAAAAACGGTAGAAAAAGCGGCGATAAAAAAGAGAACGATGTAGAGGCGGCTTTTAATGAATAAAAAAGCAATTACGCCAATATCGAATCCTGAATTAAACTTTTCAGTAATATCCTTTAACTGGTTATTTGCTGATTCTACCTGCGGGTTAAACATTTTTGCTGTTTAAAGTCTTGAAAATTGATACAGGATTAATACGCTTGTAAGTAAGGTAACGAGGGGTGCGACTTCACGGGAGAATGTCAGAAGAGGCCTGTAACGAGGTTCCACGTATATAATATCGCCGGCCTGCACAATACTTTGTCCCGCAGCAAGGCCTTCTATACGCGAAAGATCCATTAAATAAACAAAAGGTTTTTGCGAAGGATCGGGGTTATTGCGGATCAGTTTTACCTTGTAAGCTTTTCCATCTTCAAGTATACCACCAGCGTTTGCGATGGCCTCCATAACGGTTGTATTGTTGTTGGCCATTGGTAATACTTTTGCCGAACCTCCATTGCCCGGGAACACAATTACACGCCTGTTACTTACCCGCAGGCTTACAAAGGGCTCTACGTAAAACTCCGAATATTTTTCCTGCAATAGCTTTTCGGCTTCTTTAATGGTAAGACCTGCAACCTTCACTCTCCCCAACAAGGGCATTTTTATAGAGTCATTGCTTTCCACGATCGCATCAATATCGTTCCTGAAAATGTTACTGGCCTCTGAAGCCAGATTGATCAGTTTAAATCCGTTATTTGTAAAAAGCCGGTAAACGATCACATCATTCCTAGCGATGCGGTAATCCAACCTGCTTAAGGAATCCACCAGCTTATCATAGGTAAAATCTTTTGACGTTTTGAGCATTAAATTTGACCTGAATACCTTGCAGGAAGAAAGAATAAAAACCGAGAATAAAAAGATGATAAGATAGCGCATAGTTATATACAAATATATTGTTTTTAGTGGTACCAATCTAAAAAAAACCTCACCCGCGCTTCTTAAGAAGGGTATTCGATACGGGCGTGGTAGATATTCATCAAACGTTTTTTAAATATTTTTTTTATGGTTGTGATGTCCTTAAATGTAATGTCTGAATTAATAAACTGATTATTCGCGATTTTATAATCAATAATATTATCCACCAGGTCGTTGATAGCTAGGGCATCGTGTGTTTTTAAGCTCCTGGAGGCCGCCTCCACTCCATCCGCTATCATGAGTACAGCTGTTTCCTTACTAAAAGGAATTGGCCCGGGATAACGGAACTGGCTCTCCGCGATTTTAGAATCATGTCCCTGTTTGCGGAAAAGATTGAGAAAATACCGTACAGATGTAGTACCGTGATGGGTACGGATAAAATCGATGATCTGCTCCGGCAGTTTGTATTTTTTAGCCAGTTCTACTCCAATAATCACATGGTTAATAATGATCCTGGCGCTTTCGATCGGGTCTATCTCCTGGTGCGGGCTAAAACCATCGGGCTGGTTCTCCGTAAAAAAGTAAGGGTTCTCCAGCTTGCCAATATCGTGATACATGGCTCCCGTTCTCACCAGCAGTGAATTCCCGCCGATATAATAGATCGCTTCTTCTGCCAGGTTGGCCACCTGCAGGCTATGCTGGAAAGTGCCCGGCACTTCCTTCGAAAGTTTCCTTAAAAGCGGATGATTAAGATCGCTTAACTCAAGAAGCTTAAAATCCGAAATAAATCCGAAGAACTTTTCAGTAAGGTAAATGAGCGGGTATGCCAGCAACACCAGCATAGAGCTTATTGCAAAAGGTATATACGAACTTAATTTTTTTACTGTTTCCGTTGTTCCGAAGCTTAACTGATATGTTACAAAAATACAGACATAAAATACAAACACGAGGATAGCCGCATTCAGGATCTGCTGCCGGCGGCGCATCTCGGCCACGACGAACAGCGTACAGATTCCCGGAATTAACTGCAGCAGGATAAATTCCAGGCGATCCGGCATAAAGAAACTGCACATCAGCAAGATCATCAAATAAGTAAACAAAGCTGTACGACCATCAAAAAAAACACGGATCAGTATTGGCACCAGGGCAAAAGGCAGGGCAAACACCATTAATCCGTAACGATTAAAAAAGAACGTGCCGAACACTGAACAAAGCATCAATAAAAATAAAAAAGCTACCTGTTTGTTTTGTCCGAAAATAGGTTTCCTGAAAAAGGCAAGAAATACCAGCAACACCATAGAGAGAATGTAGGTAAGTCCCCATTTAGCTACAAATTTTATCAGGGAAAAAGCCGCGTTCTGGTTTTGAGAATTAAAATAACGGTTAATTAAGTAGCGTTTGTTGTTTGTCAGGGGTTCGGCTTGTTTTACGAGCACCTGGCCCCGCTTTATAACATTTTTATAGAGCGAGATCTGTTCGAGTTTAGAATTGAGGAAGAGGTTCGTTTTTTCTTTGTTCAGAAGATAATTGATCGTTAAAAAATCAAGATAATTCCTGTCAGAGAGTTCGCCCGCAAGATTCCTGTTTAAATACTCAACAGCCGTCTGTATGGTAAAAAAATCATAATAAACCGCCGGTTCCGCATAATTACCGGTTGCAATAAAAACCGCTTTTTTGCGGGATTCCTCATCCATGCTTTCTATCACTCCCCTGCTGTAAATACTATCAAATAAAGGTTTCAAAAGATTGTATGATCTCAGATCTGTCGATTCAAGGTTTTGAAGCTGCGACATTTTCCTGTCTCTTTCTACATTGTTCTGCTCAAAAAACAAGGGCGACTCGTTCCTGATCGCATCCTTTTCCTCTTTAAGTTCAGCCTGGGTCTTGCTGATCAGGAAATCCTGGTCAGCCACAAGGTCGGCGTAGGGCCAGATAGCCGTAAAGGAATCCACTTTATGCCCTTTAATTTCCTTATTTGGAAGCATGATCGCAAACAGGAAGGAACAAAAGGCCACAATGATCAGCTTAAAAACGAGGTTGTGTTTTGCCTGTATGTATGCCAGTAGATTCACCTTTACAAAGAAAAGATTTTAGCCGCTGTATTAGCGTGTGTAAAGATAGGGTTTTTAACAGTGGATTTTTAATAGTCTCATGATGGTTTAAGCACCAGATTGTGTGGATTTTATTGGGAGTTGGACACGATAGTATGGATCAGAATGGCCGAAACCGTCTATTCACCATTTAAGACTTGCCACAGATTTCACTGATTACGCAGAGTTTTAGTAGGGGTGGATATGAATGGACTAATTAGCGCCAATGTTTATTCACTGTTCAAGACTTAGCAACAGATTACACTGATTTTGATTAAATGAATGAACCAGACATTTTTTCACCGCTCGAGACCTCGCCACTCCGAGGGAGTCCTTCGTAGTGGTGAAAATTTCAATTCGTGCCTTTCAGCGATACACACCATATACAACCGGCACCTTATGCATATCAGGCCGCCGTGCTGTTTTCCATTCGGCGATGGTTTTGGAAACAAGGAGTTGTGTGGGTGCTGTAATGTCGCGACCAATAAACAAAAGGGTTTGCGGGGCAAGGCTTTCAAGAATAGTTTCCAGCATCTGTTCGTTGCGATAAGGTGTTTCAATAAAAAACTGAGCCTGGTTCTGTCTGAGTGCCAGTTGTTCCAGCTCCCTGAGCCGTTTTATCCTTTGAGGTTTTTCAATGGGCAGATATCCGACGAACGCAAAATTCTGGCCGTTAAAGCCGGAAGCCATTATACTAAGGACAATAGAGCTGGGGCCAACAAGCGGAATCACTTCTATTCCTTTCTGGTGGGCGAGTTTTACCACATCGGCTCCCGGATCCGCAATGCCGGGGCAACCCGCGTCACTCATCAGGCCCATGTCCTGCCCTTCCATCAGCGGTTTTAATAAGGTAGTTACATCACTATTTTTAGTATGTTCGTTGAGGAGGAAAATTTCGGCATCCTGGATTGTCGCATATCCAAATCCTTTCAGGCAGCGGCGCGCCGTTTTGGCATCTTCGGCAATAAATTTTTTAAGTGTTTTTACAATACCGGTATTGTAGTGTGGAATAAACTGCCCGCCACTTTCTTCCGCAATCGGTACAGGCAATAAATATAATTTTCCCAGATGCTTCACCCTGTAATATTAAATAAATTTTTTTATCGTTACTTTGTAGTGGAATTAAATTAATAAACATGCTTGGCTTAAAACTGGAAACCGATCCGCACTGGGTAAATATCGTTGAAAAGAACATTGAAGAAATCCTGACCGATCACGCCTGGTGTGAACAAAAGGCTGCGACCAACGCCATTTCCATCGTGATAGGGTACCCTTACCACAGTGATCTGGTGGATGAACTGCTGAGTCTGGCTAAAGAAGAGCTCAGCCATTTTGAGATGGTGCATCAGAAGATCAAGGAACGGGGTTACACGCTTGGATTTGAACGTAAGGATGAATACGTGAACGAGCTTTATAAATTCATGCGCAAGGGACATAAAAAAGAAATTGTGCTCATCGACCGCCTTCTGTTTTCCGCCATGGTGGAAGCCAGGAGCTGTGAGCGTTTCCGGATCCTTTCCCTGCATATTAAAGACCACGAACTACGCGAATTTTACCATGAACTCATGGTCAGTGAAGCCAACCATTATACGACCTTCCTGGCCTTTGCCCGTAAGTATGGAAACGATGTGGAAGACGTTAATGCCCGCTGGCAACAATGGCTGGAGTATGAGGCCACGGTGGTGAAGAGTTACGGAAAAAATGAAACAATCCACGGATAAGTTACCCTATGTTTTTAACGCAGATTTCACAGATACCTCAGGTAAGACGATTCGAACGAAACGCAAGAATTGTGCCGATCCCAGGTAAATCTATAGTTAGGACCAGCTACATTTATCAACATCTCGTTTGATTTGCCGGAATACAAAAACATACTCATTATCCAAACCGCATTTATTGGCGATGCCATTCTTGCATCCAGTCTGGTTGAAAAAATGCACGTACGGTTTCCGGGAGCGGCGATCAGCATCCTGGTAAGAAAGGGAAATGAAAGTATTTATGAATGCCATCCGTTTTTAAAGGAAACGCTGATCTGGAATAAAAAAGAACAGAAGCTTAAAAATTTAGTTAAGCTCCTACGGGCAATCCGCAGGAATAAGTACGATGCAGTGATCAATTGTCACCGGTACGGGAGCTCCGGATTCCTGACTGCTTTTTCGGGTGCCAGGCACACTGCAGGTTATAAGGAAAACCCTTTTTCATTTATGTTCAACTTCACTACGCGTCATGTGATTGGTGACGGACGGCATGAAACGGAACGTTACAACGAACTGGTAGAAGATTTTACAGATGCGGACGTTTTTAAGCCAAAATTATACCCTTCCGAAAAAGACAAAGCAGTTGTGCACCCTTATCAAAATGGAAAATATGTGTGCATGGCGCCTGCATCCGTCTGGTTTACCAAACAACTGCCTGGGGAAAAATGGACGGAACTTTGTAACGATACAGATCCTTCTGTTACCATTTATTTACTAGGCGCTCCCGGCGATGCCGAACTTTGTAATTCCATCAAACAAACATCCACACACCCTAAAATCGAGATCCTTGCCGGTAAATTATCTTTGCTGCAATCCTGCGCGCTCATGCAACACGCGGTTATGAATTATGCAAACGACAGCGCTCCTTTACACCTTGCCTCTTCCGTTAACGCGCCCGTCACCACCTTTTTCTGCTCTACGGTTCCTGAATTCGGTTTTGGTCCTTTGTCTGACCGGCAAACTATTTTACAGGTAAGTGGCCTGGATTGTAAACCCTGCGGCCTTCATGGCTTTAAGGACTGTCCGCTCGGGCATTTTAAGTGCGGGCATTTGATGAACCTGAAAGACCTTCCAAAATCTTTATAAAATATTTACACTCCCGGGCTATCATCTTTATGATCTACTCTGTACATTTGTACCGCAAAAGATACAACCTGACGCAGTGCACAAAAAATTGAATCTCAAAAAGCAGTACCAGTTCAGCTTATTTTTGGCCGGGGCTGGCGGGCAGGAAATCATACCTGGTCCTGAAATCGATATAAACTTTCAGGTGATAAAAAAAACACCGCGTTATTTATTAAGGAAAGTCCGGAAACCAGGCTACATTGACCCATCACAGTACCCGCATGTTTTTGTAAATCCATTGCATAAAAAGCCGGAAGCAGAATTTAATCAACCAAAATATGGTGTAACCGAATCAGGTGTAAGATACCGGTTCACAGCAAAAGAAAATCACTTATGAGTTCCACGGACAAAACGCAGGGCCATCATGGCATTAACACGGTAACACTTTCGGGGTTACTTATTACACTCGGTATTATTTATGGAGACATCGGCACCTCTCCTCTCTATGTAATGAGCGCTATCATTGGCAAGGACGCCATCGACCCTTATATGGTAAAAGGTGCTGTCTCAGCCGTTTTCTGGACACTCACCCTGCAAACTACCTTTAAGTATGTGATCCTAACCCTTCGCGCTGACAACAACGGGGAGGGCGGAATTTTTTCCTTATTTACACTGGTGCGGAGAAATAAATTCAAGTGGCTGATCGTGCCCGCGATTATCGGCGGCAGCGCACTACTTGCAGACGGAATTATCACGCCTCCCATTTCCGTAGCGGCGGCCATTGAAGGCTTGCGTTTTTTTAAACCCGAGCTCAATACGGTGCCTATCGTGATTGGAATTATTTTCGCTTTGTTTTTCATTCAGCAATTCGGCACAGGCTTCATCGGAAAATTCTTTGGCCCTTTAATGACCATCTGGTTCGTGATGCTGGGAATCATGGGAGTTTACCAACTTTCGGGGAATTGGGACATTTTATCCGCCCTGAATCCATATTATACCTACAAACTACTGCAGACACATCCTTTAGGTATTTTAATACTTGGTTCTGTATTTCTTTGTACAACAGGAGCCGAAGCGTTGTATTCCGATCTGGGCCATTGCGGTAAAGGCAACATCCGGGTATCGTGGGTATTTGTAAAAACCATGCTTGTATTAAATTACTTTGGACAGGGCGCCTGGCTGATCGCGCACCAAGGTCAGAAACTGGAATCCTTCCAGGCAAGCAATCCTTTTTTTGCCATTATGCCTGAAGCCTTTATGCCATATGGTATCGTTATTGCCACAATTGCGGCAGTTATAGCTTCACAGGCCCTGATCAGCGGATCATTTACGCTTATCAACGAGGCCATGCGACTGAATTTATGGCCAAAAGTTGAAGTAAAATATCCGACGGTTCTGCGGGGACAGATTTATATTCCTTCGCTCAACTGGCTTTTATTAGCCGGCTGCGTTATGGTAGTGCTTTACTTCAGGGAATCGGGGAACATGGAGGCCGCTTATGGGCTCGCTATCGTGTTATGCATGTTGATGACAACCACCTTGTTGAATTTTTACATGCACATGAAACGTTATAATAAATATTTCATTTATTTCATTATAACGGTTTACCTGATCATCGAATCCGGTTTTCTGTATGCCAACCTCAGTAAGTTCACACATGGCGGCTGGATCACTTTGTTGATCGCTACTACGCTCATGATGGTAATGACGGTATGGCACCTGGCCAAAAAAATCCGGAACCGTTATATCGACATGGTGAGATTCGACGATCATAAACAAATGCTGATCGATCTAAGCAATGACGAATCACTGCAAAAATATGCCACACATTTAATTTATATGACAAGCGCCAATAACCCGGAAGAAATCGAGTCCAAGATCATTTACTCCATTCTTCAGAAAAGGCCGAAAAAGGCGGACGTATACTGGTTCATTCACGTAGATGTTATGAATGAACCTTACCGCATGGATTACAAAGTAACTCATATTGCGGATAACGACATTATCCGCATAGATTTTAAGATCGGATTCAGAATAGCGCCACGGATCAATTTAATGTTTCGTAAAGTGGTAGAAGACCTTGTAAAAAATGGCGAAGTAGACATTACCAGCCGCTATGAATCATTAAATAAAAACAATGTGATCGGCGACTTTAAATTCGTGGTGCTGGAAAAATTTCTTTCTTATGAGAACGATCTTCCTATGTTTGAAAAGATCATCTTAAATATTTATTTCTTTCTCAAACGCTTTAGCTTAAGCGAAGCCAAGGCTTTTGGACTTGACAGCAGTTCCGTTAAGATCGAAAAATTCCCGATGGTCATTAAGCAACCGAAGGAACTGCACCTGAAAAGAATTAATTAGTCAAGCCTCAAAAAGTCTCCACTCTTTTTTAGAACTTACTTTTTTTTCCTGACGAAAAAGTAACAAGGAGTCAGGCATTTCCCATTTCTGAATAAAAAAAAGACACTGATCACTCAGTGTCTTTTTCAACTTTCGTTTCAGAAAATTATTTTCCTTTATTTACAGCGGTAGCAAGATCTGCACCAGCTTTAAACTTTACTACTTTTTTAGCAGCAATTTTAATAGCTTTTCCTGTTTGAGGATTACGACCCATACGGGCAGCACGCTTAGCTACTGAGAAAGCGCCAAAACCTACTAAACCAACACGGTCACCTTTTTTCAAGGATTTTTCGATAGCTTCGATTGTTGCAGTTAATGCGCGACCAGCGTCAGCTTTTGTCAGGTTTGAACCAGATGCGATAGCATCGATCAATTCTTCTTTGTTCATTTTGTACTTTTTTTAAGGTTAAACAATTTTATTGTGGCACAAACATAAGTGCATTAAATAAATTTGTCAAGTGTATGATCAAAAAAAAGCCCTGTTTTGTTGATAACCCGGGACTTTCTTAATAAATATCCTGTTTTTGATCCTCCGGAGGGCTTATTAACACAACATTTTTCAGAAAAACCCCGCTACGAGGGCTTCAATATGCTTTGTTTACAGGATATGCGGGACTAATGTCCCGCTCTGATGCTTCCAAAAAAAAGACCTCCGAAGAGGTCTGTATTAATTTGCCAGGATTGGAACTATCAGAAACCAAAGTGCAAACCCAGGTCCAGGCGGGCATTCCCGTTAAAATCCTTTATATTATTGTAATCGTATTGATCTATCAGCCCCTGGTACCAGGTAGCGTCTACACTCAGCCAGATAGCTCTTACCAGGCGATAGTTGAATCCAAGAGTACCGCTAAATCCAAAATCAAAGGTATTATAATCCGGTTGGTCGGAATGATTGGTCAGGAAACCTACTGTTGGAGCCAGGGCAAGCTTAGGACGAAAATCCGCTTCATAGGGTCTGAAAAAATAAATAGCTTTCACCGGAATACGGATGTATTTCAAGCTGGTTTCAAGTGTTTGTTCGCCGTCCTCAAATTTTGCACCTTCCTCTGAATAGATCACATCTATTCCGTATCCCCAGTGAACAAAGGGCGAATACACAGCAGAAATCCCCGCATTCCAGGAAGGCATAAAGCGGTAATTGCTGTACGGTGTTATGAAGGAATGACCAAATCCACCTTTTACACCGAAAGAAAATTCAGACTCCTCTATTGGCTCAGGTGGAATAATAGTATTATTGTTTTGGGCAACGGATAAAAGGACCGCTGATGCAAGCATTAAAATGAGCGTTAATTTTTTCATGGTATTTTAGTTAGAAACATTACTATTCCTATTAAAACCATGTACCAGCGGAAGCGTTGCGCTAAAAAAGTGTTTTGGTGAGTTTTTGTAGAGTTGTCGCCACAAAACGGGGAGTCTGAAAATAAAAAAGGGAATATAACTGTCTCTTTTAAATCAGAACTAATTCTTTACAATATAATACTTAAGACTGGTTGTCTGGAGACTATAAATTTTATAATCATAATAAATGCTATTTCTTTTTTTGGACTCTTTAGCAGACAAGAGCAATTTCTCTTCGCTCGTATATTTAAAATTATCGATGCGCAGTTCCCATTTCGCTATTTCTTTAAATATAGCATACAATTCATCTACCATATTTTTTTCCGGATGACTTTTCAGATCTTCCAATAATTTTCCAACCGGGAAATTGATGGTGTCGTTCATTACAATAAAGCGCAGACCTTCTATCTTATGAAATTCAATTTCATCCGGCAAGTTTATTGCTTTATCCTTATTCCTGATAATGGAATGGTATTTCCCTCCTGACTTAACAAAAGCGAACACCGGAACTTGCGATTTATTTATTTCCTTTGTGTCCACATACACTTTTAAAACCGGGTTCTGAGAAAACAGGTTGTGCATTGCGAATAAAAAGTAAATAACAATAATTCTTTTCATGTTCGTTAGTTTTGCCTTATTACTCCTTTACCAGTGAAGAAAATACGCCGAGCGCGCAACCCTCCATTCCATCAAGGAAACTGAAAGAAAGACAATAATTCCCGGTTGTTTTACATTCAAATTCAAGTTCGTTGTAAAAACGCTTAAAAGTCGGATTGTAGGTTGATCCCAAAAGAAATTCCTGTTTTTCATTATTATAAATAGAAAGGATCGGTAGCCCTTCATACTCCGCATTCCTCACCGCATAAAATTTATATCGTACTCCCCTGTTCAATGTGATCACCTGCTTTTTGTATTCTATTGCATCGTTTTTTTTCTTTTTTTTCATATAAAAAGGAAATTCCTGAATAAGAGTGAATCTCTTTAACTGGTCGACCGCTGTGGCAGTCATTTGGGAATTTGTACAGTCTCCTTTTTTTAAACTGTAAAAACCCGAACAAACAAAAAACAAGATCAGGGCGCCGAAAATACACGTACTTCTTTTTAATAATGGTTTCATCTGTCTGTAATGGTGCTTAATTCTGCAATATAAAATGAGCCGCTCTTATTTATAAACAATAAAGATGGAATTCCTCAATTTGGTTATTTCCTTATCGATCAACTCCATATCCTTTTTTGTAAGCTCTACAAATGACTCAGAGGCATCTTCGATCACCAACTCGCCGTTTACCTCTTTCATTACAGGTTCCTTGTATACATAGGAAATCTTTACGTTTGCGTAAACATCCTTCAGTCCATTCAGCTTCCCTTTAAGTTCCCTGTAATAGGCCACCTGGTCTATCTTATCAAGAATAGCATAAATATTATTGATGATAATCTTTTGTTCCCCGATCCTTTTTGTGATCTCGTCAGAAGGATTTTCCTTTGCGATATTATTAAACATATGAAGTCCTTCCACCCAGGAACCAATAAGGATGAGTACACTCAGATCTCCTCTTTCCTTGCTGCGCAGGTACTCATCGATATGGTTAAAGTTTTCGGTTGAGATCCGGATCAACGAATCCACATTGTTCCTGTTCTTTGCCAGTGTATTCAGCGTTGAAAAATCAAGGAACTGGTTAACCTTTAATTCTTTTGAAATGGTATTTACGCTTTCAAGGTACTCCACCACGTAAAGCATTTTATTATTGAGGTTAATGTAACCAAGATCAACACCATAACCACCCAGAGCCAATGCCTGCGAATATTTATTCGGGAAATTTACCGCGTTTTGCGCGGGAATCAACAAGTCCTTATTAAAACTGCTTTTCGACTGTGTGATCAGGTTCGCTGTTTCAATTGGCGAAGGCAGTGTCTGCATCATTTCATCCAATACGTCTCTTGATATGGAAACACTTTGAGAGCTATCGAAAGCCTGGTTCATTAATTCCGCTTCGATTTCCAATTTATTGGAATCGCCGCAACTTGTCAGAATAAAGGCCGCCAGGGCAATAGTAATTGTTTTTTTCATCTTTGTTTTCTTTTTAATTGCCGTTTGCAATATTCCTGCTATTAAGTCACTTCGCTTTTTTCACACAGCTATTACACGTACAAAATTATTGTGTAGATTTTATTTTATTTATTGAGGTTTTGTTTACTTTTTCTAGGGGTTTTATATTATTTCATCCTGCTGAACAGACGTTTAAAAATGTCCAGGTACAGAATAAGGAACAAAAGGGCATTGATAAACCAGATCACCAACAGGTTAAAATAATATGTTGGGATCAACTGGTTGAACAGGTACTTGTTTGCCGAAAGAAAGTGTGTTCCCATGCCTAACATTGTATTAGACCGGCCCGGATCCTGATAAACAGCATCCACAATCTGAACCAGCCTGTTATCTTCTTCCACAATCTTTTCCTTTTCCAGGCTACCGGTTACTATCTCGTCAAGGCTATTATTAAAATACTGCTGCCTGACCTGTTCGCAATTCACTTCCCCTCCCAGCTCCTTAACCTGCTTCGTCACAAATTCTTCCTTTATTCGTGAAGCATGGTTAAATTTCCCTGCATAAAAAGTATTCAACTCCTGGAGATAACCCGTAACAGCCTCTGTTTTATTAAAATCAGGCAGGTCTGCCCGGAAGCCCAGTTTTTTCGCTTCAATCCTGTCTTTTTCAAGTTCAGTTCTGATCAGATCGGTTTTTTGTTCAAATTCTTCTTTCAGATCAGGGTTCCGCGCTTTGGTCAATTCTTCCAGTTTTGGAATAAAATAAACCAGCTTGTAATTAAATTTGCTTTCTATCTTCGAATAAATAAACCTGTTTTTATTGTAGGGATTGTTCGTGTACATTTCCACAGCCAGCCCTTCATACGCCCAGCGCGATACCATCATGTTGGCCACAAGCGGCACCCGGTAGCCGCCGCCAAACAATGAGCTTAGTTTGGAATAACTGAACATTGCCCCGCCCAGGATCAGTTGCGGAATAATGATCAGTGGAATAATGATATAAATTGTAACAGGACTGTTAAAGGTCGAGGAAAGGATCAGTCCCAGTATATTTGAAAAGCAAAATACTGAAAAGAGCATCACATAGAACGTAACATAGCCTGAATGGATCTGTAAGACCAGGTTGCCAATGATGACAAATAAAAGAGACTGGATCGCGGAAATCGCAAAAAGCAGAATCACCTTGGACGCCAGGTAAGAAAATCTGCTCAGGTGAAGGAACTTCTCACGTTTCAAAATTTTCTGATCCTTATAGATCTCCTCGGCACTTATCGTTAAACCAACAAGTAAAGCCACAATGATTGACATGAAGAAATAAGAAGGGATATTTGTATTCTGAAAATAAGTATAACCACTATCTTTCGTTTTGTCTATATACCGGATGATCAGACTTAAAAACAAGACAAGAGCCGGCACCTCGACCAGGTTGATTAGAATGTACTGCTTATTGGAAAGCTTGGAAAACATATCTCTCAGGAAAAAATATTTGGTCTGCACAAAACGATTGGGCACGTTAAAAATACTTTGCAGCTTACCCGATACTGTTTTTACCACTATTTTGTTAAAGAATTTTCCCTTGTAATATTCGTAAAACTTAGCAGGCTCTACTTTTCGTTTGTTCGTATAATTTCCATACTCGTCAATTTCCTTTAATTCAACCAGGTTAAAAATAGTTTCCGGGTTCACGCTGCCGCAGGCATAACACTCCCCTACTTCACTGTTTATCTGGTTCGTTATCTTCTTAAAATACATGACACCTTCTATTGGATTGCCATAATAAGAAGGGTAACCACCCGTATCCAGGATGAGTATCTTATCAAACATTTTAAAAATATCAGATGAGGGCTGATGGATCACGACAAAGATCAATTTTCCTCTAAACGTCAATTCTTTGAGAAGATCCATCACATTTTCTGAATCGCGCGACGATAATCCGGATGTGGGTTCATCTAAAAACAAAATATGAGGTTCCCGGATTAATTCGAGAGCAATATTGAGACGCTTACGCTGGCCCCCGCTGATTTTTTTGTTTAAAGGACTGCCAACCTTTACAGTTTTGATCTCATCAAGACCAAGAGAAATTAAGGCTTTTGTGATCTTCCGGTTAATCTCCTTTTCGTTCAGATCTTTAAAACACAATTTTGCATTGTAATATAAATTCTCATAAACTGTAAGATCCTCAATTAAAAGATCATCCTGAGGAACATACCCAATGGCGCCTTTTATATCCACGCTATTTGAATTCAGATCCAGGTCATTAATTTTAACATTGCCATTGGAAGGTTTTTCCTGTCCCGAGAGCAGGGTTAACAGTGTTGTTTTGCCAGAACCGCTTGCACCCATGATTCCAACCAGATTCCCCGAAGACTCAGCGATCTTTAATTCGTTCAGCGCTTTTTTACCGTTAGGAAATTTATGCTCAGATATGTGTGCTTCAAAAGAAAAGGGTTCACCCGCCAGATCCTCTGTAAACTTTGAAATAATAGTTGAATAATAAATCGTGGTCTGCGGCAAACGCAATGTACTGCCATGTGGAAAGAGATAAATATTTTCCGGTTTAATAACAACGCCATTCAGGAACAGCTCTACATTTCCGTGATATTTTAAAATAATAATATTTATACTCTTTAAATAAATAAACTTGCAATTACCTTGATAGTTCTGGAAAGGCAAATAGTGTTTACAATTGCAAGCGTCCTTAAAGCTTTCCTCGCCAATAACGATCTCGTTCTCGCTTATTTCATCCTTGCCCTCAAACAAAAACCGCTTTATTTCCACAAAGTCCTGCTTTTCAATTTTAAACACATCCGCCACCGTTTCAACAATCTGGATACGATTAGCTGACTTCTGAGAATCATTTTTAAAGAATTCCAGTAACCTTATTAATACGATCGTTTTTTGTTTTTGCGCAAGGGTTTTATTAATTTTTTTACAAATTGCCAGGGTCCTAACAGAATCCTTCATCGAAGTGCGCGCCTTATCCTTACCTTCGGCATTGGGCGTTTCCGTTTTTGAGTCATTTAAAAATTCATGATACAGAACAAGGTATTCGTTTACTCTCTCAACACTTAATTGAGATGATAAAAAATCAAAAACATACTTTTCGTGGTTTTCAATTAAAACCCCGTCCTGTTTCGCAATAATTGCGAATAATTGCATTAACGCTTTTAAAATCTCTTCGCTCATGTAAGTCCTTCTATTCCATCAGTAATTAAACAGTATTCAAAATCTTTTTTGTAGATTCCTGCCAGATGTTCACCAAAATCCCTCATATCGCTGTCTTCAGGATCAAAGTACCAATAGATCTTTATTTGCCGGCCTTCTTTCGCAATAATATCACATTGATGACATAAGCGCAGTAAAAATTTCGAGGTGTGGGTATTAAAATAGTCCAGCATGATGAATATCCGGAGAGGGTTTTTGGCCAAAATTCTATAATTCTCAAGCCACTGAAGAATAGGTGCAAAAAAATTAGTTGGAGAAAACGGGGAAGAAGACCCACTGATAATAATTTTACCCCCTTCAGGATCGAGCACTATTTTTGGGGTGTTGGCCGTTGCCGCCAATTCAAAATACTGGAAAGGCTTATGATTTTTTACAGAATCTACTACTTCTTCAAAGGTATTATAGCCAAAATCATCCATAAAATAATTAGCGGCGTTAAAAACATTTAATTCGGTGGTAACAACATCTTCCATAAATTGGTATTGCGTCTTACTTTTCACAAACGTTTTGGAAAGAAATAAATCGTAATTCTCAAAATACTTCAAATAAACGATTTCGTTGATCCTGTTACGGGCATACATAATATTAGCGCCTATATACTTTACGGAAGGCTGCTTTTTATTATTATTAAAATAAACACTGTTATTTTTATCGGTATAGGGCTCTTCGTTGACAAAAAACTCCGTTAACCGGATCCGGTCCATTTTGTCAATTGACAATGCCTCCGCTATCGCGTCCATCTCCTTTTCAAAAGGCGGACTAATTTTTCTTGAATACGCGTTAAAATACTGGTTAAACAACAATATAAAAATGTAAAATCTTGAAACAGGATTTTTGGTATCAATCTCAGACTTATTCACGCTTTTATTATTGGAGTATTTACCCGAGAGCACCGAGATAATTTTCATTATTTCGCTATTCCCCGTAAATGTTTTTCCTAAAACAGAATTATCCTCCCGGTAATTTTTTTTTTCCGGCTGCCATAAGCCTCCGATAAAAGCGGCGAGGTTTGTTGGGGTTCGAGGTTTCATTTTAGCAGGCTATTAAATGAAATGGGATCTCCACCAGTTCTTTGTATTCTTCGCCGGCCTCCAGCATATCGTCGTCCGATTCAAAATAGTACCATTCGATTTTCAACTCAGACTGCCTGGACTCCATAATATCCTCAAGCTTCATCAGAATATCCAGGATAATTTTGGAAGAAGCCGTATTAAAATACTCCAATTTAAATTTGAAAACGGTACCTGGAGCTTCCAAAGTGGAAAATACCTCCAGCCATTCGAAAACCGGCTTGTAAAACGTTGTTACATCTTCCGGTAATGACCTTCCGGAAATCATAAATTCGTTGGTTTCCCCATTAAATTTAATTTCGGGAGTATCTTCTGTTGCGATAATATTCAGAGTTTGCATAATTGTAATTTATTTTAGCGGTTGTTAATTTGTTGCCGGGTTAATATTAATTGTTACTGATCTTACTGTGAAGAATAAAAAATGAAAAATGAACGCCTGATTCGTAAAATTTATATTCCAGTTTATTTCCTGATTTTCTTACCATGTCGATAAATCCCAGCCCTGCACCACCAACATCACTTATCACACTGTTTAACCTGGCCGTTTTATAATGTTCTTTTAATTCTTCTTTATTGAGTGTATTAATAAAATCGATCTTTTCCTTTACAACCTGTATTTTCTCGTTCCGGATAAAATTTCCTGTCACAACATTATAGGAAGAATCCTCTTTACCGATCATTAAAAACGGGTTCTGTAAATTTTCACCGGCAACCACCTGGTGCTTGCAGATATTCTGCAGGCCTTCCACCATTACGTTAAAAAGCTTACGTCTCAGGCCTTCCTCAATGTTCTCCTGGATAAGTTTTTTTTCGGTCATGGCGATTACCGACTTTATCATCACCTGGTCAAAAAGCCCCTGGTAAATCAGGATAATCTTATTATCCGACATGGTTTTATAAATGTCGTATATATTAATTGTAGATTCCATCCGTAAATTTTAAGTTGGATATTGTGGTTTTAAACGATAAAAATGTGTTCTCTTCATCAATCTGGACCCATTCGCAGTTAATTTTTTCCTTTGTTTTTTTAGAAATATCAAGCAGGCTCATTAATAATGAATTTTGATTTGCCAGTTCTTTGGTAACAAGCTCGCTGTAGAATTTTGCCTTTACCTCTTCCGTTTCAAGCTTGTTTACTATGCTAAGTAGCTCATGGATATTATCCCTTTCCGAATTTTTCATAACACTTCCCAAATGGACCGTATACTCATTATTGCTCTTCCCGATCAAAAAAATATTATCCCCCGTAAACGCGTCGTTTTGCTCTATCCGTGACAAATTCTGCGCGCACTCTATCATAAAATGAAAAATTTTCTTTTTGATAGTTGTATCAATTTCCAGGCTGGATAATTTTTTATCGGTAATATTTAAGAGGGACAATAAAAGCCCCTGGTTAAAACTTCCCATGATGGACATAACAAACTGTTGCGCTACCATTTTGTCGTAAATACTCTTTGTTATATCTATGTTCATGGCTAAAAATTTATTCCTAAAATTAAAATGTCATCTACTTGTTTATTAGTGCCCTTCCATTCGTTTAAATAAGCATAAAGCGTGGATTTAAACTCCTGCATCGACAAGCCGCTGTTTTCCTCAATAAACTGTTTTAAATTTCTTGTCATCAGCTTGCGTTTTTCTGCTCCGCCCACCTGGTCTGGTAATCCATCCGTAAATAAGAATATCGCATCACCTTCCTGGTAGCAAATGGTTTGGTCGGTAAATTTGTTCAAGCCTTTGTAATGCATTCCACCAATTGGAAATTTATCGCCGCTGAAAATTTCCACGGTCCCACCTCGCAAAAAGAAAAGCGGCCGGTGCGCGCCGCTGAAAATTATTTCCCGGTTCCTTTTATCAATACGGCACAAACCAATATCCATACCATCGTTGGAATTACCATCCGAAGAATCCTGCTTTAACGTTTTTACCACAGCCTCATGCAATCGCCTTAAAATAACTGAAGGCATTAATATTTTATCATCATTAGTGATATCGTTCAACAACAAATTTCCGATCATGGACATCATCGCCCCCGGAACGCCATGGCCGGTACAATCGACTGCAGCCAGGTACAAATAATCTCCTGTTTCATACAACCATGGGAAATCGCCGCTGATCACATCTTTGGGAAGATACAGGATGAAACTATCGGAATTGTAAGCCGACAGGTCATGCTCTGTAGGATTGATAGCCAGTTGTATCTTACGCGAATAATTAATACTTTCAGTAATACGTTTATTCTGGCTTTCAACGATCTGTCTTGTGTTGTTTAACTCATCCAGTGTTTCAGAAAGTTTCTTTTTCATCTCCCTCTCACGCCACGTTGCGGAAACAAGGTGGTTATTCGTTTCCTCCAGCTCGGTAAAATATAACTTAAGACCTTTTAACTCTGCTTTAAGGCGCTCATTCTCCTTTTGAAGAAGGTCTAAAAATGTATCCTCTAATTCGTTTTCCATAATCCCTGGTACAAAGTTAAACAGGCCATGCCCGTGCAGCCTAAGGGTTGTTTCTAAAAAAACTAAGGGTTTTATTTAGTAAAAAATAGGTGTTTAATGCCGATTAACGACCGGCATTATTAGTATCTTTGAACTTCATAAACAGACAAATGGTATAGGGATAATGTGGGCTAACCTGAACGATGAGATGAATAAAGAATCTAACATGAGCACATCAAGCAAATTAATTGAAAAACAAAAATTGTTGTTTAACCTCTCGTCAAAGTATTTTGACCTGTCTTTTAACGACATTTCACTTCAAACAATCTGCGATGATCTTCATGTTTTATCCGAATCTTCGTTTTCTGTTTTAAATCTAATCAGGCCCGACCGGAAAACGATCAAAACGGTTGCCATGTCCGGGTTAAAAAGTCATATTCAAAAAGCCGTCAGGCTTATGGGCATTGATCTTATCGGCAAGGAATGGGAACTTAATGAAGCAGGACTTTCCAATATAAGCACAAAAAAACTGGTTCCTCTCAAAGATCTTGAAAAGGTAAACAGTGTTTTATCCCAGAAACTTATCAATTCCCTGAAAAGCGCATTCAATATAGGGGATATGTTCACCGTGGGTTTATTCAATAAGGACAAGGTTATTGGAAGCCTGGCAATTATTCTGAAAAAAGGAAGTGAAATTGAATACGGCGAATTAGTTGAGCTTTTTGCACAACAGGTAGGAAGCTTGATCCTGCGCCTCGAAAAGGAAAAAGAGCTCAACGAAGAAAAGCTTAAACTTAAGATCATTTCTGAACATTCGCCCGACCTTTTGCAGTTGGTCAATAAAGACAGGCAAATTCAATACATCAACAAAACCATGTTGAATAAGCCTGAAAATGTTCTGGGAAAAGATGTCTTGTCTTTTGTACCTGAAAAATACAAAAAGCAATTTAACGGGTGGTTAACAGAAGCGTTTGAAACCAGGAAAATTGTTAAGGGAAAAATGGTGGCCTGGGGGTCTAATAATCCGGATACTCATTATTCAATGCAGTTTATACCATTAATGGTAAATAATAGTGTGGAATCGGTTTATATTATTTCAACGGACGTTACAGGGAATGAAAAACTGCTCGATAACCTGAATAAACAAAAAATGATCTTCGAACAGGCCGGACACCTGGCTAAGTTTGGAGGCTGGGAATTTGATTTTGCAACCAACGCAATAACTGCCAGCGAAGCTCTTTCTGATATTTATGCCCTTAAGAGAGAAAGCGAGAATTCCTTTGATGATATTATCTCAACATTTAATCTGGCAGACAAGGAAATACTGACCGATAATATTTTAAAAGCCAAAAACCTTGGTGAAAACTTCTCTTATGAGGCGCTTCAGACAATGTTCGACGGGCGGAAGAAATGGCTGAAACACTTTGTAAAACCCAAATATGAAAACGATGTCATTATAGGGCTTTATGGTACTACGCAGGATATTACCGAGTTTAAACAGCTTGCCGACGAACAAAAAATTACAAGCCACAAGCTGGCTCAATTTCAGTTTGCCCTAAACGAAGCAAGCATCATTTCCAAAACCGATGAACTTGAAACGATCACGTTTGTAAATCAAAATTTCGTAACCATCAGCGGATTTAGCGCCAGCGAAATAATAGGAAATACCCATGACCTGATCAATGCTCATTATCATTCGAAAGCATTCTGGAGCAAGCGGCAACGCGAAATCACGAATGGGCTGGTTTGGCGTGGTGAAGTGAAAAACAAAGCCAAAGACGGCTCTTATTTCTGGACAGATACTTTTGTAATACCAATTAAAAATCCGTCCGGCGAGGTTGCAGAGTATTTGTTTATAAGGAACGATATCACTGAGAAAAAAGAAAACGAATTTGAATTAAAGCTTACCAAGAACCGTTTGAACAATGTGCTCACGTCAATAGAAGACGCCATCTGGTCCATTAGTTTATCCGGGTCGGAAATGCTCTATATAAACCCCGCTGGTGAGAAACTTTTTGGCTATACGTTAAAACAGTTCAACAAGGACAAAACACTCTGGCAGAACCTCTATCAGCCGGAGGATATCCAGCTTCGATATCTTAAAAGAACTGAATTATTTGAGAAAGGATATTGCGAATTTGAATACCAGGCCCTGCTACCCGATGGAAAAAACAGCTATTTCTTTGTAAGGGTCTGGCTGATCAAAGACAGGGGCACTCCATCAAGAATAAATGGAGTTACAAGCGACATTACAGCCCGCAAAATAGCGGAAAACGAGCTGGAAAAAAATAACAGGCTATATGAAAAACTAATTTACCAGGTACCCGGGCTTATATTTCAATACCGCATGAAACATGACGGAAGTTCAAATTTCATGTACATGAGCCAAAAATTTAAAGCGCTCCTTGGTATTGATTCAGAAGGGCTTCTGGAAGATGCGTCTGAAGCATGGAACATGGTTCATCCGGATGATGCCTTAAAAACAAAACAAAGTTTCCAGAAATCGGCCCAAACGCTGCGTAATTTAAACGTCGAATTCAGGGTAAACCTTCCGGGCTCTACCATGCCTCATTGGCGGGGAATTCAGGCAACACCTGAATTGCAGCCTGATAATTCCATTGTCTGGTATGGATACTTGTCCAGCATTGATTTTCAGAAGAACTACGAGCAAAAATTACTGAACGCCGAAGAGGAAGCAAAACGTTCCAACGATTTTACAAAAAAAATAATCCAGCAGATACCCGGTACTGTTTTTCAGCTAAAGGTTTCAAATGAAGGGGAAACCGAGTTTATCTTCCTGAGCGACCTGCTTAAGCCCATAAATGAAAGGTATTCCGATAAAATGCCTCATTTAAGTAAAATCTTTGATCTGATACATCCCGAGGATAGAAATATTCTTTTACAAACCCTGGACAAATCTACAAAAAACTTAGTTCCGATCAATATGGAATTGAGATTAAAATTAAGAAATACAAATAGTTATTCCTGGAAATTACTGCAAGCTACTCCTGAACGCGATGAGCATGAAAATATCATTTTTTATGGTTACCTGGGCGAGATCGATGAAATGAAAGAGGCGCAGCTAAAAATACTGGAAGCAAAAGAAGAAGCGGAAAGAGCCAATAAAGCGAAAACTGAGTTTCTGGCAAATATGAGCCATGAGATCCGGACTCCTATGAATGCCGTTTTAGGATTCTCTGAGCTGCTGAAAGGAAATACAAAAGGCCCCAAATATGAAGGCTACATTGATGGTATTCTTTCAGGAGGCAAAAACCTGCTCTCTCTTATTGATGATATTCTTGATCTCTCAAAAATTGAGGCCGGCCAAATGAATATTCAGAATGTGTCGGTAAACATTGAAAAACTGGCATACGAATTCCGGCAATTATTCGCCCAAAAAGCACAGGAAAAAGGAATTGACTTTATTATTCATTTTGAAAATGAATTACCTAAAAATATTCTTATAGATGAGACCCGCATTCGCCAGGTATTGTTTAACCTGCTTGGAAATGCCTTTAAATTTACCCACCAGGGCTCAGTCACGCTTTCCGTTTCCATTCTGGAGAACACACCCGATCAAAGTAAAATTTCACTGGTATTTAAAGTGACCGACACCGGGATTGGCATTCCAGAAAGCCAGCACCGGCTTATTTTCGAATCGTTTAAACAACAGGACGGACAGAGCAACCGGAAATACGGCGGTACGGGATTAGGACTGGCAATTACCAAGCGCCTTGTGGACATGATGAATGGCACCATTCATTTAATAAGCGCGGCCGGTATGGGAGCAAGTTTTTCCGTAATTATCCGCGGCATTGACGTTGCGGTAGTAGAGGAAGAGGATGAACAAACTACACCGGAGCTTTCAAATTATACCTTTGAAGGACAAAAAGTATTACTGGTAGAAGATGTACACTCGAACAGGGAAGTAATTAAAGGATTCCTGGAACCTTTGAACCTGCAGATCATTGTAGCTGAAGATGGCCAGGACGCTTTAAACTATTTAGGATCCGATTTACCGGACCTGATCCTAATGGACATGATGATGCCAATTATGGATGGGTATACAGCCATAAAGATCATAAGAGGGAAGAGTACTTACGATACTATTCCTATCATTGCACTTACCGCGTCAGCATTAAAACAAAGCGAGATCGAAATACGCGAATTATGTAATGACTATTTAAGAAAACCGGTAAATAAAAAAGATCTTCTCTCCATACTAAGCAAGTATTTAGCACATAGTGTAAGTTTCATACAAACTCTTCCTGCTTCGGTAAAAGACCATTCTAACGTTTTATTCAATTTTTCCGAGGAAATACGCGAGGCTTTAAGTCAGGATTTTTTACCCCAGTGGAAAGAGGTCTCCACTCTTATGAGCATTGACGATATTGTGAATTTCGCCAGCCGGCTTAATAGTTACGCTACAGAGATAAAAAACAGCGACCTGGAATTGTATTGTAAAAATCTACTGGATTTTGCCAACAATTTTGAAATAGACAAAATGAACAGCGCTTTTTTAAGCTTCAAAACATTTACCCGGGGAGAAATGGATATAAAATAGTTTGACAGATTAAAAACAGGCAGACACAACTATGGAAATACAAAAAGATAGGCAGGATCGCGCGGTTCAACAGGCGCAATATCATACACGTTTGCTTGATGTATTATGCAAATATTTTGACAGCGATAAAAATCATATTTCGCTGCAAACCATTTGCGACGATGTTTGTTTCCTTTCAGGAGCCTCGTTTTGTATCATTAATACATTGAACGATGAAATGGATCATTTAAAAACCATTTGCATTTCACATAACACTTCCACTGATCGGCCCGCAATTAAATTACTTAATAAGAAATGGGATAAAAGGAGTTTTATATTTAAACTGACAGAGGCCAAAAAACTCTCCGTCACGTCTGCGGAGGATCATCTGAAAGAATTTGGCTTAGATTCCCCACTCCTGTTTCACATAGGACTGAATCATGAAGGAAACAATTATGGTTCGGTTATCTTTGGTACCGGTCCGGAAAAAGAACTTGAAGCGGGCCAGTCAACCGAATATTTTATCACCCAGGCAGAAAAACTAATTCCCCGGCTTCTCAAAAACAAATACGTGCCGGAGAAATATTATAAAAGCAGCGAAATAATTAAAAAGAATGACACCGACCTTATATTTGTAGTTGACCGTCAATTTAACATAATTGACGCAAACACTATTTTTTTACATCCTGTATCTCATAACAGGATGAACAACATATTAAGCTTTGTTCCCGGTAATTTAAAAAAATCATTTTCTAAATCTCTCAACGATTGTTTTGCCACCGGGCATTTAGCCTATGAGGAATTACCGTTGCATATCGATGCCAGGCGCAATATTTTTTATGTTATCAAGTTTATTCCAATAAAAAAGGGCGAGGTAATTGATACCGTTTGCGTGGTCGCTACAGATACAGAAGAACAAAAACATATTTTAAGAGATTTTAATATACTACAGAACTTTGCAAGCATAGGCTGGTGGGAAGTTTATATGCCCTCTTACAAGATTTTATGGTCGGAGGGTCTTTATGGGCTGTTGGAACTTGATCCATTCAGTGTTGAGCCTTCCGATGAGATCTATTTAAAATACATTCACCCCGATGACGCCGCTTATGTTGAAGGAGCTTATAAACAAGCTCTAAAAGAAGGGAAATCGCAATACGAAATTACCTACCGCTTTGTAATGAATGACGGCCGGATAAAATGGGTAACGGATAAATGTATTACCTATTATGATGATGATGGAAATCAATGCCGCTCGTTAGGAATTATACAGGAAATTACACAACTGAAAAACACTGAAATAGAATTAAAAAAAATAAATGATTCCTACCAGCGGTTAAACGATCAGGTGCCGGGCGTAATATTTGAATACCAGATCTTTTCAAATGGAGAAAGACGCTTTAATTCTATAAGTGAAAAAGGTATAAAAGGAATCGGTATTTCAGAGGAAGAACCAAAACAGGATACCACCATAGCCTGGGATAAAATTCACCCTGCGGATCTGGAAATACTGAAAAAGGCTTTTTCCGAATCTGCCAGAACACTTAAAAGACTTAACGTAGACTATCGGGTAACACTTCCGGAGGAAAACAACCGTGTGTCCTGGAAAAGGATTGAAGCTACTCCTGAAAAACAAAAAGATAATTCAAGGATCTGGTATGGTTACATTTCCGAGATCGACGAAATGAAGGAGGCTCAGCTTGAAATACTGGAAGCAAAAGAAGAAGCGGAAAGAGCCAATAAGGCGAAAACGGAATTTCTTGCAAATATGAGCCATGAGATCCGCACGCCGCTGAATGCCGTTCTGGGATTCTCTGAGCTGCTGAAAGGAAATACAAAAGGCCCGAAATACGAAGGCTACATTGATGGTATTCTTTCAGGAGGTAAAAACCTGCTTTCTCTTATTGATGATATTCTTGATCTCTCTAAAATTGAGGCGGGGCAAATGAATATTCAGAACGTGTCGGTAAACGTTGAAAAACTGGTTCACGAATTCAGGCAATTATTTGCGCAGAAAGCCCGCGAAAAAAACATTGAATTCCTTATTCATGTTGGGGACGATCTTCCAAAAAACATCCTGATAGACGAAACCCGCATTCGCCAGGTATTGTTTAACCTGCTTGGAAATGCCTTTAAATTCACTCACCAGGGCTCTGTCACGCTTTCCGTTTCTATTCTGGAGAATACATCCGATCAAAATAATATTTCACTGGTATTTAAGGTCATCGATACCGGGATCGGCATTCCTGAAAGCCAGCACCGGCTTATTTTTGAATCGTTTAAACAGCAGGACGGGCAGAGTAACCGGAAATACGGCGGTACGGGATTAGGACTGGCAATTACCAGACGTCTTGTGGACATGATGAATGGCGCTATCCATTTAGTCAGCGCCGCTGGGAAAGGCTCCGTTTTCTCCGTTATTATCCAGGACATTCAGATAGCTTCTACTGAAGAAGCTGAAGAAGGCAACCATAAAAATTCAAATTATGTGTTTAATGCGCAAAAAATACTCCTGGTAGAAGATGTACGTTCGAATAGGGAAATAATCAAAGGTTTTTTAGAACCGATGAACCTGCAGATCATCATGGCTGAAGACGGACAGGAAGCTTTGAACCTTTTAAGTTCCGATGCGCCGGACCTGATCTTAATGGATATGATGATGCCGGTTATGGATGGGTATACAGCCATAAAGATCATAAGAGGGAAAGGCACTTACGATGCCATACCTATCATTGCTCTTACCGCGTCAGCATTAAAACAAAGCGAGATCGAAATACGCGAATTATGTAATGACTATTTAAGAAAACCGGTAAGTAAAAAGGATCTTCTTTTTATTCTGAGTAAATATTTAACACATCAGATTATTAAACCCAAGGACCAAACCTCAATTACGGGCATGCCAAATGACAGCCTTCCGACCGGCTTTACGGAAGAATTAAAACAAGATCTTAGAACACTTTTTTTACCCCGCTGGAAAGAAGTAACTAATTTAATGAGTATAGACGACATCGTTAATTTCGCGATCAGTTTAAACGCATACGCCGCCCATATTAAAAGCAAGGATCTGGAAACGTACTGTAGAAACCTGCTGAATCACGCTGAAAATTTTGACATTGATAAAATGAATACACTTTTTTACGCATTTGTAACACTTTTGAAAGGACCCGATAATGAGTAAATTATTACAAAAAACTGCCCCTTTTGTTTCCGCCTCCCCGGACTACTATCCTATGAACAGAGCCAGGATCGTGATTATTGACGATTCTTCCAATAATATAAAAGTAGTGGCAAATTTATTAAGACAGCAGGGCTACGAGGTTCTTACCGCCATGGACACGCGGAAAGGGCTGATGATAATAGAAACAAAGCTTCCCGATCTGATCCTATTGGACGTGATGATGCCCGAAATGAATGGTTTTGAAGCCTGCGAGCTGTTAAAAGCAAACAAAAAAACAAAAGAAATTCCGGTAATTTTTATAACCGCTGCTTCAGATACGGAAAGCATCCTGAAAGGCCTGGCAGTCGGAGCGGTTGATTACATCAGCAAACCTTTTAAACAACAGGAACTGGTGGCCAGGATAAAAAACCACCTGAAATTTAAAACCTCTTCCGAGTACATAAGCGCCTTGTTTGAAAGCAGGTATCATTCTTTTATCACGCTCAACACGAATCTTGAGATAATAAACTTTAATGAAATTGCCAATGAAAGAGAAATGCTCTTTAATGAGAAATACTATAAAAAAGGAGAGAGTATTATAAATTACATTCCTACAGCTAACCGGCGTTCATTTGAAATAAAAGCGAAAGGTGTTTTCAGGGGAAAAACACTTTCTTATCAAAGAAATTACGTGGTAAAAAACGAACACTATTGGTTCAATTATCTGCTGGAGCCCATACATAATAAGCAAGGTGAAATAATAGGCTGCCTTATAAACGGAACGGATATTACTGAAAAAAAAGAATACGTTACAAGGGCAAACGAATATCATCGCAAAATAAAAGAAATTTATACCGAGGCCCAGGAAAGTCTTTCTTACGCTAGTTATATACAAAAATCTATTTACCCTGGGAGTGCAAAGCTCAGTAAACAATTTCCCGATCACTTCATACTCTTTCAATCCAAGGAAAAAGTGAGCGGAGACCTTTACTGGTCGCATCACTTTGATGGTAAAGATCTTTTAATTTTAGGCGATTGTACGGGGCACGGCGTTCCGGGAGCTTTGTTAACAACCATAAGCATCGTTCTGCTCGAACGTATTGTTAAATACAACAGTATAACCTCCCCGGACAAAATACTCTTGGAAATGGACGCGCTTTTAGCCGAAACGCTAAAACAAAAAGACGGGGGCATTAAGGTTGGGTTAGAAATGGCCGTATGCCTGTTCGATAAAAAGGAAGGAACCCTTGAATTTGCCGGAGCAAAGCGCTCTTTAATAATGGCACACGGCGAAGACTCCTTCGAGATAAAAGCCGACCATTATGATCTCGGAGGCGGTGGAGAGGCCAAGATCTTTAAAAAACATTTGCTGCATCCTGTTAAGGGAAGTTCCCTCTACCTGTTCTCGGATGGTATTATTGACCAGATTGGCGGAGCTAATAATAAAAAATTCATGAAAAAAAACCTGGGAAAACTCATTCTTAACCTTAATTCTGAGGCAATGTCGTGTCAAAAGACCCTTTTTGAAAAAGCTATTTCTGAATGGATCGGTGAAGGAGAGCAAACGGACGATATTCTTTTAATAGGGATAAAAATTTAATTTATGCCATACAATTCTTAACTTTAACAAACCCGTTCAAATGTAATGACTACTCAAACCACCCTGCTGATAGTTGACGATTCCACGGAAAATCTTAAATTGCTTGGGAATAGTCTGAAAAATGCCGGATACAATGTGCTGGCTGCCCTAAATGGCAAGCAGGCTCTGGCATTGGCATTAAGCAAACAACCAGACCTGGTTTTACTTGATGTAATGATGCCTGAGATGAATGGATTTGAAGTGTGCGAAGCGCTCAAAGAGAATAACCTGACCCGGAAAATACCGGTAATTTTTCTAACCGCGTCTATTGAAATAGAGAGCATAAAAACCGGGTTTGAGGCAGGTGGCATTGACTACATTGCCAAACCATTTAATCCCGACGAATTACTTTTACGGGTAAACAACCATCTGAGTCAAAAAGCCGACAAGGATGCTCTTGAGAAAGAACTAAGGTATAAGTCCTCCGTTCTCCACAGTATTGGACAGGGCATAACAGAGCCTCTTTCCGTTTTATTTAAAAATGTAGATCTGCTTTCTCAGAATTTTCCTCCTGAATCTTTTAAAACGAACCTGCAGCACATTCAGTCCTGTGGCAACATCATCTTAAACCTCACAAATAATTTAAAAGATCTCACGGACACAGAAAGCTCTTTTGTGAAAGCCTATCCTCAGAACTATAATCTTAATGAAGTACTTGACCATGTGCGGGACACATTTAATGTTTCAGAAAATGAGCCCCATCCGGAACTAAATATTACCATTGAAGATACCCTGACGAGCCAATACTCGGGAGACCATAGAAAACTCCGACAGGCAATTATTAACTTAATTAATACACAATTAAAGTATATTAAAAACGGAAGCATTGCAATTAACGTGAATCTGAAAGAAAAGCAAGGTACAACAGATCTGCTTGGCATAGATATTTCCGTAGTAGAAAAAGAAAGTGAAAAGCAGTTTAGCGATCATGTTAATTTTTCAGGGAATGACATCGGTATATTTATCGCCAGGGAATTGCTCAGGGTTTTAGACGGTAATATTACCTACAAAATTTTACCAGGAACCAATCCGGCCTTTTCCATTGAACTCCCGTTACAAAGAACCATAAAACGCGAACGGAAGGAAGGACACCTGCATGAAAACCCTGAGCACCTCATGTTTGATAAAAAAAACATCCTGGTTGTTGAAGATAACGAATTAAATCAGCGGCTTATGTCGAGTGTGTTGCAGAGCTACGGCGCCGCTATCGTTATTGCCCAGAATGGCAAGGAAGCACTTGAAAAAATTCTCGAAAGCACCTATGATGTTATCCTGATGGATGTTAACATTCCACTGATAAGCGGTATTGAAGTAAGTCGCGTTATAAGGACGCAGTATGGCATACTAACGCCGATTATCGGGATTTCAGGGCATTCTGATAAAGCGTACATAAAAAAATGCATGGATTCGGGAATGAACTCTTTTCTTTTAAAACCCTTTGATATTTGTGATCTGCAGGCAATTCTCCTGCACGAGCTTGAAAAGACGGAGTACTACCCTGCTGCCGGCGAGCCAGTTGCTCAAACACGGCTCCCCGAGGCCTTCAAAACCGACAAATATTGCCTCGATACGATCATTGAGCTTGCGTCCGGAAACAAAGAATTAATCACCAAATGGACGAATAGCTTTAAAATCGTGATTGCCAGGGGAAGGCATGAAATTGATCTTATCCTGAAGGCAAACGAATATACCGTCGAGAACAAAGTATTTCACGAACTAAATAATTATACCAGCTATTTTGGAGTTGCTTTACTAAAAGAATATTTAAAAGATCTGCCCAGGATCCATGAATCCTCGCCAAAAGAAGAATTAATGAATCACTTTAAGCTTATCGGCGAGGAACTGGCCTGTATTGAAGACTATTTTAAAGAGCTGGCAGATATCCCGAAAGCGACTAATTGATGATGATCAATTTCATCTTAACCGCCTTTGTAATCATCTCGGCCGTATTTTTAACCTCCAGCTTTTTCAGGATATTATAACGGTGCGCGTCAACCGTGCTAATGCTCACGAGGAGTTTTTGAGCAATTTCCTTATTACTTAGACCTTCGCTGATCAACTGGATGATCTCCTTTTCACGTTTTGTGATCTCGATCTTAAAACCTCCAACGGTTTTATTATTATATTCCTTATTGATATAATTATCGGCCAGGATCTGGGACACCGAACGGCTTATATATTTTTCGCCCTTCATTATTTTTTCAATTGCGGCATAGAGCTCGCTTTTCTTAAAATCTTTCAACAGGTAACCATTGGCGCCGGCTTCAAAACACTGATTAATATAAAGATCGTCTGCATGCATGCTGATCACAAGTACCTTTATGGCGCCGTTCTTTATTTTCCGTACTTTTTTTGTCAGCTCGATCCCATTTATTCCCTCCATTGATATATCCGTAATTACAAGATTTGCATCCAGGCTTCCCAATTCAAGCAATAGGTCTTCAGCATTGTCCGACTCTCCCACAACCTTAAATTCAGGGTTCAGATCCAGCATGTTTTTAATGCCATACCTTACAATGTGATGGTCTTCAACCAGATGTATTTTAATCATAATTAATAGTTTTTGTTTGTACGGCCATATTTATTTCAAACCCCTTGTTCTTATTCGTTGTCAGTTCCAGCTGAGCCCCCATCGCGGCAGCTCGTTGCTCCAGCGCCGAAATTCCGAAAAATTTCTTCTTCTTCATTTCAAATTCCCTTTTATTTATTCCTATTCCGTTATCCCGTATCAAAAAAACGAGTTTATTCTCGCTAAAGTTAAGCGCCAGGTAGATTTTCCTGGCTCTTGAATGCTTTAGCGCGTTTTGCAGCGCTTCCTGTATAATGCGGTAAAAATTAATCTCAACTTCCTCTGTAAACCTTAAACCCGCGATATTCGATTTAAAACTAATGTTCGCATTCTTAAGCTTGGCGTTTAGCCGGTTTATCATTTGCTGAACAACCGCGTGCAACCCAAATTCAAACAAGCTTACCGGCGACAGGTTCGTTGAGATCCCTCTGAGTTCCTGCGTGATCTCAGCAACCATTTTATTTACAAACTCAATCTTCGCTTTTTGTTCAACATCGATCAACTCATTTGTACTAATGTTTTCAAGATTCATCATCGCGACCGCAAGCATCTGATTTAATCCCTCATGAATTTCCTTCGCAAATTTCCGTCTTTCATTTTCATGGCCCTGAATTAATGACAAGGTCCTGTTCTTCTGTTGTTTTATGGCAAGGGTTCTTTCAAGGTGCTTATGTTTTTTTGTTTTGATCGCACTTTTCCTCTCCAGCGTCACATCTCTGCCGGTAGAGATAAAGTTAGTAATTTCTCCGTTTATATCAATATATGGAGTAATTATTTTTTCTTCTATAAACAATTCACCCGATTTCTTGGTATTGTAAAAATCCGCCTTAAACACTTCCCCTGTTTTTAAGGTATTCCACACCCCCGCGTAAAAAGATTTGCTGTGTTTTTTTGACTTTAATATACTGGGATTATTCCCCAATACTTCAGCCGGCTCGTAACCCGTAACAACCGTAAACATCGGGTTAACATATTCAATCTTGCCGGTTGCATCCGTTATCATGATCAGTTCTTTGGTCTGTTCGGTGATGTTAAAGAGCTTTTGAATTTTATTGATATTGTTTTTAATAGCAGTAATATTCCTAATGATCATTAATACCTTTTCACTGTTCATGGCGGTCATTCGTACCTCGAACCAGTATGTAACGTCATTCTGGGTGGTATCCAGCTCAAACATTACTATTTCACGCGCCGTGTAACTCAGCTGTGCATTTTCAATCATAAGCCTGGCGATTTTTTCGTCAAACACCTTGCTTACATTTTTGCCCTGGATATGCTTTACTTTCTTTAAAAGAAATTCCGCTTCGCTGCTTTTAAAATAAGAATCCACAATCTCATTTTTATAATCTAAGATCATAAAAGAATCAGGAATGGATCTTATGATATTGTCTTTTTCCGTTTCGCTTTTTAGTAGTCTTTCTTCCGCCAGTTTTAAATTTGTTATTTCCTGTGAATACCCTATTATTTTAGTTATGTTTCCGTTGTGATCCTTTACTAAAACCGATTTATCCTGTATCCATTTAAGATCGCCTTTAGGTGTAATGATCCTGTACTTCAGCTCGTCTTCTCCCTTATCTATATCTGCAACACTCCTTTGCAATACGGCCCGTATATCATCCTGGTCGACAAATCTGCGGAGAGATTTTATTTTATAAATATCTTTTAGCTCCACTTCAAAAATTGTTTCAAAAGCAGGACTTAAGTACTGGATGCTTTTTGTCTCGAAAGAATAAATCCAGAATGCCACATCAATTGCGCTGGTTATTTCATGCAGGAGGGTTTCAGTTGCGGCATACAGCGCTAACTGTCTCTTCTTATCCGTAATATCGGTTAACGTTCCAAGTGCTCCTATCACCACTCCATTTTCATCCCGGTAAGGCGCTCCATTCACATAAAAATCCCTGTACTCCCCCGTTTTTACCTTTATATTCATTTCATACTGGCTGCTGATCCCCTTTTTCCTGTTTTCGATAACTTTAGATAAAAGTTTAATATCCTTCGCTTCCAAAAATTCCGCGCTTTTTTTTCCAATAACTTCTTCAATGCTATAACCCGACATTTCGCTTATCCTGTTGTTTACATAAGTAACGTTCGAATCCAGGTCAATTTTAATCAGGCCTTCGTTAATGGTGTTGACTACTGACTTGAATAAATTCTCACTTCTTTTAAGTTCTTTGAGGTAATTAATTTTTTCAAGAAATAAAACCATGTTATTAAAAAAATCATTCAGCTTTTCAAAATCCTTTACTGACAGGGCATTGCGATTAGACCGCGAATAAAGAACAAATACCCCATATGGCTTTACAGTAGAAAAAATGGGAAAGGCCATCCAGCAGGCGTCGTATATATCAGCATTTATCAATTTCTCTTTCTGGTTAAAAAGCTCAAATTCCCTGCCCCGCAAAAATAAAGGCTTGTTCGATCTCATCACAAATTCGGGATAACCCTTAAAAAAGGAGAGGGCTTCATTCTCTGAAACTACTTCCTTTTCTTTTGCATATCCCTCAAAATAAATATTCTCCAAACCGGGTAACAATTCTTTCAGTTCCCTTACAACGTAATCCGAGATCTCCTCCACATCCGCTTCAGGCCGGTCATACAACAGGCATATATTACTGAACGTCTCATCCAGGCGCTGCTTTAGTTTTTTATTCGTAATATCGATCAAAATACCACGGTAGCCGCTTAACCTGCAATTGGAATAAACAGGCGACAGTAATTCTTCTATCACATATTTTCTGCCGAGTTTATTTACAAGAGTGAATTCGCGGTTCAGATCAGCTACATCCGTATAGGAGTTTTGCGCGCTCACTTCCAGGATCGATCCGCATTCGTTTTCAAGAATGTAATCTGACAATTGAACACCCCTTTGAATATCTTCCGCTGTTAATCCGAACTTTTCCAGTCCATACCTGTTTAGTGAAAGGATCTTACCACCCAGGTCACATTCTATAATTACCTGGAAAATGGAATTAGAAAGTTCGCCGTATTTTTTTTCACTTTCCATCAGCTTACTTTCCATCGAATACCTGAACAAAGTAAGTTCTATAGTAGAAATAAGTTCCTTCTCCTTTAAGGGTTTAAAAACAAAACCGAGAAGGTATGCGCGCTTGGATTTTTCAATAATAGTTCTTCCTGCAACCGTAGTTAAAAAAATCACAGGTACCCGGCAGTTATCATACACCCGTTGAGCAGCTTCCGCGCTCTTTAACTCTTCTCCTGCCTTTACTTCCATTAAAATAAGGTCAGGTTTCTCTTTCAGCACCAAGGAAACAAGATCGGTTATTTTACCACGATGATGTGAAACAGAATATCCGAAATTTCCGAGATCTAAGGTTATTTCTTCAGCAATAACCTGATCACTTTCTAACAAGAGGATGGTATTTGTTCTTTTCATTTATTACAATGGCTGACCATGGTTCACTTGAGCGGTATTTTGAACTCAAAAGATCTCATCACGGGTTGGTGTCAAAATTATATAATTAGTAAGGGTTAGAGACTCAGTTAAATACACATTTTACACTAAATAAAACCCTTAGTTTTTCTAAAGGCAACCCTTAGTCTTTTTGGCAACATTGCAGGTAATTTTGTCTTAACGCTTAAAACCAACACATGCTTAGCCTCCTCGTTTCAAATAAGAAAATATTCGCGGTATTATTTTTATTATTCTCGTTTGGGAGAATTCCCGGACAGATTCAGGAAAAGGATATTTATAAAAAATACATCCTCAGGGATTCAGCCTCCATTTATAAATCCGCGGTACTTCTGTTTTATGCGGACAGTACATTTATCAATTTCGGGATCCTTGATAACAAAAGAGACCTTGACCTGTATGTATGGTACAAAGCGGGAAGCTGGAATGTAAAGAACGAACATATTGAATGCCTTGCAAATGAAAAGGCAATCCAGCCCGAAGAATTGAAAAAACTGATAAAATACTATTACAGGAAGCACCGTGATCGTGTTCTGATAGAAAACTATTATGAATTTGTTTACGAAAACTACAGCAACGGAACTCTTATGGTGATTCCAGGACAGGCAACCGATCAAGATAAAAAAATCGGGTATTTCGAAATCAGGCTTTAATTCACTAAAATGAAAATAACATGTCAGCAGAAATAAATACCGGCACAGAATCTCTGAACAGAAGCATTGAAGGACATGGTGTAAAAATCCTTCTTTCACCTTCCAGGCGCAAAAAAACAAAAAAAATAAACATTCTGATTGAAGGAACATTCGCTCTCAATAACGCGGCATTTGTTAAAGAAAATATCTCGACCGTATTTAAGGGCTTTGACGCAATATATATTACGCTAAAAAACATACAACAAATAGACCTGGCAGCTATACAACTATTGTACTATCTAAAAAAGACAGAAGCCGCGAATAACAAACTCATAACGCTTGATGCGGAACTTTCAACAGAAGACAGATCCGTACTATTCAACTCCGGTTTAATGGGATTACTCACCAAAACAAAATTAACCGACTAACAAGAATTTAAATGAAAAAGAACATCCTGATAATTGACGACTCGGAAAGCATACGCGAAGTGATCGCCACCGGATTAGAATCTGCCGGATATGCCGTTATAAGAGGAGTAAATGGCGAAGACGGACTGAATTGCCTGAAAAACAATCCCGATGTCGAGTTAATTATAACCGACTTAAACATGCCCGTAATGGACGGCATAAGTTTTCTGAAAGAGGTCCGAAAATCGGATAAGCACAAGTATCTGCCGGTAATTATTTTAACCACTGAATCCCAGGAAATAAAAAAACAGGAAGCCAGGAATGCCGGCGCAACCGGATGGATCATTAAACCTTTTTCAAGAGAGAAATTACTTAACGTGATAAAAAAAGTCGTACACTAATGGACGCAATGAGAATAACATACCTGGAAGAAGCAAATGATCTGCTTGCCAACCTGGAAAGAGCCTTGCTGGCTTTGGAGACGAACGACAATGATAAGTCATACATTGAGGAAGTCTTCAGGGTAATGCACACGCTGAAAGGTAACAGCAGCATGTTTGGATTGCCGGTGATCGCGGAATTTGTACACGACCTGGAAACCATTTACGATATGATCCGCGTTGGAGAAATGCAACTTAGCAAAGAGCTTTTAGATTGTACCTTTTCCTGTCTCGATCACTTAAAAATAATTATTCACGATTCTAACCTGAGCAACGAGATTAACAAGGACAATCACGAAAATCTAATCCACCAGATCACTGATTTTATCAATCAAAAATCGGGTGTGTTAACCGCTCCAAAAGAAGAAAATACAGCGCGGAAATCAAAAACATTTTACATTTATTTTGAACCGAACCCCGGAATTTTTGAGAACGGAACCAATCCTCTGTTCCTGCTGAGTGAGCTTGCAGGAATGGGTAATAATAAAGCCATACCACATTTTAAAGTGTTACCGGAAAATAAAGAATTTGTTTCCGATGAATGTTTTACCTATTGGGATATTTACCTGGAGACCGACAAAAGTGACAAAGACATTCTGGATGTTTTTGTGTTTGTGGAAGGCCAGTCGAAAATAGAAATTACAGAAATTGCTACATCTTCCATCCTGAATGATCCTTTATTCGATGAATTTATTCGTCGTGACATATACAACGATGTAAAAACAGATGTAAAAGAAATGATGGCCCTGGCAGGTACAATCCAGGAGAAACCGCTCCCGAAAAAAGATTCAGTCGAAATTGTAAATGGAACAAAAGAAACCAAGGTTCAGAAAAAAGATAAATCTGAAAAAAACATTTCAAGTATCCGCGTTTCTTCGGATAAACTTGATGAGTTGATGAACCTGGTAAGTGAACTGGTAACTACCCAGGCGGGTTTAACCTTGTTCGCCGCCAATAATAAAATAGCGGAGCTCGAAGTCATTACCGAAAACGTGGAGAAACTTTCGAGGAGATTAAGAGATATCGCTTTTGGAATGACCCTTGTACCTATCAATAATATGTTCGGGCGTTTCCAGCGCATGGTACGGGATGTATCAGGCATCCTGGGGAAAGAGATCGAATTCCTCACCGAAGGCGGTGAAACGGAATTAGACAAAACCATTATCGAGACCCTGACCGATCCCTTAATGCATATTTTAAGGAATAGTCTTGATCACGGCATCGAAAAAGGAGATGAGCGCGAGGCGAAAGGAAAATCACGATCAGGAAAAGTTACCCTTAAGGCCTTTTATTCAGGTGTGTTCGTATATATTCAGATCAGCGATGACGGGAAAGGGATCGATGTAGACGCGGTTCGCGCCAAAGCTATCAGCAAAGGTATTATTAAACCGACTGACTCCTTAAGTGAAAAAGAAATTTTTGATCTTATTTTTTACCCCGGGTTTTCTACCGCCCAAAAGGTAACAGATGTATCCGGAAGAGGTGTGGGAATGGACGTAGTGAAGAGAAATATCACCGATCTGAAAGGAAGTATTTTAGTAGAATCGAAAGTGGATGAAGGAACAACGCTTACAATTAAATTACCACTGACCTTATCTATAATCGATGGACTATTGGTAGTGATAAACCAGGTAAATTATATAGTTCCATTATCCGTGATCACCAAATGTTATGCCGTAAACAATAAAGATATGGTTAACAGCTTCAATAATCTATTGGTTCTTGACGACGAACAGGTTCCATTCATTCACCTGAGAGAAGAATTTGGTTATCCCGCCCTTCCCACCGCCCAATCACAGATGATTGTCATAAACAACGGCGAAAGAAAAGTAGGCATCAGCGTAGATAACATTATTGGCGAGTACCAGGCCGTGGTAAAGCCACTTGGGAAATACTACAAAAAACAGGATTTCGTTTCGGGCGCGTCTATATTGGGCGACGGTACAATTGCCCTTGTATTGGACACAAACAAATTAATTGACCTATATACAGAAAAAACACAAACAGAAGAAAAGACATGGCAACTAAACTAAACAAGGACGAAAAAATAGAAGCAACAAAATCATTTTTGTCGTTCAAACTTGCAGAAGAGCATTTTGCAATAGAAGTAATGAAAATTATGGAGATTTTGGAAGTTCCTAAAATTACCAAAGTTCCACATGCGCCTGATTTTTTAGTAGGAGTGGTTAATTTAAGAGGAGGTGTTTTACCGGTCATTGACGCACGCATCAAATTCGGATTGCGTCCTATTGAAATGACGGTTGACACCTGTATTCTTGTTTTAAGCATAGGATTGAATGATGAAACAGTGACAGTTGGGGCTATGGTTGATTCCGTTTCAGAAGTATTTGAAATGGAAGAAAAGCATATCCAGCCTTCTCCCAGCATTGGCTCGAAATACCGCGCTGAATTTATACAAGGGATGATCAAAGAAAAAGATCAGTTTATGATGCTCCTTGATATTGATAAGGTATTTTCCTCGCAGGAATTGGAATCCCTCGCAGATAATCAACAGGAAATCCATTTAGATCCTGCTACATAGCCATTAACTCTTCTTAATACCGTTTAGCAGTAAAAGGGTACCTGGCAAGGGAGAGTTCACCCGAAACCGGTCTATAATAAGATCTTAAAAAGATAACATGTTTTCTTTAATGAAGCCAATAATACCGATGCGCAATAT
>Ga0208492_1000189_pt1 | contig 60843 bp, 43 predicted proteins | sample Subbioar_CSW14AB_FD_184820 | JGI IMG/M metagenome (GOLD analysis project Ga0208492, IMG submission 184820) | Serpentinite rock and fluid subsurface biosphere microbial communities from McLaughlin Reserve, California, USA - CR12Mar_CSW14AB (SPAdes) | ecosystem: Environmental > Terrestrial > Deep... | reverse complement strand
CCCCCCCGACACCCCCCCGCGTCGCAACGCGCCGCTACGCGCTTCAGGCGCTTCGCGTCGCAGCTCCGCGCTCTCACGTTCGACCGGTGCGGCCGAAGGCTGCCATGCGGTCTCGCTAACCTTTAGCCGTCGATGGCTAGGAGCTCTTTGACCTTGGCGATGACTTGGGGCGCCTGGATCGGCTTGGTGATGTAGGCGTTGGCGCCGAGCGCCAGCGCGCGCTGCCGATCCTCCTGCGACCCCTCGGTCGTGATGATGATGATCGGCGTGTCCTTGTGAACGGCGTCGGAGCGCACGCGTTTCACCAACTTCAGGCCGTCCATGATCGGCATGTTGATGTCGGTGATGATCAGGTCGTACTTCGCGTTCGCCAGCTTGCGCATGCCATCGATGCCGTCGTCGGCCTCGGTGACGCGCAGGTTCTTCACCCGCCCGAGCGCGAAGACGAGCAGCTGCCGCATCATCGGCGAGTCTTCGACGATCAGGCACGAATACTGTTGCATGGTCGGGCTCTCGAAATCCTGTGCAGTGACGGATGACAGCGGCGGGTAATCACTCGAGATCGAGAAACGCGTCGACCGTTCCGACTCGCGCGCCATGCTCCGAGAGCAAGCGCGCTGCGAACATGGCCGACGCGACGTGGGCTCCGAGGAGCTTGAACAGCTCGAAGTCGACGTCGATGAACTCACGCTTCTGCTCGAACGTGGCGAACACGGCGATGACACCGATGGCGCGCCCGTTCAACAGCATGGGGATCGTCGCGGAGGGCGCGTCGAGCGTACCGAGCGTGGCGTCACCCTCGACCCAGCTCGCGGCTCCGGATTCGACCGCTTGCCACAGGACCCCGTCGTCGGTCGGCAGGCGGCGAAGCGCGCTCGCCAGGACCCCTTCCGAGCAGATGGGCACGAGCTCGCGTCGAGTCTCGTCGACGTCGTGGACGAGGTAGACGGCGAACGCACGCGCACCCACGAACTGCGCGAGCAACTCTTTGAGTTGTCGGATGATGGAGCGCAGGTCGAGCGTCGAGTGGAGCTGGTGGCTCGCCACGTACAGGCTCGCGAGCCGCGCGTTCTCCGCCTCGATCTCGGCGAACCGGTCGGTGAAGGCGCTCGAGGATCGCTGGGCCCGATCCATCCGAGACAGGAGCTCGCGCTTCTCCTTTTCGAGCTGCGCAATCTTCGTCAGGAGGTCGCGGATGGCGTCGTCGCTCGCGACCTGCGCGCGAAGGGCGGCGTTCTCTGCTTCGAGATCACCGACGCGCGTGCGGAGCCGCTGATCCTCGCGCAGCAGCTCCTCGGTGAGCTCGGCGCCCTTCTTGAAGAAGGTATGGATGAAGGTCTCTCGTTGCTCGAGGAGGCCCTCGGGCGCTTGCGGATCGGCCAACCGGCCCGCTGCTCCGGGCGCGCTCGACTGGGGCGCACGCGACTTACCGCTCACGTCGACGACGGTATCACGAAAGCGACGTCCCGCGCGCACTGCCTCCGGCTCCCGTCCGCTCGTCAAACGGGAGGCCGGATGCCCCGGGGGGAACGGCCAGCGATTGCCTCGTGCGTTTCGCTTTGGTTTCTAGGAGAATCCCTCCGTGGGCGATCGTGACAGGGGAAAGCCGGCGGGGCTGGCAGCAGGGGCTGCCCGGCGGAGACAGCGCGAGACCTCGGCCGATCGCGCGCGCATCGGGTCGGTGATCGCCGGCAGCTACCGCATCGACGAGATCATCGGACGCGGCGCAATCGGCGCGGTGTTCGGCGGCATGCACCTCCGCCTGGAACGTCCGGTCGCCGTGAAGTTCGTCGACCCCACGTTGGTCGACGACCCCGAGATCCGCGCTCGGTTCAAGCGCGAGGCGAAGATCGCGGCGCAGATCGGCTCGGCCCACGCCGTCGAGGTGTTCGACTACGGCCTGGGCGAGGACGGGGCCCCGTACCTCGTGATGGAGCGGCTCGTCGGCGAGGACCTGCACGCGCGCATGACCCGCGAGGGTCGCCTGCCGGTCGACCGCGCGCTCCGGATCGCCAAGCAGGTCTGCCGCGCGCTCGGCGCCGCCCACTCCATCGGCATCGTCCACCGCGATCTGAAGCCCGAGAACGTCTTTCTCGTCGACCGCGACGGCGAGCCCGAGTTCGTCAAGGTGGTCGATTTCGGCCTGTCGACCTTCGTCGCGTCCGACGACACCCGGCTCACCCGCGCCGGACAGTCGGTCGGCACCCCGCTCTACATGGCCCCCGAGCAGGCCGGCGCGCACGCGTTCGACGCTCGCGTCGACGTGTACTCGCTCGGGGTCCTGATCTTCGAGATGACCACGGGTCGGCTGCCGTTCGAGGCCTCCACGCTCCAGGCGCTGCTGGTCGCCCTCGCGACGCAGCCGCCGCGCTCGATCCGGTACTACTGCCCCGATCTCCCGATCGAGCTCGACGACCTCGTACTCCGCTTCATCGCGCGCGATCCACGCGTCCGACCGAAATCGGCCGCCGCGGCGCTCGCCGAGATCATCGCGCTCGAGGAGCGCCTCGCAGTGAAGCCCGCCTCGTCGGGCCCGGTTCGTGTGCGCGACGTCGGCATCGACGGCCTCCCCGGTGAGCTCCCGGGTGCGTTCGCACAAGAGGTCAGCGGCCTCCTCGACCAAATGCGTCGAACGGGGCGCCTGGCCAGCTCGATGATCGAAGAGACGGTGCTCTCCCAGATCCCCGACACCGGCCCGATCTCGTCGGGGGCCGACCGCACCCGCCCGATGGATCGTCAGGAGATCAACGACCTGATGGGCGACGCCAACGCAGCGTCGTCGGGCGACATCAAGGTCGCCCCGCGCGCTGCCGGCCGGCCCGCCGCGCACACGCCGCGAAAGACGCGCTCCGAGCCGCCGCAGCGTCCGAGCCCACGCAAGGTTCCCGTCGAGGACGACGTCGTCGAGGAGGACTCCGGCGTGTTCTACGGGCGCATGGACTCGAGCGGAAAGCCCCAGGCCGTGAGGCTCGACCAGGCCCGACAGGACTCGCGGACGATCCCGCCGGCGGCGCCGCGCACCGGCCCGCCACCGGTCGTCATCGCCCTCGCGCTGGCGGCGTTCGTGATCGTCGCCGCGCTCGTGTTGGTCCGCGTGTTGCGTTGACGGTCAAAGGTCCAAAGTCAAAGGTCGAAGGCGAGACCGAGACTGGGAGTCTCGTTCGACCTTCGACCTTCGACCTTCGACGAGGCCTTACATCAGGTTGGCAGCGAGCTCGGCGAGCTCGCTGCGCTCACCCTTGCTCAACGTGATGTGGCCCGCGATGCGCTCGTTGCGGAAGCGATCGGCGACGATCGAGAGGCCGTTCGACGAGGCGTCGACGTACGGGTTGTCGATCTGGTGGGGGTCGCCGGTGAGGACGATCTTGGTCCCCTCGCCTGCGCGCGTGATGATCGTCTTGATCTCGTGCGGCGTGAGGTTCTGGGCCTCGTCGACGATCAGGTACTGGTGGGGGAGCGAGCGACCACGGATGTACGTGAGCGGCTCGACCTGGACCAACCCGCCCTCGATCAGCTCGTGGAACGCCGAGTTGTCACGCTTGCCGTGACCGTAGAGGAACTCGAGGTTGTCGAAGATCGGCTGCATCCACGGGTTGAGCTTCTCGTCGACGTCGCCGGGGAGGAACCCGATGTCACGGCCCATCGGCATGACCGGACGCGAGACGAGCATGCGCGTGAACGTGCCCTCGTCGACGACCTTGCGAAGGCCACCGGCGAGCGCGAGCAGCGTCTTGCCCGTGCCGGCCTTGCCGACCAGCGTGACCAGGCGAATCGAGTCGTCGAGCAAGAGGTCGAGCGCGAACGCCTGCTCCTTGTTCTTCGGGCGGATGCCCATCACGCCCTCGCGGGGGACGCGCAGCGGCACGATCGCGCCCTTCTGGCCGTCGTAGCGACCGAGGGCGGTGTGGTTCGACGAGTCGTTGTCCTTGAGGACCATCGACGTGTTCGGCTTGATTCCGTTGGCCTTGGGCGTGAGCGCCCCGCTCTGGAAGAACTCGTCGATCTCGCCCTTGTCGACCGAGAGCTCGACGACGCCGCTGTCGAGCGAGTCGACGTCGACCTTGCTGTTCTCGTAGGTCTCGGCCTCCATGCCCAGCGCGTCGGCGCGGATGCGGAGGTTCGTGTCCATCGTCACGAAGATGGTCGGGTTCTTCGTGTCCTTGTCGCGGACGTCGAGGGCGACCTTGAGGATGGCGTGGTCCTGGGCGCTGTGGTCGAGCGCGACGGGCAGATCGCCACGGGTCGACGGCACGGCGACCTTGAGCATGCCCATGCCCTCGCCCATCGGCACGCCGACGGCCAGCGACTGGGCGCCGCGCTCACGGAGCTCGTCGAGGTATCGGGCGACCTGGCGGCAGTTGCGGCCGCGCTCGGTGCCTTCACGCTTGAACTGGTCGATCTCCTCGATCACGTAGATCGGGATGTAGACGTCGTTGTCCTCGAACTTGAAGATCGCGCGCGGGTCGTGGATGAGGACGTTCGTGTCGAGGACGTAGTTCTTCTTCATGGGTTCCCGGAGCTGGTGGCCTGCTGCGCCCTCACGGCGCACTCGCCCACTAGCCGGTTATCGCAGTTTCCGTGCGCTGCCTAGCAGCACGGGGGAGTATCCTCGGGAGGATGCGCCCGCTCGCCGCCGTGCTCCTGACCCTGGCCCTGCTCTCGACCGCCTGTGGCAGCTCGCGAAAGCCCTGCGACGCCCCGGTGAAGGGGCTGTCCGGCAAATAGTCGCCGCCTGACGACGGTCAGGCCTCGACCGACTGCTGGTCCTCGATCGCCTCGGAGCGGCGCGGGCGACGGCTGCACTGGAGGATGATTTTGCGGACGCGAACCGCGTCGGGGGTGACCTCGACCAGCTCGTCGGCGTCGATCCACTCCATCGCGGTCTCGATGGTCAGCGTGCGGGGGACGGCGAGGTTGACGTTCTCGTCCTTGCCGGCGGTGCGCATGGCCGAGAGCTTCTTCTCCCGGATGGCGTTGACGTCGGTGTCGTTCGGGCGGTTGTGCTCGCCGATGATCATCCCCTCGTAGACGTCGGCGCCTGGCGAGAGGAAGAACATGCCGCGTGCCTGGAGGCCGTTGAGCGCGTACGGCGTGGTGACCCCCGGGCGGTCGGAGACGATCGCGCCGTTGGTGCGCTTCATCATCGTGCCGCCCCACGGCTCCCAACCCTCGAACTGCGTGCTCAACAGACCAGTGCCACGCGTGCTCGTGAGGAACTCGCCGCGGAAGCCGATGAGCCCGCGCGACGGGATGACGAACTCGAGACGCGCCCGGCCGTAGCCGTGGTTGTGCATCTTCTCCATGCGGCCGCGGCGCTGGCCGAGGCGCTCGGTGACCGTGCCGATGAAGTTCTCGGGAACGTCGACGATCACGCGCTCGACCGGCTCGTGGACGACGCCATCGATCTCCTTGGTCACGACCTCGGGGTTCGACAGCTGCACCTCGTAGCCTTCGCGACGCATCGTCTCGACGAGCACCGCGAGCTGCAGCTCGCCGCGGCCGTAGACCGCGAACGTGTCGGGGCTCTCGGTCTCCTCGACGCGGAGCGCGAGGTTCTTGCGGGTCTCGCGCATCAGCCGCTCGCGGATTTGACGCGAGGTGAGGTACTTCGAGGACTTGGTGCGCCCGGCGAACGGGGAGGTGTTGACGCCGAGGCGGATCTTGATCGTCGGCTCCTCGACCGCGATGCGCTCGAGCGGCTCGACGTTGTCGCCAGTGCCGATGGTGTCACCGATCGTGACCTCCTCGAGGCCCGCGATCGCGACGATCTCGCCCGCAGAAGCCTCGGAGACCACCACGCGCTTCATGCCCTCGAACACCGAGAGAACCTTGACGTTCCCCTTGAAGGTTCCCTTGGCGCCGACCACGGTGACGAGGTCGTTCGACTTGACGGTGCCACTGACCACACGGCCGATCGCGAGGCGACCCACGTAATCGTCGTGGTCGAGGTTCGCGATCATGATCTGAAGCGGCCCGTCGGGATCGCCCTTGGGGGGCGGCACGCGGTCGAGCACGAGCTGGAACAGGGGCTCGAGGTTCTTCGCCTCCTGGGCCATCTCGCGCTTGGCGACGCCGAGCTTGCCGATCGCGTAGACGATCGGGAAATCGGTCTGGTCGTCGCTGGCCTCGAGGTCACAGAAGAGGTCGAAGAGCTCGTTGACCACGTCGGCCGGGCGCGCGTCGCCGCGGTCGATCTTGTTGATCACCGCGATGATCGGGAAACCGCGCTCGAGGCACTTGCGGAGCACGAACCGCGTCTGCGGCAGCGGTCCCTCGGCAGCGTCGACGAGCAGGAGGGCGCCGTCCGCCATCGACAGGATGCGCTCGACCTCGCCGCCGAAGTCGGCGTGGCCTGGCGTGTCGATGATGTTGATCTTGGTCTCGGTGGCCTTGCCGTTCTCGCCGACGTGACGCCACCGGACGGCAGCGTTCTTCGCGAGGATGGTGATCCCGCGCTCGCGCTCGAGGTCGTTCGAGTCCATCGCACGCTCGGTGACGACTTCGTTTTCACGATAGACGCCCGATTGCTTGAGCATGGCGTCGACGAGGGTGGTCTTACCGTGGTCGACGTGCGCGACGATGGCGATGTTGCGTAGGCGGAGGGACATTGGGGCGCGGCGCTCTAGCACGCGCCGGGAGCCCTGGCGAGCCGGGTATTGCTGAGGAAGTCGCCCGGGAGGGTCGAAGGTCGAAGGTCGAAGGTCGAAAACGAGAGACGGCCGCAACCGGTGGTCAGCACGTGCGCGCGCCAAAAACGGCCGAAGGCCGAGGGTCTCGTTCGACCTTCGACCTTCGACCTTCGACCCCTCAGGGCCCAGCTACTTGCAGAAGCCGTCGATGCAGACCTTGCCCGTGGCGCAGGTCTTCGGCGGCGACGACGTCGGATCGCACTCGCTCCCGAGGCTCGTGTTCGAACCGCAGACGAAGTGACTGCCCGAGGAGGTCGTGACCGACTTGCAGACCGGGAACTTGTCGGCCTTGGCGCAGGTCGTGGTGTCGCTCGCGTCGGTGCAGGCGATGTAGCAATTGTGGTGGAGGCAGAGGCTGCCGGCGGCGCAGGTGTCCTGCGTGCCGTCCTTGGTGCCGTCCTTGTCACAGAAGAAGTTGGCGCGCTCGTCGACGATGCAACCGCCCGCGACCGAGACCAGCCCGGTGCCGCACGAGCCGTCGGTCGCCGCCGGGTCGACGCAGCGTTCACCTACGCAGGCCTTGCCGCCGGTGCAGGACTTGGTCGAGCTGCAAGCGCCCGCCCCGCCGGTACAGAGCCCCGTCTTGGTGTCGCATTCGTAGCCCGACGCGCAGGTCGCGCTGCACTTCGGGACGCAGCGTCCGTCGATGCAGGACGCGGTGCCCTTGCACTGCGTCGAATCGCTGCAGAGGTCCTTCGGCGGGGTGCAGACACCCGCCAGGCAGAGAGACCCTGCGCCGGTCTTGGCGGTGCACTCGGCGTCGGCGGCGCAGGCGTTCGGGTCGGTCGAGACGCAGACCTTCTTGCCGGCCAGATCACCGCATTTGTAGCCGGCGATGCAGCCGGTGGTGGTGCAGTCGGTGGGCCCTGCGGTGCCGCAGGTCCAGACGCCCTTGGCCTCGTCCTTGGTACAGGTGCCGGTGCCAGGGGCACATGCCTTCTCGGTCGCGCGGCAGTCGTACGCGACGCACTTGAAGCTCCCCGTCGAGAGCGAGGTGCAGACGTAGCCCGGGTCGCACCCGGTCCCGCAGCCGTCGATGGTGTCGGGCGGCGACGTGTCGACCTGGACGTCGGCGTCGGCCCGGTTGCGGCAGTTCGGGTCGGCTTCGCACGTGTCGGCGGCGTAAATCGGGCATCCTGCGAGCCCCGCCGCCACTGCGGCAACGAAGGGCGCGGCGAAGAACGCTGCGAAGGTGGAGCGAAGGACCGGGTGACGGACGGGGCGGGCAGACATCGCGGGGACCTCCAAAGGAACGAGCGCGGGCGATACGGCCGGACGCCGTTCGGGAAGGAACGCTCAACAGCCTAGCAACCGATGTGCCTCGCTTCCAGGAACTGGCGACCGCGGAGTGAATCAGGGGTTTCGTGCCGGAAACACGCTCGCGCGAGGCTGGGAGGTGAAGCGCGGGTTCCAACGATCGTGAGCGGCGCTTCACACCCCCCGTGACGCAGGCGCGACGTTCCGTCCCAGGGTGCGGCCCGAGCGTCGGGCCGAGCCCGGCTGGCCCGAGCGTGTGCGATTGTTCGCCCGCGACACCGGAACCGCCTATTCTGCGCTACGGACGCCGCCGGCCTGCTGGGTCCGCGATTCCGGGGATCCGCCGAAGGCGGGACCCGGGTATGTGAATTCTCGACCTGCGCCCGCATCGCGATGGACGTCACCTGCCCCCGCTGCCAAACGGATTACGAGTTCGACGACGCTCTGGTGTCGGAGCGCGGGACGACCGTGAAGTGCACGAACTGCGGACACCAGTTCCGGGTGTTCCGGCCGAAGGCCTCCGCCGGCCAGCCTGCCGCAGCACCTGAGCTCTGGAGGATCGAGCGCCGCTCGGGCGAGCCCCTCGAGCTCCGCAGTCTCGTCGAGCTCCAGCGGGCCATCCGCGCGGGTCGCGTCTCGCGCGAGGATTTGCTGCGTCGAGGCGACGCTCCGGCCCGCCGCGTCGGTGACATTCCCGAGCTCGAGCCGTTCTTCCCTGCTCCACGCGTGGGGGGTGCGCCGAACACGCTGCCGCTGCCGTCCGTCGCCGAGCCGCTCGTAGCGTCGCGCGTTCCAGCCCACACCCCCACCTACGGCAACAAGCCGCCTTCGGTTCCGCCGCCTCCGCCCAACGCCAAGCCAGGCATGCCGCTGCCGCCGCCTGCCCCCCGGATCACCGAGCGTCCCTTGGCTCCCGGCGCGCAGGAACGCATCACCACGAGCGCGTTCGATCGTGCGCTCGCGCCGCCGCGTTTGCCCACGCCGATTGGTCTCGCTCCGCCGCCCGCCGAGGCGCGGGTGGAGCCCGCCCGTCCGCCGGTTCCTGCGCCGCGCACGGCACCGCCCGGGGCGGCTCGAGAGCACGACCACGAGCTCGACCCGCCGACGATTCGTCGAACCGATGCGCGCGCGAGCAAACCCGAGGTCCCCCCGGCACGCCCGGGCGACGCGGTGACCCAATCGGTCCGGCCCGGACCGATGGAGTCGATCACCCAATCGGTGCCCCCGCCCCGCGGCGAGAGCTACGACTCACTGTTCCCCAGCCCCCCGAAGAAGAGGTCCAACGTCGGCTGGATCGTCGCGGTGCTCCTCGTCGCAGGGCTCGTGGGCGCGGGCGCGACGGTCGGTCGTCCCTATCTCACCAAGCTCGCTGGCGGCGGCGGCACCGCAGGCAGCGCCAACACCAGCGGCAACGATCGCCTCCAGCGCGAGCTCTCGGCGGGCGATCGCGCTCGCTCCGATGGCGACTGGGCCGGCGCCCGCGAGGCCTACCTCCGGGCCACCGTGGTCGACGAGAAGTCCACGCCGGCCTGGGATGGCCTCTGCTGGGCCGACAGCGAGCTCGCGATGGCCCACTGGATCACCGGACTCGCGACCAAGAGCGCCCTCGAGCGCGATCAGGCCGCGTCGATCGGAGCCTCCGCCGCCAAGTCGTGCGCGCGCTGGGCCGAGCTCGCGCGCATCGATCCCGAGGGCACCAAGAAGGTCGCCAACGATCTCCGTCCGGTGCGCGCGGTGGCGACCCAAGGGGATGGCCCGGGTGTTCGGGTGTACTTGCCGTCGCATCCAGGCAACGGCGTGGTCGAGGCGCTCGCCTACCTCTCCGACGTGCCGAAGAGCGACGCGAGCGCCCTCGACAAGGCCAGCAAATCGGCCGCGGCCTCGCTCGCCCGCGCGGAGATCGACAAGCTCGACGCTCCCTCCGACGCGGCGTTCGTCGCGTGGGGCGCTGCGATCAGCGGCAATGCCCCGCGACACGGACAAGCCCTCGCCGAGCTCTCCAAGCGCGCGCCCCGCGACGCGCTGATCGAAACCCTGCGCGGCATGTTGAGCCTCACCGATGCCGGTGCTCCGGCCTTGGGATCGGATGCGGGGACTGCGCTTCCGAGCACTTCGGCCAGCGCCCCCGTCGCCGTGATCGGCGGTGGCGGCGGCGGCGCGGTGGCGGTGGCACCTACCGGCGGCGGCGGCGGCGGTGCGGTCGAACCGGCGGGCGGTGACTATCGCGCCCTCAACGAGAAGGGCCACAAGGCGCTCGCGAGCGGCGAGGTCACCAAGGCCGAGGCGTACTTCAAGGGCGCGCTCGCGCAGCATCCCGGCGACGTCGATGCGCTCTTCGGGCTCGGGCAGATCGCGCGCTCACGCGGCGATCACCCGCAAGCCATCTCGTACTTCAAGCAGGTGCTCGACACGTCGGCGGGCTTCGCGCCAGCACGTCTCGCGCTTGCCGACGAGCAGTGGGCCACCGGCGACAAGGCCGGGGCAGCGAAGAACTACGAGCTCTACCTCGAGCGGGTCAGCGAGGGCTCGGGGGCCGATCGGGCGCGCTCGCGTCTCGGCAAGGCCACCGACACCAAGGTCGAGCCCAAGCAAGGCGATCCGAAGCCCGAGGAGAGTCCTTGAAGCGGCTCCTCGTCACCTGCCTCGCGCTCTCGACGCTGTCGACGATCGCCGGTTGCCGTGGCCGGCCGCGATCGTGGGACGTTCCGGTCGAGGCCGAGCGCCCGCGCACGAGCGGAGCCGCCGTGCTCGAGTTCGACCTCGGCGCCGGGGCACCCGAGACCGCGAAGAGCGGCGTGTTCGCCATCCCCTCGCGCCACACCTTCGACGCGCTCGTCGCGTCGCTCCATCAGGCGGGCAAACGCAAGGATCTCAAGGGTGTGTTCGTCACGTTCGGAGCGGCGCCGCTCGGATGGGCGCGCGCCCACGAGCTCGGTGACGCCCTGGTCGCCATCCGCGACAAGAAGGTACCCGTCTTGTGCCATGCGGACGCGTGGGACAACGGGACCTACGCGGCGGCGGCCCGCGGCTGCGACACGATCGCCATGAGCCCCGGCGGTGAGGTCGAGCTCACCGGCCCTGCCGCGACCATCACCTACGCGCGTGAGCTCCTGGTCGACAAGCTCAAGGCGCAGGTCGACATCCTCCAGGTCGGTAAGTTCAAGGGCGCGGCCGAACCGCTCACGCGCGACGGCCCGAGCGAGGAGTTCCGCCACTCCATCGAAGGCGCGCTCGGCGCCATCCGCGCCTCGTACAAAGACGCGCTCGGAGCCCGCGGCGCCGAAGGCCTCCTCGGCCAGGGCCCCTTCGTCGGCGACGAGGCCAAGAGCAAGAAGCTCGTCGACCTGCTCGTCGACCGCAAGGCCGCGCGCGCCGAGATCAAGAAGCGCGCGAGCGATGCGCCCGTGCAGATGGCCTTCGGCCCGGGCGCGGACGGTCCGCCGAAGCTCGGCCTGGTCGATGTCGTGCGGCTCCTCTCGCAGCCGACCGGCGAGGCGACGGCGCGACCGCACGTCCGGCTGGTGCGACTCCACGGTGAGATCTCCCTCGGCGGCGAAGGTGGTGGGCTGTTCGGTCAGCCGACCGGCATCGTCGCGCGTCGGGTGGTCGAGCGTGCCCACGCCTTGGCCGAAGACGCGCGGGTCAAGGCCGTGGTGCTTCGGATCGACTCGCCCGGCGGCAGCGCGCTCGGCTCCGATCTCGCCTGGATCGCGCTCAAGGAGCTGCGCGACAAGAAGCCGGTGATCGTCTCGATCGGCGAAATGGCCGCATCGGGTGGCTACTACCTCGCGTGCGCCGGCAGCAGGGTGTTCGCGGAGCCGGAGTCGATCGTCGGATCGATCGGCGTGGTCGGCGGCAAGATCGCCTTCGGCGGCACGCTCGCTCAAATCGGCGTGCACACCGCCAGTTTCGGCGATCCGCGCGCCGCGCAGATGACCAGCATCACCGAGCCATGGGACGACGCCACGCGCGCGCGCCTCCTCGACACCATGCGGGGCATCTACAAGCTGTTTCTCGAGCGAGTCGGGACCGGACGCGGTCGTGCGCCGGAGTCGTTCGACCCAGCCGTCGAGGGCCGGGTGTTCGGCGGCGATCAGGCCAAGTCGCTCGGGTTGATCGACGAGATCGGCGGGCTCGGTGCCGCCCTCGACCACGCCAAGAAGGCGGCCAACCTGGACGAGGCTGCTCCGGTGGTGGTCGACGACGCCACGAGCTTCTTCGAGATGCTCGCGCCCGACGAGGACGAGGTGCTCGCCCCCCTCGGCGCCAAGGCGACGCCAGAGCTGCTGGCGTTGCGGCATTGGCTCACCTCGTTCGCGCGGGTGACGCTGGAAGCCCAGCCTCGATACGTGGCGACGATGCTCCCCGTACCGCTCTCGGTCAGGTAGTCTGCTCGGCGCGTGAGCACCTCCGAGCTCGATTCGACGTCGCGCCCTCCGTCCGTAGCACCGCCCTCCGGAACGACGTTGCTCGGGCTGCGCCGCCCGCACGAGCCGATCGCGCGCCGCCCCGAGCGCAGGCTGGCCGGCGATCCGCGCGATCCGCCCGCGGCGCGCGCGGCGTTGCGGGCGCGCATGCGAGCCGCTCTGGTCCGCGGAGATGCCGACGGCGAGGCCCTGGTCGCCGCGCGTCTGGCCCGTCATCTGCTCGCGCTCGACAACAACCTCGACGAGGCGGTGACCTGCGGACGCCGCGCGATCGCCCTCCGCAACGACGATGGGCTGCGCCGCGTCGTCGCCGAGGCGCTCCGGGGGCTGGGCGAGCCTGGACTCGCGGCAGCCACTCTCCGTCCCGTCGTCGACGCGGTCTGCGCGAAGGCAGCGCGCGACACCACCCTCGCCGACGCGGCGGTGTCCGGCTTGCTCGACCTCGGCGATCTCTTGCTGCGCGCGGGAGACGTCGAGGGAGCGCTCGAGTCGTTCCGGTACGTCGCGGTCATCGCCCCCGAGCGCGCCGATGGTCAGGAGCGGCTCGCCATCGCCCGGGGCATCGCGCCGGGCATGATCGCGCCCGAGATTGCGGCCCGCGCGTACATCGGGGCGGCGAAGAAGCACCAGCTCGCAGGGGACGACGCCCGCTCGCTCGAGGCGCTTGCCCGCGCGTTCGAGGCCGATCCGTCGAGCCCGCTCGCCGCCAACGTCCTCGCCGATTCGCTCGAAGACCTCTCTCGGATCGAAGCAGCCGACGCCATCCGTGCCGAGCACGCGCGCGCGCTCTCGGGCCACCTCGAGTCCGCCGCCGTCGTCCACGCGGCGCGCCGCGAGAAGGCGCGTGTCCGCGGAGACCGCGGGACGGTCGTCGCCACGGTCCTCGACGAGCTCATCGATCTCCTCCGCGAGACCGAGCCGGGCAGCGCGCGCATGCAGGTGCGCGCTCGCATCGACGCCGCGCTCGAGGAGCTACCCGCGATCGCCGCGGCCCAGCGACGCGTCGACGCCCTCCTCTCGGCCGGCCCCGAGGCGCACGAGGCCTTTCGCGCGATCGCGCGAGCCCCGCTGACCGATCCCGAGGCTCGCCTCGATGCGTGGGCCGAATGCGTGGCGCACGATCTCGGAGACGAATCCGCGCTCGCCGCCATGCGCGAGCAGGCGCGGGTCAGCCGCGATCCGACCTTCATCGTCGACGCGTTGGTCCGTGCGCTCCGCGGCGCGCCGGCGACGGTCGATCCGCAGCTCTTCGTGGCACGTTGCGCGGAGCTCGCCGGCTGGGCGGACGAGCAGCTCGACGACGCGAGCCTCGCGGTGTGGGCTTGGGAGCGGGCGCTCGAACGCACGCCGGGTGATCGGCGCATGCGCGACGAGATCACCCGCCTCGGAGTCCGGGTGACGCTCGCCGACGAGCGACTCGCCGCGGCCGAGCGCGGCGCCGATACGCACGATCCTCCCGCGCGTGCCGCGGCCCTGCGGTCCGAGATTCTCGCGCTGTTCGGGCGCCCCGAACGCGAACACCAGATCCTCGCTGCCGTCGAGGAGCTGCTCGAGGCCGCGCCCGACGACCCCGCCGCGCTCACGGCCCTCGAACGGCTCGCGCGTCGCGCACCTGCAGAAGAAGGGCGATTCGCCCACGAGCTCCGTGAACGCATCGCGCAGACTTCAGAGCAGCGAGCGCGTGCTCGCATCGCCCGCATCGAGGCCGCGCTTCGCCATGGCGACGTCGGGTCGGCGCTCTCGCTCGCAGGGGGCTTCGACGATCCGGCGATCGCTCCCGAGTTGATCGCGCTCGCGGTCCGAACCGGGCACCTCGCCGAGCTCGGCCCGGCGCTCGCACGGCTCGCCCCGCTGGTGCGCGAGCGGGGTGCGGTGCTCGCGGCCGCGGCCCGCGCGTTGAGGCTCGCAGGGCAGCTCGACGACGCGCGCGGTCTCGCCGAAGAGGCGATGCGCGAAGCCCCGCGCGACGTGCGTGGGGCCCTCGAGCTCGCCGAGCTCGCGGCCGAACACCCCGAGCTGGTTCCGAGCGAGCTCGCCGCGGCAGCGCTCGAACGCTCCCTGGCCAGCGTGGGACCCCGCGCGCGGTTCGCGCTGGCACTCGCCCGCCTCGCCGACGCCGCCGGCGAAACGCCGCTGGCCGTCGCGTGGACCCGGCGCGCGTGGTCCCTCCGGCCCGGCGACGTCGAGATCGCCGGACGTTGGCTCGCGCGTGCGGTCGAGCTGCAGGATCCAGAGGTCATCGCCGAGGTCGTGACGACCACGACCACCCTGCTCGCGAGCCTCGCGCCGATCGCGAGCGAGCTCGGTGCCGCGCTGTCGGCGCTCTTCGTCGACGCTGCACGCTCGGCCGAGACCACCGCCCGCGCGCTGCTGGCCCTCGGTGGCGCGCGCATCGCGCCGATCCGCGAGGCGATTCTCCGCGCGAACACCGCGCCCCCTGCCCTGCTCGTCGCCGTCGACGAACGCTGGCTCGCATCGGGTGCATCCGCTCTGGAGCGGCCTCGGGTGCTGATGTCGATCGCCGAGATCGCGCGCGCGGCGGGCGATCCGTCGCGTGCGGCGGACGCAGCCGGGCGGGTTCTCGTCGAGAGCGAGGCCGACGACGAGATCAAGGCACGCGCGCGAGCCGTTCTCCGCGAGCTCGCGAGCGCCACCCTCGACGCCGATGCCGAGCTCTCGGTACGCCAGGCGCTCGCCGAGATGGCCACGACCGAGGCCGACCGGATCCTCGACGGAGCCCGCCGCGCGCGGCTCACCAACGACGAGGATCGGGCGCTCCACGCGTGCGCCGGCGTCCTCCGCGTGCAGGGCCGCGATACCTGGGACCTCGCCGACGATCGCGACGCCGCCCTTCGCACCTGGCTGAAGGGCGCGCGATGGCTCGGCAGCGAGGGCCTCGACCGCCTCGAGGCAGACATCGCGCACCTGGGTGGCGACGAGGCCGCGCGCGACGCGGTGTTCGAGTTGGCGAGGCGCGAAGACGAGCTCGAGCCGATGACCAGCCTCGCGCGCCGCGCGCGGGTCGACGAGTTCCGCCTCCGGGCGTGGGCACGCCTGCTCGACCAGCCTCCCGCTTGGATCGAGCCACTGGCGCTCGCTCGCGAGGCCGCCGCACGCGCCAACGATCCGGCTGCGCTCCTGCCCTCGCTCGAGGTCCTCGCCAATCGTGAGCGACGGATCGACGCGCTGCACGAGCTCTACGAGATGACCGCGGGCCGCACCGCCGGGCGGTTCGGCATGCGCGCGGTGCACTACCGCGCGGCGCGAATGCTCGATCGCATGGGCCGTCAGGACGACGCGCTCGGACACGCGGTGCAGGCCTTTTCGGCCGTCCCGAGCGAGGGCGCGATGCTCGCCATGGTGGAGCGACTCGCGCGGGGCTCGAGCCGCCCCGACATCGCCGTTCGTGCGCTGGTCGAAGCGGCCGACCAGAGCGACGACACCGAGAAGAAGGCCATCTGGCTCGATCGCGCTGCGACCATCGCCGAGAGCGAGTTGACGACGCCCGAAGAGCGCGTCGACCTGCTGCTCCGGCTGTTCCTCACCGCGCCGAGCGCGCGCACCGTCGACGGTCTGATCGCCGCAGTCCGCGCCGTCGTCGCGCTCGATCCCGCGATGAAGGACACCTGGACGCTGCGGCTGACTCGCGCCTACCGCAAGATCGAGAACGCCATCGGCTGGTCGCAGCGGGTCGCGGTGCTCTCGAGCATCGCGCGGGCGTCGGCCGATCTCGAGGGCATCGACAGCGCGCTCGATCTGTTGACCCGCGGCGCGGCGAACACGCCGCGCGCGGACCTCGAGCCGTTGCGAGCCGTCGCCGAGCAGATCGCCTCGCGCGACCCCGAGGCGTCTCGCACGTGGCTCGGCCGCAAGGCGGCCAAGGGGCCGCTGAGCGCGAACATCGCGTTCGGCGCCGGCGAAGCCGATCGGGCCATCGAGCTGTTGGTCGAGAACGCCTCCGAAGCCGACGATTTCGATCTGGGCGAGGGCGAGGGCAACGGGGCCGGCGTCCAGGCCGAGGTCGTGCACCTCGAACGCTGGGCCCCCTTCGCGCGAGACAAGCGTGTGGTGGCCAAGGCTTGGGAACGCTTCGGCCGGCGTCATGGCCCGGCCGCCGAGCTCGAAGCAGCGAAGGCGCTCGACGAGGCCGGGCAGAGCGTCGAGGCAGGAAGGCTGCTCGTCGACGCGTGGCGCGCACGCGAGCACGCCTCGCGCGAGGTGCTCGCCGAGATCCTCTCGCTCGCCCGCGCAGTGCTCCCGCAGGCGGGGGCCGAGTCGGCGCTGGTCGACATGCTCGTCGATGATCTGCAGAGCCACGAGGGCGGAGAGACCGCCGAGCGCGTCGCACGCTGGCGCGAGATCGCCGAGCTCCGGGCCACCCGCCTCGGCGATCGACACGGCGCGCTCGAGGCGCTGGTCGAGGCCGGGCGGGCCGCGCCTTCGGACGACGACCTGTGGAACGAGATCGGCGATCTGGCCGAGGCGATCGGCGCACACGAGCGGCTCGCCGCCGCCCTCGCCCAAAGGCTGCAGCGCGCGCGTCCCGACCGCAGGGTCACGCTCCTTCGCAAGCTCGCGCGGGTGCTCGAGCACGATCTCGGTCGCGACGACGAGGCCGCCGAACGATGGGCGGAGCTCGTGCGCCTGTTGCCCTTGGACGCCGAAGCCGCCGACGCGCTCGAACGCATCGCCGAACGGCGGTCCGATTCTCCGCAGCTGCTCGACCTGCTCCGGGCGCGCGCCTCTCGACTGCCCATCGGGCATGCCGAGCGCACCCGCGCCCTCCGTCGCATCGCGCGCGAGCTCGGCGGCGTGCAGGGACGTCGCGGCGAGGTGTTGACGGCGCTGCGCGAGGTCCATCAACAGAACCCGGGCGACGTCGAGGCCGCCACGCAGCTCGCTGGGCTCGCGAGGGCCGCCGGCGATCTCGGGACTGCAGCCGACGCGTTGGTCCGAGCCTTCCGCAGCGGCACGGGCGCGAGGGCCGACCTCGGGATCGAGGCCGCCCGAGTCTTGCTCGAGCTCCACGATCACGACACCGCCGCGCGCATCCTCGCCGAGGCGGTGAACGACGCGCCGCTCGAGGGCGCGCCACGCGCGCTCGAGCTCGTGAGGCTGCAGCTCGAGGTGGCGATCGCACGCGCGGACCTCCGAGAGGAAGCGAGCGCGCGCATTCGGCTCGGCGAGCTCGACGTGCAGGCCGCCCCCGATCGCCGCGCCGCGAACGCGAGCGCCGCGGCGCGCGCGCTCCTGTCGCTCGGCGACGCCGCCCGTGCGAAAAAGCTCGCGTGGAGCGCCGCGCGCGCCGCCCCCGGTGACGTGGCGATCGCCGCGCTGCTCGTCGAGCTCGAGTTCAACGTCACGACCGGGCACGCGCGACGCGTGGCGTCCGCCGAAGACGGCGAGCTGCTCGGCCTCTTGATGGCGGTCCCGATCACGGCGCCGGGCTCGGCCGAACAACTGGCGATCGTGGCCTTCGCGCGCGCCGAGCTGCTCGATCTCGCGCGCGGTCCGGGTGCCGGCTACCAGGATCTCAACGCCTGGCCCGAGGAGGTCCGCGCGCGGTCCCCGTGGCAGATCGCGTATGCCGAGCGGCTCGCGTCCGAGTGGAGCTTCGGTCAGGCCGCCGTCGCCTACGAGCGCGCCTTCTCGGGCGATCTGCACGGCCTTCGCGCGCTCGGGCCCGCCGCCCTCGCCGCTGCGGATGCGGCCGCTCGTTCGAACGATCCGGTGCGTGCACGCGCATTCCTCGATCTCGCTGCGCGTGATCCGGCGTGTCGCATCGACGCGCGCCGGCGGGCGGTGGAGCTCGCGCGCGCGGTCGGAGACTTCGAGGCCGCGCGTCGCGCGCTCGAGCGGCTGGCCGCCGAAGCCAGCGGGAACACGCGCGCCCAGGCGCTCGCCGATCTGGCACGGCTCGTCCGCTCGAACGATCCCGAGGGCGCGGCAGAGGCGATGCGGCTCGCCCTGCAAGCGAGCGAAGAAGGCACGGCGCTGCACGAGGAGCTCACGCGAGAGCGCGATGCGATCGAGAGCAGTCGCGCCAGTCGCTCGCTCCCGCCGGCGCCGCCGCCGTCGTTGCGCGACAGCGGCATCACTGCCAAGGGCAGCGCCGCGGCCTTCGACCGCGCGATGGCCGTGGTCATGGGCGAACAGCACGCCGACCCGAGCAAGCCGCGCATCGAGCCGCAGTCCGATTCCCGTCCGCCGCCGATCCCGCCCTCCGAGCCGCCGGCGGTCGCCAAGGTCGAGGCGGCGGCCGACGCGGTTGCCCTCGCGCGAGTCGCGCTGCAGAGCCGCGGATCGACCGTTCAGGCGGCGGTCGACGAGGCGGCGCCTCCCAAGTCCGCCGATCCGCGCCGGGAGCGGCTGAGCGATCACCCGGGCCTCGCGATGGAGACGGCCGCGGTCTCCGTGCCGCGATCGATGCCCGCGCTTCCGCGGCCGGCGAGCGTCTCGGGGTCGGTCGATCTCTCCGCGCTCGACAAAATCGCGCTCGATCCGGCGGCTCCCGTCGCCGACCGGGTCCGCGCGCTCAAGACGCTGGGCGAGGCCGCGCACGAGGCCGGACGCGAAGACGAAGCCACCCGCCACTTCATCTCCGCCCTCGAGCTCGGCGACGTGGCCGCGGGCGATCAGGCCGCGGAGCTGCTCGCGCTGATGGCCGGCCGCGCCAACGACCTGCTGCTCGTCCGGCGGAGGCAGGTCTTCCTCGCGCCCGGCGATCGGGGGCTGCTCGACGCGCTGCACGAGGCCGCGCTCGGGGTGCGCGATCACGTGTTCGCGCGGGCGATCGACCACGTGCGGCGCGCCTTCGATCCGATGGCCGGACCCGTGCCGCCGCCTGCGCTCGACGTGCAACTCGATCGGCCCGATCTGGTGCTGCCGTTGCTCGAACGGCGCGCGAACCCGGTGGCCGCGGAGGCGCTGCGGATCACCTGGGACAACGCGCAGCTCGTCCTGCGCAAGGATCCATCGCTGCTGGCCCGCGGCGTCGAACGGGTCACGGGCGTGTTCCCCATCGCACGAACCGCGATGGCCGCCAGCCGCTTGCTCGGTGGCGTGCGCACGCCGCTCTGGCTCCGCCAACGCGCGGGCCGCGACGTCGAGGCCATCCTGCTCTCGCCCCCAGCCGTCGTCCTCGGCGGGGACTGCCGCGAGGACAACGCCGAAGTCCGATACGTGCTCGGCGCGGGGCTCGTCGCCGCGCAAGCCTCGCACTGCCTCTTGCTCGCGCAGCCCGAGGAGGCCGCCCGCGCGACCTGGCAGGCGTTGCTCTCGGCCTTCGGGCCCCCGGAGCATGGACGTGGCGTCGCGCCCGAGGTCGGCCGACTCGCAGCCAGTCTGTGGCAGTCCATCCCGCGAGCCCCCCAGCGTCGCCTGGGCGAGCTGCTCGGGCAGAACCCGCCGAGCTTCGAATCGGCCATCGACGGTGCCCGTCAGGTCGCGCGACGGGGTGGGCTGTACGTGTCGGGCGACCTCGCCGCCGCCGTCCGGGCCACGCTCGCCGAGTCCTCAGCGGTCGACCTCCTGTCGGGCACTCCGGATCTCGGCGTGATTTGCGTGAATCACCCCAAGATCGGCGACTTGTTCCGCCTCGCGACCAGCCCCGAGTTCGCCGAGGCGCGATGGCGGGTGCCCGGTGGGCCCAAACGTTCCCCCTCGTCGGGCGGCATGGCGCCGCCGTCGACCCGGGGCGTTTGAGCCGTTCGAGTCGGGTGGAAGCCATGATCGCGGCGTCGCGGCAGGGCACCGAGATCACTCCGACGTAGCGGTCGCTCCCCGCAGAAGGCACAATCGGTCGAAGAGATGCGCGCGCTCCGCCTCGTACGACGCTTGCTTGGGCTGGCGGCCGTGCCTCTCGCGCTCGACGGCTGCCTCGTCCTTTCCGACCCCGACTTCCAGGGGCAGGACGAGTGCACGCCCTCGTTCGTCACCAACGAGGCCGATCCGCTGCTCTGGTCGACCCCGCGCATCCCGGCCGCCGTCGGCGATCCCGAGGAGTTCCGCGGCTCGGTCCCGCTCAAGTCCTGTGCGCTGACCAAGCCGTATGAAGTGCGCGTCTTCGTCGACAACGCACTGCGAAAATCCGGCCCGGTGCCTGCCAGCGGAACCGATACCCGCAACGTCGCCGTGGTCGTCAACGTCGCCGGCCTCAGCAAGGGCTGCCATCTCATCCACCTCTACGTGTCGAGTCGCTTCGCGCTCGCTGCGAGTGACTTCAAGCAGCCCGAGCAGCCGGGCGATCTCGCGTACATCGTGTGGCGATTCTCCAACGACGCGAATTCGCCCGCCGAGAACTGCGGCGGTGCGCCGTGATGCGCCGCGCCTGGCTCGTTGGGCTGCTCGCGCTCGCGCCGATGCTCGGCTGCCGTGTCCAGGCCCTCGAGGGCGCCGAGTACGTCGGTCCGAAGAACCGGTGCGAGAACGCGGCCACGTGCCCGACCGGTGCCTCGTGCAGCGGCGGTACCTGCGTCGCGGAACAGACCAGCTACCCGCTGGTGATCGAGGCGACGCCTCCCGCCTCCGCCAACTTCGCGCCCGGGGTCACGTTCAGCGTCGCGGTCGACGACCGCCGCGGCGGCACGCGTGATCTCGAGCTCCCGGAGACGGCGGAGGTCGTCGCGCGACTCGCAGCCGATGTCGCGCTGCCGTTGGTGCTGCGGCTCGAGCGGGTCGGCGCGGTGCCGGGTACGCCAGCGGCTTCGTTCGAGGCCAAGGCGAGCAACGCTTCCGAGGTCACGCCGAAACTGGTGATCCCGCCCGGCGACTATCAGGTGTTCGTGGGCCCGGCGAACGACGACGACCTGACCCGCTACCCGCCGGTGCAGCTCCGCACCGATACGCTCGAACCGCTGGTGGTCACGTTTCCTGCGGGCTCGCACGAGCTGCGCATCGCGTACGGCTCCGGCTTCCGCACCATCGACGTGGCGATGTTCGGTCCCGATGGCAAGACCCCGCTCACCGATCCGCGCGAGGCGCGCGACATCCGTGTGATCGACGAGACGACCGGGCGCCTCGCGTCGACCATCGCCCACACCTGCGAGATGCCAGGGAAGCCGCTGCGCACGGCGGTGAGCCTGTCGCTCGCACCCGAGATCGCAGGGCACCGCTACACACTGCGCGTCGAGCCCGCGGCCTCGTCTTGCAGCGCCGCGACCGCGCTGCAGCGCGCGACCATCGACTTCGACTTCGGTGCGCTCGACGTCGAGGGTCGCGGCAACAAGGTCGCCGTCACGGTGCCCGCCCCGACGACGGTGCTGGTCTCGGGCCTGATCACCGCGTACGGCAAGTCGACGATTCGCATCGACGGCGACATCGTGCTCCGCAGCGTGAAGCTCGACGGCTCGGTCGACTCGAAGTCCGGGCACGCGTTCAGCATCGTCCGAAGCAAGATCATCGACGGCACGCTGCGCGAGGCCGTGCTCCCGGGCGTCTACCGCGCGGACATCACGCCGAGCGCCGACCTCACCCGTCCCTCGTACCCGTACGCCGTCTGCGTCGACTGCACGGTCCCCTCGCAAGACCCGATGGCCAAGCCGGGCACGCGCACCGCGGAGTTCCGGATCGAGAACAGCACGCTGCTCACGTTCGAGGTGCCGCAGCGGGTTCAGGTGAGCGGCGGGGCCGCAGGCTTCGACAACCTGCTCTTCACGCTCGGTACCTGGGAAGCGTCCTCCTCCACGTCGCTCGCGAGCTTCTCGTTCAGCGGCGCACGCCTCGCGACCCGCGCGCAGACGGGTGTCGTGTCGCTGCTGAAGAACGCCAAGACCGACAAGACCTGGAACGTGGGCGGCGCGCTCGATCCTGGCACCTACGACCTCGTCGTCCGTTCGCCCGAGGCGTCGGACTACCCCTGGATCGTGCGGCCGCGTCTGGAGGTCCCTCCGCAGCGCGAGCTCGATCTCGGCACGATGGTGGCGAGCGCCCCGGTAGTGCTCACCGGCGTGGTGAAGGATCCGTCCGGCGCCCCGGTGCCGCGCGCGACCATCCGTGCTCGCGCGTTGATCACGGCGAGCGATCCGAAGAAGCCCGCCCTCGGTGCGGTGCTCGTCGGCGAGACGCGCGCCGACGACGCGGGCGTCTACCGCCTGGTGGTGCCGAGCGTGCTGACCACGCCCAAGAAAGAGCCGACGACGCCTTAGATAGACCGGGTTGATTCCTCGTGCCCCGTTCCCCCCGGCTTGAAAGCCGGGGCCCCATCGCGAATCGCACGATTGCTAGCGTCTCCAGCCTGAAGCCCTGACGGGCTCCTTGCGTGGAAGCAGCGGCGAATCGCAACTTCCCTGAAGACCTGCGGAAAGGAGCCCGCGGGAGCGGGCTTCAGTCGAAACAAGCGATAGGGCCCCGGCTTTTCAAGCCGGGGGGAACGGGATCCCTCCGGCTCGACCCAGGTGAAAAATGCTCTAGGGGTCACTTCAGCGCATCGAGCTTCTTCTGGACGACGGCCTTGTCGATGGTGCCCTTGGGCGCAGACAGAGCCTTCTTGTAGGACTCCTTCGCCTGCTTCTTCTCGTTGTTGGCGACCTCGCAGTCGCCCTTGAGCGCCCAGATGCGCGCGTCGTCGGGGAACGCCTTGGCAGCCGCTTCGGCGTGCGCTTCGGCCTTCATCGACTCCTTGTTCGCGAGGAGCACCTCGGCCGCTCGAATGAGCCCCATCGGGTCTTTGTTGTCGAGGCCGTGTGCGAATTTGAACGCCTCGACGGCTTCGTCGACGTCGCCGAGCCCCGCGTGCGCTTCGCCCATCACCAGACGCGCGCCGGCGTTGTTGGCGGCGAGGGCGATCGCGTCGGCCGCGGACTTCTTCGCCTCGGGCCACTTCTTGAGCTTCACGTAGCTCCAGCCGAGACCGACGTGGGCCGCGACGATCTTCGGCGACTGCTTGATCGAGGTCTCGAAGGCCTTCTGCGCGGCCTCGTTGCCGCCGGTCGCGAGCTCGAGCTCGCCGAGGCGCAGCCACGCCTGCGGCCAGGTGGCACGCATGGCGACGGCCTGGCGGGCGAGGTCGCGGGCCTCGGTGCCGTCGGGCAATGCACGCGCGAGGTCGAGGACCGGCTCGGGCCAGTCGGCGTCGAGCTCGCGAGCCTTTCGGAGCGGAGCCAGGGCTTTTTCCGCCTTTCCACCCTCCAGCAGGAGATGACCGAGCAGCCCCCACCCCTCGGCGCGGGTCGGGCTGGCCTTGGTGAGCACCTCGAGCTTGGCGATCGCGTCGTCGCTCGCTCCCTTGCCGACAGCGAGCTTGGCGCGCGCGAGCTCGACCTCGTAGAGCTTGCCGTCGATCTTCGCTGCGGCGTTGAGCTCGTCCTCGGCGACACCGGTGCGCTCGAACGTGAGCCAGGCCTCGGCGGCGCAGACCTTGGAGAGCGCCTCGCCGTCCTTGCCGACCTTGACCTGCTTGCACAGGCCGAGCGACGGGGGCTGCGGCAGCGAAGGGTTGGTCTTGCCGGACTCCCACTCGGTGACCACGAGCTCGTAGCGAGCGCGCACTGCGTCGTCCCCCTTGGCGAGGGCCGCCGCGCGACCGAGCTCCAGCTTGGCCTCGGCGAACTTGCCGGCGCGGCGATACGCACGGCCGAGCGCGAACGCGATGCCCGCGTCGTTCGGCTTGGCCTTGGCATCGGCCTTGAGCGAAACGAGCCTGGTCTCCTGCGAAAACGCAGGCGACAGCGACAGGACCAACGCAATCCCCAACCCCGAAGGCGCAATCCAACGCGTCATGCAAGCGGGGTAGCGCAGTCGAGGTCCCTTGGCAAAGCCTCGCGACACGGGTAACGCCCCTCCGTGGACGATTCCGAGCACGCGGTCCTCTCCCCGGGCGACGAGCTTCCGGCGCCGCCGTTCCGTCTCGGAGCGCGCGTGGTGGCCGTCGACGAGGGGACGTTGACGCTCGCCGACGCGTTCGCCACCTGCACGGTCGCTGGTCACGCGGAGGTCGGCGACCTCGTGCTCGTAGACGTGACCGGCCGCGACGGTCCGACATGGCTCGGGGCCGTCGCGGTCGTCGGGCGTTCCCACGGCGCAGCCGAGTCCTCGCGCTTGCGCACGCGCGGCGCCCTGCTGCGGGGTCGAGCACGGTTGATGGCCGCCGTGCGCGCGTTCTTCGTGGAACGTGGGTTCCTCGAGGTCGAGACCCCGATCGTCGTCCCCTCGCCCGGTCTCGACGTGCACCTCGACGCGATGGAGAGCGACGGGCGCTATCTCGTCACCAGCCCCGAGTACCAGATGAAGCGACTGCTCGTCGGGGGCATGCCGCGCATCTTCCAGATCGTGAAGTGCTTCCGGAAGGGGGAGGTGGGCGCGCGCCACAACCCCGAGTTCACGATGCTCGAGTGGTACCGCGCGTTCGCCTCGTTCGAGTCGCTCATCGCCGAAACCGAGGCGCTCGTCGTCGCGGTCGCCACGGCGGCGCGGGGCAGACCGGAGCTGATCGCGAACGGGCGCACGATCGCGCTCGACCCGCCGTTCGAGCGACTGCCGCTCGCGACCGCGTTCGCGCGCCACGCGCACATGAGCGAACGCGAGGCGCTCGCGCTCGACGAGGAGCGATTCTTCCGCGTGTTGGTCGAGGACGTCGAGCCCGCCCTCGCCGCAGGCCCGCCGGTGGCGCTCGTCGATTGGCCGATCGCGCAGGCATCCCTCGCGCGGCGGAAGCCAGGCGATCCGCGCGTCGCCGAGCGCTTCGAGCTGATGGTCGGCGGCGTCGAGCTGTGCAACGGGTTCGGCGAGTTGGTCGATCCCGATGAGCAACGAGCACGGTTCGCTGCGGATCAGCGCGAGCGCGCCGCCCGGGGATTGCCGGTCTATCCGATCGACGAACGGTTCGTCGCGGCGCTCGACGAGGGGATGCCGCCGTCCGCCGGCAATGCGCTCGGGCTGGATCGCCTGTTCGCATGCGCGCTCGGCGCGACGAGCATCGGCGACGTGATCACCTTCCCCGAGGGCTGGCTCTGATGGCGATGGTGCCGCCGCTCGGGTACTCGCCCGAAGAGGTGCGCGAGCAGCTCTTGCCGCTGCGCAACGACTTCACGGTGGCGATCTGGAACTGTCAGAACCCGTTCTCCATCGGCGGGATCATCCGCGTCGCGCACAGCTTCCTCCCTCGCGAGATCGTCATTATCGGCGACGCGCCGTACTACGAGAAGGCGAGCATGGGGATGCACAAGTACGAGCACCTCGTGACCGTGCCCGACGAGGCATCGTTCCTCGCCCATGTGCAGGGTCGCCCGATCTGGTCGGTCGAGAAGGACCACGCGACCGTCGGTCTCTGGGACATCGAGGTGTTCCCGCGCGACGTCGTGTTGGTCCTCGGCAGCGAACGAGCAGGACTACCGATGTCGATCGTGGAGAAGAGCGCTGCGGTGATCGGCATTCCCATGTTCGGGGTCAATCATTCGTTCCCCGTGACGGTCGCGGCCGGGATCGTGATGGCCGAGTGGGCCCGTCGTCGATACCGTCCCGATCGCTGACACCTCGTCCCGATCGCTGACACCTCGAGGTCAGAAGATTCACAGGGAGGCGCGGAGACACGGAGGTTTCTCTTGGCTGCCGCAGTCCACCTGAGACGCCTTCGCTGGGCTTCGTCAACGAGACTTCTCGGTCGATTGCGGCAGATCGAATTCTCTCGCCTCCGCGTCTCCGTGCCTCCCTGTGAGCTCTCGACTCGATTGGCACGCAGGTTGAAGGTCCCGCGAGGGTGGTTCGTCTACCCTGCGCTCCCATGCGTGCGTTCCCCCTCCTGCTCGCGGTGGCGGCCTCCACCACCCTCGCGCTCCCCGCCACGGCTGCGCGCACCGTCGACGACTACAAACATTTCCGCGCGCTCTCCATCGATTTGCTCGGGCGCATGCCGTCACGCGACGAGCTCGCGACCTTCGAGAAGGACGACTTCGACCTCGATCGGTGGATCGACCAGCGCCTCGACGACAAGGGCTACGCCGAGCGCCTGACGCGGATCTGGATGGACGTGCTGCGACTCGAGCTCTCGCCCGTGTTGCAGCTGCGTCCCCCGTCCACCGTCCTCCGCAGGGTCATGATCAAGGGACCCGACGGCGCGCCGACGTTCGTCTACTACCGACCGGGGCAACGCCGCGCGCGCGAGGCGACCGACGGCGACTTCTGCTTCACGAGGGACGAAGCGGGCATCTCGATTCCGCCGAACAAGCCTCAGATCATCGGCGAGCCCAAACCGATGAAGCAGGCGCTGATCGACGCGAACACCACGACGATCAAGCCGTGGTGGTTGTGGCGTGACTATCGGAGCGCGGCGCCCGTGCTGCACTTCGGCACGACCTGGACGATCGGCCGGCGTGCAGATAGCACGCCGGCACTCTCTCCCTTCGAGTCGATCGCCGACGCAGGGTTCGAGCCCGCCGACGATCTGCTGTTCGAGCCCGACGGCAAGACGCGCGTGACCACCATCCGCGTCTGCAAGGAAGAGGCGCAGACCGTCGACAACGGCACCGTCTACGCCAGCGGTCGCAAGCCCAAACCGGGGCCGCCGCCGTTCGGTCGGTTGAAGCCCCTGCCCGCCGACGACGCGTGGGCCAAGCAGCACAAGGGGGAGCCGATCGCGTGCCGGAGCAGCACCGCGCTCGGCGCCTCGGTCGACTGCGGCTGCGGGCCCGGCCTCGAGCGCTGCATGCCTTGGGAGGGTCTGCGCAAGGGCGACTCCGCGTTCGTCTCCGCGAGCCGCGTCGGCCTCGGGGTCGACAAGCCCTTCGATCGCGTCGAGCAGTCGCCGTCCGAGTGGACCAAGCTCTGGCTCGCGCAGGAGGCCGCGACGTACCTGAGTCGCACCTTCCGCGACGACCGCGACTTCCGCGAGGTGCTCACCGGCAAGGGCACGTGGATCAACGGACCGCTGGCGCAGTTCTATCGTTCGCCCAATGCGCCCACCGTCGGCAAGGGCAAGCCGTTCGGTCTGGTCGACGACGGCGAGCCGTTGTTCGATCCGGCGCAGATCCCGCTCGGTCTACTCCCGCACGATCTCGGCACCTGGGAGCGGATCGAGTCGCGCGGGCCTCGGGCCTCGGGACTGCTCACGATGCCGGTGTTCCTCGAGAAGTACGCCACCCGTCGCGCGCGCGGTGCGGTGCTCTACAGCGCGTTCCTCTGCAAGAGCTTCGTCGCCCCCGCGACGGTGAAGCTCGAGCCCTCGAACGATCCCAACTTGATGACCAGACCGGGGTGCTCCACCTGCCATGGCACGCTCGAGCCGCTGGCCGCGTGGTTCTCCCGCGTCGGCGAGGGTGACTTCCGGTTCCTCCCCGTCGACGCGATGCCGCTCGAGAACCCCAAGTGCAAGCTCGACGCCTCGGGCAAGCAGCCCGGGTTCTGCCGCGACTTCTACGATCCGGCCTTCTCCACCGCGGAATTCGGCTTGCTCCGCGGCGCCTACGCCGGCAAGGCCCACGCCGAAGCCGGTCCGGCCGGCGCGGCGACGGAGATCGCCGCGAGCGACGATCTCGCGAGCTGCGCGGTCGAACGCGTGGCGGGCGCCTTCCTCGGAAGACAGCTCGGCCCCGACGACGCGGCGCTGGTCGGCACGTTGCGCGAGGCCTTCAAGAGCAACGGCTACCGCATGCGACCCTTGGTGCGCGCGCTCGTGCGCTCCAAGGCCTACAGCGACGCGAACGACCACTCGGGAGCGGCACGATGATCAAGCTCCACGCGCTCGGTCTCGCCGCGGTGACGTGCGTCGCGGCCTGCATCGGCCAGAAGACACCCGAGGTGGTCCCCGCCGTGCCGCTTTCGAGCCTGCCCGGCCACGATCACCTCGTGGTGGACACTGCGCCCAAAGAGGGGCTCCGGATGGTGCCGCCCGAGGCGTACGTGCGCACCTACCTGCAGCTGTTCGGGGCGCTCGCGCCGCTCGAGCTGCAGAAGAAGGCCCGCGGTGCCGATGGGCCCCAGCTGTTCGACACCTGGACCGACTACCTCGCGACCTTGGGCTTTCCCGACGACAAGCTCGACCTTCCCCGAGCGGCGCAGACCAACGCGCTGATGGTCGCGACCTTCGAGCGCCTCGGCGCCGCGTTGTGCGATCGGGCCATCGAGCACGACCGCAAGGCGCCGATGAACGAGCGCGTCATCTTCGCGTTCGAGGGAACCGAGGTCGCCGACCTCGCCGGGTTCGAAACGCGGTTCGACGTGCTCCACCGAACGTTCCTCGGCTACCCGAACAAGCTCGCACCGGGCGATCGCGTCACCCGGTTCCACAAGCTGTTCACCGACACGGTCGCGCGCCACGCGAGCGACCCTCCCAAGAAGTCCAAGCTGACCCCGCACGAGACCGGATGGGCCGTCGTGTGCGAGGGGTTGGTCCGTCACCCCGAGTTCCAACTGTACTGACATGGACCGACGACATTTTCTCGGGGGTCTGCTCGGCGGTGCCTTTTCGCTCCCGCTGCTCCGCGCGCTCGCGAGCCCGAAGGCCGCGCCCGCAGAGGACGAATTCTTCATCTTCGTGCACGGCAACGGCGGGTGGGACGTCACCCTCTGGGCCGATCCGCGCAACGAGAAGAAGGGCATCGTCGATCCGGCTTCGACGGCCAACACCGACACCGGCCCGATCCGGCTGTGGAAGGACGCACCGCTCGACGACGACGTGAGGTCGTTCCAGATCGTCCAGCCGAGCGGGTGCAAGATCCCCTTCGGTCCCGGCATCGGCCGGCTCGTGGAGCACGCCGATCGGCTGTGTCTCGTGAACGGCCTCGCGATGAACACGGTGAGTCACCCCGACGGCACCGCGTACTCGGCGACCGGACGTCACCTCGTCGGCGGACGCGTGGTCGCTTCGAGCCTCGACACCATGATCGCCAACGAGCTCGGAAGAGACCGCACCTTCCCGGTGGTGTCCGTCTCGTTCCCCTCGTCGTTCGTCGGCGATGGCTTGGATCGAAGGGTGGTGCCGCTCAGGGTCGGCTCGATCAACGCCATCACCCGCGTGCTCTCGCGCGCCGAGAAGTGGGAGACGAGCGTCGATCGCGACGCGGTCACCGCGCTGCTCTCCCAAGAGGCCAGGGATCTCGCGTCGCGTTCGCAGCACCCCGACGTGCTCGACGGTCTGGCGGTGCAGTACGACGCGCTCCGGAAGATGCTCGGCGGAGAGGCGCAGGCGGTGTTCGCACCGCAGGCCCTGCGGACCGCGCAGCCCGGCTTCGACTACAAGGCGAGGTACGTCGGCAACTCGGTGATCAACGCGGCCTTCGCCGTCGAGGCGATGAAGCGGAACCTCGTCCGGTGCGTCGGGTTCTCGCTCGGTGGGTTCGACACCCACGCGACCAACTACAAGAACCAGGCGGCCATCCAGCAGGACGTGTTCGACTGTCTCGCCGATCTGCTGCGTGCGCTCGACGCTGCCCCCCACCCCACGCGTGTGGGCAAGAAGCTCTCCGAGCACACGCACATCGTGGTGATGAGCGAGTTCTGTCGAACGCCGCAGATCAACGTCAACGGCGGACGCGATCACTACCCGAACAACTCCGCGCTGGTGATCTCGCCGCGCTTCAAGGGCAACTTCGTCTTCGGCAAGAGCGACCTCGAGCAACTCCTGCCCGCGCAGGCCAAGGCGTTTGCCGCCGGACCGCGGGCGATCGCTCCGCCCGATCTGTTGTCGACCCTCCTCTCCGCCTTCGGCATCGAGCCCACGAAGTACGTGCGCGATGGCGAGGTCGTGCCCGAGCTCCTCGCATGAAGCGCCTCGTCTTCGCAGCCCTGCTCTTGGGGTGTGGTCCTTCGAAGTGGTCGCGAGGCGGCGAGGCCGTCACGTCGCTCGACGTCCGCTCGGTCGCGTGGACCGACGTGCCGCTCGGCAAGGTGTCGGCCGTCGCGGAGGCCGACGACGTGGTCGCGGTGTTCTCCGACCGTGGCGTCGTGGTGCTCGCAGGCGGTGCCGAGCTCGCGGTAGATGCGTCGGTGACCCGGTGGGTCTCGGCGACGAACATCCCCGCGGCCGACGGCAACGGGACCTGGATGGTCGGCGTGGACGCCGACGGCCTCGTCTACCGGGTTCGCGATCGAAGGCGCCTCGAGCTCGTCTCGCCACGATGGGGTCTCGCAAAAGAGCGCGTTCGCGACGTCGTCGGGCTCGGTCAGGGACGCGTCGCGTTCGCGCTCTCGGCGGGGCTGGCGCTCGCCGACGGCGACAAGGTCGCACGCTACGACTACGCGTTCGGCGCGATCGCAGGCGGCGCGGGCCACGGTGTGGGGCTCGAGACCGGTTCGGTGCACGTGTTCGATCCGTTCCACGGCGTCGACCGACGGTTCGCCGTGCCCGAGGCCCGCAGCGTCGCGATCGACGATCGCGGCCGCCTCGTGGTCGCGAACGATCATGCGATCTGGTCGGAGACCGATGGACGGCTCGCACTTCGATACCGGGCGACGCTCGGTCCTCTGCATGGTCTCGCGAGCGCGGGTGAACGAGTCTGGTTCGCCGAGGGCAACGAGCTCGGGGTGGTCGACGGGGAGAAGGTCGCGGCCTCGACCGCGGCGAAGCTCCCGGCGAACGCGCGCCTCGTCGGCTCGGCAAGCGGCGACGTGTGGGCGCTCGCCGACGGTCAGCTTCTCCGGTTCTCCAGCGCCAAGGGCGCGAGCACCTTCGACGCCCAGGTCGCTCCGATCGCCCGGCGCGTGTGCGGCCAGTGCCACGGGCCCGGCACCATGCTCGAGCTGGTGACGAAGGCGAACTGGGAAACCATGCGCGCGAACATCGAGGAGCGCGTGGTCAAGTCCAAGACCATGCCGCCCGCGGGCACGACGCTCACCGAGAGCGAACGCGCCGCCATCGCCGCATGGGCCACACGCTGAGCAAGAGGAGCCACGGCGAACTAGACCGTTCTCGCGCAACGACCTCGCAGCCACAGCTCCGCCCGGGAGCGGGCGACGGCGGCGTCACCGGCAGCGCTGCGTCGGAGGCCGAAGCGTCCGTCCCCGAATCCAACCCGGCGTCCGCCGGCGTAGGCGCGATCTGGGCCGACACGTTCGCCCATGCCTTCGCGCAAGCCTCTTTCACGCAGGCGAGCGGCTTCAGCTCGGCGAGACGCAATTTCGGTGCAAAGGTCTTTCCGCCGTCGGTCGAGAGGCCGACGGTGAAGCCATCGGCGGCGTCGTCACCACATGCCCAGAGCCCCTCGCGGGTCCAGGTGAGGCAGCGCACGCGCACCGAGCTCACCTTGGTGAACACCCGTTCGCTCGTCGTCGCGATCGAGAGTCCTTCGGTGGGTCCGCCGATCGCCACGCTCTTTCCGTCGGGCGAGAGCGCGAACCCGAGGAGCTCGGGCGCGCGGGTGACCGGATCGAAGCGCTGACCGCCGTTGGTCGAGAGCAGCAGGTCATCGCGTCCTTCGCCGTCGAGGCGAAGCCAGACCCGATCGGCATCGAGTGGATCGACACCCCCGCGAGGTACGGCGCGGTCGCTCCGCCCATGTCGAAGGTGCTCTCGGCCCAGGTCGCCCCGGCGTCGTCCGAACGAAGAACGGACGCGAAGGCCCTGAAGGCACCGACCCCGCTCGCGTACAGACGCTGCGGACGCGAGGGCGAAACGTCGACGGTCGTCGGAACGACGTCCTCGGGAAGACGGCCCGCGGCGAGCGACCAGGTGAGGCCGTCGTCACGCGAGTGCGCCACGAACGCCTGGAATCCGGGCACCCCGAGGTCGACCGGCGCATTCACCGCGACCACGTGGTGGGTGTCGATGCGGTCGCCCGCGAGGTCGACGATCCACTCCTTGCCGAGCGCCGTGCTCTTCGCCCAGGTGCACCCGAACGTGCTCGAGTGCGAGAGGCCGTCGGGGAGACCCGCGAGCAGCGCGCCCGAACCAGAGAGCGTGATGGCGGGATCAAAGGTTCCCGTGAAGCCGACGACGTCTTCACAGACCCAACGCCAGGTCGCCCCGCCGTCGCTCGTGAGCAACAGGCCGAACGTCGTCCGCGCGACGAGGCGCGCCGGATCCGACGGGTCGCCCACCAACTGGTTGGCCTGGGGGAACCGGCCGTTGGCGCGCGCGCTGAGGGGCGAGAGCGCGACCAACGCGACCGCCGCCCCAGCGAATCCAGCCCTGACGCTCACCCCGTAACGCGCGCCGCGCGCAGCAGGTGATCGACGATCGGATCGATGCCGACCCCGTGGGTCACCTGCGCGAACACGGTCGGGCCGTCGCCGCGCATCTTCTTCGCGTCGCGCTCCATCACCCCGAGGTCGGCGCCGACGTGCGGCGCGAGATCGGTCTTGTTGATCACCAGGAGATCGGACTGGGTGATCCCGGGACCGCCCTTGCGCGGCACCTTGTCGCCGCCGGCCACGTCGATGACATAGACCGTGTAGTCGACGAGCTCCTTGCTGTATTGCGCGGCGAGGTTGTCGCCGCCGCTCTCGACGATGAGCAGCTCGGGCCGCACCTCGTCCATCAGGCTCTGGAGCGCGAGCAGGTTGTGGCTGACGTCCTCGCGGATGGCCGCGTGGGGGCAGCCGCCCGTCTCGACCGCGCGGATCTGGTTCTGCGGCAGCGCGTCGTTCCGGAGGAGGAACTCCGCGTCCTCGCGGGTGAAGATGTCGTTGGTCACCACGCCGAGCCGCATCCGCTCGCGGAGCGCGCGACAGAGCGCGAGGACCAGCGCGGTCTTGCCGCTCCCGACCGGGCCGCCGATCCCGACGGTGAACGCGCGCTCGCGGAAGTCGCGTGCCTTCGCGTGCTCGCGCTCGTGGAAGTGCCCGGGGTGATCCAGGTGCTCGTGCTCGTGGTCGTGATCCAGGTCGTGACCCATGGTTGCCTCTCAACTCTGAAACAGCCTGGAATACAGGCGATCGTGGGTGCCGCCGAACAACTCTTGGAGCGGCGCGGTCCATGCGGCGTCGTCGATGCCGAGGCCGGCACACTCCGCGGCGACCTGCTCGAGTCGCTCGTGCAGATCGAAGTGCATGCGCTGCGCGAGGTGCGGACCGAGGACCCCGAGGCGCACCGCCGCCGACCCGAGACCGCGGAGCGAGAGGTGGAGGAACACCCGCCGAGCCTCCTCGGCTGACGCACCGAGCACGCGCGCGGTCGCGCCGAAGATCGGCGCCTGATGGCACGCGAGCCCGCGGACCTCGGTGCGCAGCGCGCCGATCTCTGGGTGGGGAAACACCCGAGCGCAGGTCTCGATCAACGCCCGCCCTTGGGTGCGGCTCGCACGATTGGCGACCGCGCTGGTGATGAACGCGTCGCACGCGAGATCGATCTCGTCGATCGGTTCGACGAATGCCGCCGAGACGAAGGGCAGCGCCGACCATCCAACGGCCCACAACGCATCGCCCAACCAACGCCACACGTCACGCTCGGAGGTGACGAGCCTCGCCTGGACGGCCGCCTCGAGCCCGCCGGAGTGCGCGAAGCCCCCGGTGGGGAAAGCCGAATCGGCCAACTGCATGAGCAGCCAGCCACCTTCGACCTTCGACCTTCGACCTTCGACCATGGTCAGAACAACGCGTAGCGTTGCGCCAACGGCAGCACCTCGGCCGGCGCGCAGGTGAGCAGCTCGCCGTCGGCGCGGACCTCGTAGGTCTCGGGATCGACCTCCATCCGTGGCAACGCGTCGTTCAGCTTCATGTCGCGCTTGCCGATCGAACGGCAGTTCTTCACCGGCCGGAGCATCTTCTGCAACTTGAGCGCGGGGAGCACGCCGTCGAGGAGCGCGCGCTGCGAGACGAACGCGATGCTGGTCGCGCCGGTCGCGCGCCCGAAGGCGCCGAACATCGGTCGGGAGAGCACCGGCTGCGGCGTGGGAATCGAGGCGTTCGGGTCGCCCATCTGCGCCCAGGCGATGAGCCCGCCCTTGATCACCAGCTCGGGTCGAACGCCGAAGAACGCCGGCCGCCACAGCACCAGATCGGCGAGCTTGCCCACCTCGACGCTCCCGACCTCGTGTCCGATGCCGTGCGCGATGGCCGGATTGATCGTGTACTTCGCGACGTAGCGGCGGATGCGGAGGTTGTCGTTGTCGCCGGCCTCACCGCTCAGCCGACCGCGCTGCGCTCGCATCTTGTGCGCCGTCTGCCAGGTGCGGGTGATGACCTCGCCGACGCGGCCCATCGCCTGGCTGTCGCTCGAGATGATGCTGATCGCACCGAGATCGTGGAGCACGTCCTCGGCCGCGATGGTCTCGCCGCGGATGCGGCTCTCGGCGAAGGCGACGTCCTCCGGAATCGAGCGGTCGAGGTGGTGACACACCATCAGCATGTCGAGGTGCTCGTCGAGCGTGTTCACGGTGTACGGCCGCGTCGGATTGGTCGACGAGGGGATCACGTTCGGCTCGCCGCACACCTTGATGATGTCGGGTGCATGCCCGCCGCCCGCGCCTTCGGTGTGGTAGGCGTGGATGGTGCGTCCCTTGAACGCCGCGATCGAGTCGTCGACGTAGCCCGACTCGTTGAGCGTGTCGGTGTGGATGGTGACCTGGACGTCCTCTTCGTCGGCGATCGTGAGACAGCAGTCGATCGCCGACGGCGCGGTGCCCCAGTCTTCGTGGAGCTTGAGGCCGATCGCCCCGGCGCGGATCTGATCGACGAGCCCCTCGGAGCGCGAGGTGTTGCCCTTGCCGGTGAGGCCGATGTTCACCGGCAACGCGTCGGTCGCCTGCAACATCAGCTCGACGTGACGCGCGCCCGGTGTGCAGGTCGTCGCGTTGGTGCCGGTCGCCGGACCGGTGCCGCCGCCGATCATCGTCGTCAGGCCGCTCGCGATCGCCTCGTGCGCCTGCTGCGGGCAGATGAAATGGATGTGCGTGTCGATGCCGCCAGCCGTGAGGATGAGGCCCTCACCCGCGATCGCCTCGGTGGTCACGCCGACGACCATGCCGGGGGTGACGCCGCGCATCGCCGACGGGTTGCCCGCCTTGCCGATGCCGACGATGCGGCCGTGTTTGATCCCGACGTCGGCTTTGACGATGCCGGTCCAGTCGACGATCAGCGCATTGGTGATCACCACGTCGAGCGCGTGCTCGTCGTGGATGCCCGCGGCCTGCCCCATCCGATCCCGGAGCACCTTGCCGCCGCCGAACTTGCACTCGTCGCCGTAGCTGCCGAGATCGCGCTCGACCTCGGCGACGAGGCCGGTGTCGCCGAGGCGGACGCGATCGCCAACGGTCGGTCCGAAGATGTCTGCGTAGGTCGAGCGACGGATGCGGTGGCTCACGAGGCATCTCCATAGGCGACGAGCGCCACGGTCTTCTTCTCGCCCGGCTCGAACCGCACCGCGGTACCGGCAGGGATGTCGAGGCGCATGCGCGCGGCCAGAGCGCGATCGAACTCCAACGCCCGGTTGGTGTCGTCGAACGGGTAGTGGCTGCCGACCTGGATCGGTCGGTCGCCGACGTTGGTCACGACGAGCGATAGCGTGCGGCGTCCGGCGTTGAGCTCGATCTCGCCCTCGGCCGCGAGCGTCTCGCCGACCACGCCCTCGAGCACCTCGAGGCGCGCCGCCTTCGACGGACGCTGCGGAACGGGAAGGAAGCTCCCGTACAACGCGAGCGCGAGATCGCCCTCTTCGCGTGCGATCGGATCGTGCACGGTGACGAGCTTGCTCCCGTCGGGGAACGTGCCCTCGACCTGCACCTCGTGGATCATCTCGGGCACGCCGGGCATCACGTCGGCGCGGCCGAGCATCTGGCGACCGAGGTCCATCAACTCGGAGACCGAGCGGCCGTCACGGATGAGCTCGAGGAGCTGGGTCGCGATCAGCGCGACCGACTCGGGGTAGTTGAGCCGGAGCCCGCGCGCGAGACGCTTCTGCGCGAGTACGCCGGCGCCGTGGAGCAAGAGCTTGTCGATCTCGCGGGGCGCAAGGTGCATGGCCGCGAGAGGATGCACCGGCGAGCGCGGATCGTCACCCCCTGATCACGTAACCTCGCCGTTACCTCTTTCGTGCAAATGGGTCGCCGACCCGCGGAAACAGCGGCTCGAGCAGCGCTCGCACGCGGGCGAGCAGTGGCTCGATCTCGTGGGCGGCGAACCGCACGAGCAACACGTCGTCTCGTGCGCTCGAGCTCTCGACGATCGGCGCATCGGGCGCGACCGGGCCCGTGATCTGCTCGGCCACGTGCGCACGAAGCGCGGGGCTTCCAGCGAGCACGAGCGTGCCGAGCACGTCGAAGCGGCCCATCCGGATCGCGAGCGGTCCGTGCGCAGGATCGAGCCGGGTGCTGTCGCGGAGCAACGTGAGCCCCTCGCGGCGAACGACGAGCTCCGCGCGGTGCGAGGCGAACGCCCACCGCTCGTCGCGCGCGACGCGCCCGGCCGTGAGCACGTCGAGGAACACCAGCTCGGCGCCACGGGCGAGCTCGAAGCGCGAGCACTGTTCGAAGCGCGCCCCCGCGAAACAGACGATCGGATCGGGCAGCACCGCGAGCAACGCCCCCTCGCCCACCCGCGCGTCGACGAAGTTCCCGGTGCCGCGCGCCGAGCGGTAGACCTTGGTGCTGGCCTGCGTGGTGAGCACGGCAGCCGTCCCGCCCTCGAGCTCGACGTCGAGGGCGATCCGATCGCCGTCGACCAGGCCCCCGCCGAACGTGGTGGCGAAGATCCACGGTGCAGGCTCGCCCGTCGTCGAGAGGAGCCGCAGCGGGCTCGCAGCGCGGAGCGTGATCGGCACGCTCTTACCGGCCACCGCGGCGACGCGAATGGTCCCCGCGCCAGGAGAGGTCGAGGAGGGTTCGAGGTTCACGGTTTGTTCAGGGGTTCGAGCCCCGTCGATTGGGCATGGCAACCGACGGAGACGTCGCAGCCGCAGGCGCTGTCGCCCGCGTCGACGATCGAGAAGGGCAGATCTTCGACCGGCTCGACGTCGAAGTCGAGGAGGTTGCACCGGAGCGCCGAGCGGGCGAGCACGAGGTCGCCGGCGAAGCTCGACACTCCGGCGCGCGCGCTCCGGGCGACGAAGGAGTCACGGATCTCGGCGCGTCCACGCACGGCCCGCGCGTCGAGGTCGAACCACGAGTGGATGACCACGCCGTCCCCGAACCGCCCATCGCCGACCGCAGCCGCGGTGTCGACGATGACCGAGCGCTCGATCAGGAGGTCGGTGACGACCGCCGTCACCCCAGCGACGTGGTTGCGCGCAACGATCGACTCGCGGAGCAGGGCCTTCGATGGCGGCGCGCCCACCGAGAGGATCGAGGTGGCGATGCCGATGCCGAACGCGCCGTCCGAGGCCTGCGCGTCGGTGTCGCGCACAATGGAGCGCTCGAGCGAGAGGGTCCCCGACTTGATCGAGATCCCCGCGTACCGATTGCGCTCGATCACCGAGTCGACCAGCGTGACGTCGCCCGATTCGATCTGCAATCCGGTGCCGAACAGGCCGCCCTTCTTCCGCGGCTTGGTGGCACGCACCACCGAATGCTCGAGCGCGAGCGTCGCCGGACCGAGCACGCTGACCCCGAGGTCGGAGTTGGCCTCGATCACCGAGCCGACGACCTTCACGTCCGCGGCGATCGGCGGGTTGTTCTGAACCAGCAGTCCGTGACCACGGGTCCCCGACTTGTTGGGCCTGGTCTCTCGGAGCAGCGAGCCATCGAGGGTGAGCACCGCGCCGAGCGCGCCCACGCCGAGATCGGTCGCCCGCTCGAACAAGGCACGATGCACCACGACCTCGGCGCGACGACCATCGATCGGGTTCTGCTCGGCGAGGAGCGCACAGCCGAGTCCGGGGGTGCGGGATGGATCGGCCTCGATGTCGCGAATCACCGTGTCGTCGAGCGTGACCTTCGCGCCGACGACGCGGAGGCCCGCGTAGCCGATGCGTTCGATCAAGGACCCGCGGATCGTCACGACGGGCGAGCCGCGCGCGGTGTCGACGCGGATGCCTTCGCGCGGAGTGTCGTGAACCCACACGCGCGCGAGCGCGACCTCGATGGACCGGTCGATCTCGATGCCGGTCCTCGGCCCGCGGACCGAGAGGTCTCGGAGCGTCGAGGCCGCGCGCACCTGGATCGCGGGGAGCGTCGGATCGGTCCCTTCGACGGTCACCTTGCTCGGGCAACGCCCGACCAGGGTCACGGCCCGCGCGAGGTCGAGGGATTCGGTGTAGGTCCCGTCGGTGATCGCGATCGTGGCGCCGTCCTTGGCCATCGCCAGGGCAGCGCCGATCGTCGCGAACGGCCGATCGCGCGAGCCGTCTCCGGCAGCTGCGGCCGAAGCGTCGACGAACAACGCGCCGGCGGGAGCGTCCCCGAACCGATCGGCGGGGCAGTCGCCGACCGAGTGGCAAGTCGTCTCGCCCGGCAGCGCGACCTGGCCGATCGGACAGCTCGGCGTCGCCGCGACACACGAGCCCGACCCGTCGCTGGGGAATCCGGGGGCGCAGCCGGTCTCGCGAGGGATGCCGATCTTGGTGCAGCCGCCGCCGACCACTGCCAACTCGCCCTCGGGGCACACGTCGAACCTGGGCGCGCACAGCTCACCGTCCCGGGTCAGACCCTCGGCGCAAGCGGGGAGTGCGCTGGCGGGCTGGTCTGCGGCGCAGCCCACCAAGAAGAAGGCCATTGTCAGGAGAACACGGCGCATGCCGAAGGAGACGGCCGACCTCGGACTGTCGAGAAGTGGCGACTTGACAGTTCAACTGTCGCGACACATCCTCGGGTCATGAGCATGAAGCTCGACCAGCTCGCGGAACGTGCCGGCGTCTCGCCCCGCACCGTGCGCTACTACATCCAACGCGGCGTCCTGCCGGCCCCCGAGTTCAAGGGGCCGGACACCGCCTACGACGAGCGTCACTTGCACGCCCTGCGCGCGATCAAGCGCTTGCAGGAGGCGTACTGGCCGCTCGAGGCGATCGCCTCGGCGCTCGCGAACAAGAGCGAGGCCGAGCTCCGGAAGATCGCCCACGGCGAGCTCCCGCAGCTCGCCACCGCGCCCGAAGAGCCCAAGAAGCCGACCCCCAAGCCGTCCGAACCCAAGCTCGCGTCCAAACGCGGCGAGCGCATCACGCTCGCGCCCGGAATCGAGCTTTGGGTCGAGGACGGCGCCGACCGCACGCTGGTCGAATCCCTGGTTGCCCTGTCGAATGCCCAGTCGAAACACTCGAAGCACTCCCCCGCAAGTGAGAAGAAGGAAAAGCCATGAACGAGATGCAAGGTGGACTCCGCAGTGTCGACGGAAAGCCCATCCCCCTCCGCGGGGTCGACGTCTCGGGTGACGTGGTCGGCGGCACCGCGCGCATCAAGGTGCGGCAGCGGTACGAGAACGTGGAGAAGGTCCCCGTCGAAGCCATCTACGTCTTCCCGCTGCCCAGCGAGGGCACGCTCGTCGGCTTCGTGATGGAGTGCGAGGGTCGTCGCATCGAGGGCGTGTGCAAGGAGCGCGAAGAGGCGTTCCGTGCCTACGACGACGCGACGCTCGAGGGTCACGGCGCCGCCCTCCTCGAGCAGGAGCGCCCCAACGTCTTCACCGCGAACGTCGGCAACCTGCTGCCCGGCGAGACGACCATCGTCGAGATCGAGTACGTCCAGCGCCTCCGCGCTTCGGAAGGTGCGCTCCGGGTGATGATCCCGACGCTCGTCGCACCCCGCTACATCCCCGGCACGGCGCTTGGCGATCGCACCGGGCACGGCGAGGCCGACCCGACCGATCAGGTCCCCGACGCCGATCGCATCTCCCCCAAGATCGGAAAGCCCGACTACCGCGTCGGTCTCGACCTCGTGCTGCACGTCGGCAAGAAGGCGACGGTCACGTCGCCGTCCCACCGCATCGACGTCCAGCGCGACGACAATCGAGCGCGGGTCACCTTCACCGACGGCCGCGTGCTCCTCGACCGCGACGTCATCCTCGTCGCCGAGGGCGCCGAAGACGAGCCGGTCCAGGCGCTCGTCACCCATCGTGACACCGGCGCTGGCACGTTCGTCTTCTCGCGGGTGGTCGACCTGTTCGCCGACGCGCCCAAGGGTGCGGCGATCGACGTAGTGTTCGTCGTCGACCGCTCGGGCTCGATGGGCGGCTCGTCGATCGAAGAGGCGCGCAAGGCGCTGCGCCTCTGCCTCCGTCAGCTGCGCGAGGGAGACCGGTTCTCGATCATCGCGTTCGACGATCGCCAGGAGCTGTTCAAGCCCGAGCCGGTGCCGTTCACCCAGAAGACGCTCGAGCAGGCCGACCGCTGGATCGAGAGCGTCGACGCCCGCGGCGGCACCGAACTGCTCCAGCCGATGGTCGATGCGATCGCGCTCGCCCACGGCGGCGTGGTGGTGCTCCTCACGGACGGTCAGGTCGGAAACGAAGACCAGATCCTCTCGGCCGTCGTCGAAAAGCGCGGCAAGAGCGGCGCACGCATCTACACCTTCGGCATCGGCACCAACGTGAGCGACGCGCTCTTGTCGAAGCTCGCGCGTCACACCGGGGGCGCCGTGGAATTCATCCACCCCGGCGAGCGCATCGACGACAAAGTCGTCGCCACGTTCGCCCGCGCCATCGCGCCCCGCGTGCGCGACGTGCGCGCCTCGTTCCAGAACGTCGAGGTCGACGAGCTCGCACCGGCGCAGCTGCCCGATCTCGTCGACGGCGAGGTGTGGTCGCTGTTCGGCCGCTACGACAAGCCCGGCATCGGGCGACTCGAGCTCCGCGGCACGTTGAACGACAAGCCCTGGCTCCTCGAGGTCCCGCTCGAGCTCCCCGAGAAGGCCGATGCGCCCACGATCGAGAAGCTCTGGGCCGCCGAGCGCGTTCGCGATCTCGAGGCCGTCGAGGTCGAAGGACGCCGCGCCAAGTCGATGAAGGATCGGATCGTCGCCATCGCCGTCGCGCACGGCATCGCGTCGAAGCACACCTCGTTCGTCGCCATCGAGAAGCGCACCGGCGATCGCCGCGTGCCCGGCACCGCCGAGGCACGCCCCATCCCGGTCAACGCACCGGCTGGCTGGGCGATGTTCCAGCAGGCACCGCCGCCCGTGATGTACGCCACCCGCGCCGGCATGATGCCGATGGGGATGCCTGCGCCCGCGCCCGCGTTCGCACCGCCGGGTGGGTTCGGAACGGCCTCGGGCGGCGCACCGCCGCCTCCGCAGGCCCCCATGCGCTCGGCGCCGATGGCGGCCCCGAAGATGAAGAAGATGGCGAACAAGGGGATGCTGGAGCGCGCCCGCGCTGCGATCGGCGGGCTCTTCGGCGGCGCTGCCGACGACGAAGGCGCCGCACCGCCTGCCGCGCAGGCTGCGCCGATGGAGCTCGAGGAGGAATCCGTGGCCGCCGAATCCGGCGATCCGATCTTCGCGATCCTCTCGCGCCAGCTCGCCAACGGCCTGTTCGACGACAAGGACAACGAGAAGAACGACGACCTCCGGATCGCCCGCTCGACCGAACGCGCGCTCCTCGCTTTGCTCCGGCTCGGCGTCGACGGCGGTCATTCACTCCACGGCGAGGTCGTGCGCAAGGCGGTCCTGGCCGTCCTCCCGCTGCTCACTCGCCTCGCGGATCGTGCGCTCGCCGAGCACGCCTTCCTCGTGGCCTGGCTCGCGGCTTCGTCGTCGAGCAAGCGAACGCGCAAGCAGGTGGTCGACGCCGCCAAGAGCGCGGGCTTCGAGCTCGGCCCGCGCACCAGCGACGAAGCGGCGTTGCGCACCACACTGCAGGTCTAATGTGCGCATCCGTCGCCGTCGCAGGAATCGCCTGCGGCGGCGACGGGCTTCTGTTCGGCGAGCGTGCGCTCGATGACTTGCGCGAGCACCGCGGCGGGCTGCGCGCCCGACACCGCGTACTTCTCGCCGAAGACGAAGAACGGAACGCCGCTGATCCCGAGACTCTGGGCGTTCTCCTCGTCAGCGCGCACCTCGTCGGCAAATTCGTCCGAGAACAAAGTCGCCCGCGCACGCTCTTCGTCGATGCCGACCTCGCCGGCGAGGCGGATGAGCGTGTCGGGATCGCCGATGGACGCGCCGTCGGTGAACGTCGCCTTGAACAGACGCTCCTTGAGCTCGACCTGCTTGCCGAGCCCGCTCGCGAGGTGGAGCAACCGATGCGCGTCGAAGGTGTTGCCCGGCTTCGACGTCCCGAAGTCCATGGTGATGCCATCGGCCGCGGCCGTCGCGGTCATCTGCTTCAACATCTGCTCGGCTTGCGCGAGCGAACGGCCGTACTTCTTCGCGAGGTGCGCGGCGTTCGAGTCGTCGCGCTTCCGCGGCGCGGAGGGGTCGAGCTCGAACGAGTGAAAGCGGATGTCGGCGACGGTGCCGGTCTCTTCGAGGGCACGCTCGAGTCGGCGCTTGCCGACGTAGCACCAGGGGCAGACGACGTCGGACCAGATGTCGATGATGAGAGCCATGAGCAGCCTACGATGCCATCACGGGAGCGGCGGTCACGAAAGGGCGTGGTGTGGTCGCCGAGGGGACCGTAGGCTGGCAGCCGCGGAGCGAATCGGCCATTGTCCCTCGAGCACGCGCGCCTCTACGTGATCGGCTGGACCTCCGCCGTCGTGCTCGCGCTCGTCCTTTCGCTGGTCTTCGGACGCACCTTCGCGATCGCAGAACGAGCGTATTGGCAAGCGCGCCTGACGCCGTGGAAGCTCGTACTCTTCGCGGTGGCCGCCACGGGGATGATGGTCATCGCGCCGAAGACGGGCGACCCGACCTGGGACTGGGTCGACGCCGGCTTCATGGCGCTCTTCACGTATCTGACCGCACCGTGGACGCTCGGCGTCTGGGTCCGAGCGCGTCGCACCTCGCCCGCGGAGCTGTACGTGGCTGCATGCACCTGGCTCTTCTCGGCGAGTTGGTCGTACGACCTCTACATCTTCGTCCGCGACGCGGGCGGCTTCCGCGCCGCGTGGGCGCACGGGTTCTATCCGCTCTCCTGGTGGTCGAACCTCATCGCCTCGTCTCTCCTCTATGCCGCGGGCGGCGCGTGCTTCAGCCTCGCGACCCCCGAGGCGCGCCCCGCAGCGACGCCGGGAATCGTCACTCGCCTCGGAGTGACGTTCGCGTTCCTCGAACCATCCTGGCCGGCCGAGCGCCCCGCGTCCCTCCGGAAACTCGCGCCGATTGCGTTGGTCTTCGTGCTCGTCGTGAGCGCGATGCTCGGCCCATTCGTGTGGGCGGCACTGGGCGATCGTTGAGGGCAGCTGGGACGGCAGAGCCGCTCCGTCGCCAGCCCGAGCCAGGCGCCAGTGAGAGCGTTGGAATGCGGCCGCCAAAGGAGTAGCGTCCGCGCCGCATGTCCTCCCCGGCCCTTGCCTCCACCAAGCCGATCACCACCAACGCCCACGTCATCCAGTGGGTCAACGAGATGGCCGCCCTCTGTCAGCCCGACCAGGTCCTCTGGCTCGATGGCAGCGAGGAAGAGAAGCGCCGTCTCACCGAGCACGCCGTCGCCACCGGAGTCCTCGAGGAGCTCGATCAGAAGAAGCTCCCCGGTTGCTACTACCACCGGAGCAACCCGAACGACGTCGCGCGCGTCGAGCACCTGACGTTCATCTGCACGCCGACCAAGGACGAGGCGGGGCCGATGAACAACTGGATGGCGCCCGACGAGGCGTACAACAAGCTCCGCGGCTTGTATCAGGGGTCGATGAAGGGCCGCACGATGTACGTCGTGCCCTACATGATGGGCCCCACCGGCTCGCCGATGACCAAGGTCGGCTTCGAGCTGACCGACAGCGTCTACGTCGCGCTCAACATGCGGATCATGACCCGCATGGGCAAGAAGGCGCTCGACATGCTCGGCGACTCGAACGACTTCAACCGCGGCCTGCACTGCACGGGCGACGTCAACCCGGAGCGTCGCTACATCTGCCACTTCCCGCAGGACAACACCATCTGGTCGTTCGGCTCGGGCTACGGCGGCAACGCGCTGCTCGGCAAGAAGTGTCTCGCGCTCCGCATCGGCAGCTACCTCGGTCGTGACGAGGGCTGGCTCGCCGAGCACATGCTCATCCTCGGCGTCGAGTCGCCCGAGGGCGAGATGACCTACGTCGCCGCGGCGTTCCCGAGCGCCTGCGGCAAGACCAACTTCGCGATGATGATCCCGCCCAAGCGCTTCAACGGGTGGAAGATCTGGACGGTCGGCGACGACATCGCGTGGATGCGCGTCGGCCCCGACGGCCGCCTCTGGGCGGTCAACCCCGAGAACGGGTACTTCGGCGTCGCGCCGGGGACGAGCATGTCCTCGAACCCCAACGCGATGAAGTCCGTGATGAAGGACACCATCTTCACGAACGTCGCGCTCACGCCCGACAAGGACGTGTGGTGGGAGGGCAAGGACGGCCCGGTCCCCGCGCAGCTCACCGATTGGAAGGGCAACCCCTGGACCGATCACTCGCCGGAGAAGGCGGCGCACCCGAACTCGCGCTTCACCGCCCCGGCGACGAACAACCCCGCGCTCAGCAAGTTCTCCGACGATCCGCAGGGCGTGCCGATCAGCGCGATCATCTTCGGCGGCCGTCGCGCGACGACCGTGCCGCTGGTCATGCAGTCGTTCAACTGGGGCCACGGCGTCTACCTCGGTGCGACGCTCGGTAGCGAGACGACGGCTGCTGCGACCGGCAAGGTCGGCGTGGTGCGCCGCGACCCGATGGCGATGCTGCCCTTCTGTGGCTACAACATGGGCGACTACTTCGCGCACTGGCTGCGCATGCAGTCGAAGATCCCGATGCCGCCGAAGATCTTCATGGTCAACTGGTTCCGCCAGAGCAAGACCGGCAAGTTCCTCTGGCCTGGATTCGGCGAGAACATGCGCGTCCTCAAGTGGGTCGTCGACCGCGCCCGCGGCAAGCGCGGCGCGCAGGAGACGGTCATGGGCTGGGTCCCGCGTCCGGGCGACCTCGATCTGTCGGGCCTCGACATCTCGAACGAGCAGCTCGAAGAGGCGACCGCGGTCGACACCGGAGAGTGGAAGCGCGAGCTCGAGGACCAGAAGGAGTTCTTCGACAAGATCGGCGACCGCATGCCGAAGGCGCTCACGCTCTACCGCGAGCTGCTCCTCGAGCGCCTCAAGGACGTCACGAAGTGATGGACTGAGGTCGAAGGTCGAAGGTCGAAGGTCGAAGCGAGCCCCGCGTCCACTTTCGGCCTTCGCGCATTTTTGTCGGGCTGGCTCCTGCGCCCTTGACGTTCGACCTTCGACCTTCGACCTTCGACCCCCATGCGCCTTCGATCGAAGTGGCTCTTCGCGGCATCGGCGGCATCGGCTGTCTTTGCCGCTTGCGACCGCGAGCCGCCGCCCGAGCCCCCTGCGTTCCTCTTCGACTCGCGGGTGCCGTTCGACCCCGAGCTCGAGCGACTGAAGAAGGCCGGCGACGATCCGAGCAAGGTGCTCAAGCCGACCAGCGCGGCCGACCTCGGCAAGCTCCTCGAGCCCGGCAAGCGTTACGACCACGTCGTGATGCCCAACGGCACGCTGGTCATCGCACCCAAGAGCGTCGATGCCCCGGGGAACTTCTGGACCCACCCGATCCTCGCCGGCGGCGGAGCCGTCAAGACGGCTGGGCACATTCGCGTCGACAAATCGGGCGACGCGCTCGCCAAGGTGACGATCGACGCGGAGTCGGACACCTACTGCCCGTTGCCCGAGAGCCTCCGTGCCGCACTGACCGCGCTCGCCACCCTCAAGGTCCCGAACGACGTCATCCGCGTGGAGAGCCGCTCGGTGGACTGTTGGAAGCCGAAGGACAAGCTGCCGACGGCTGCGAGCGCCAAGGGGGCGCAGGTGAGCTTCGGCACGGTGATGCTCGGCGTCGCCCACCGGTTCGAGCTCGTGGGCCGAGCGTACAAGGCCAAGCGGCTCGAGCTCGCGACCTACGAGCTCGAGGAGCTCGAAGAGGCGTTCCGCGACGACATTCCGTTGACGCAGCTGCCACCGTTGCCAGCGGGCGTGTCGATCACCCCGTTCATCAACGCGATGACCACCACCGCCGTCCCCGCGCTCCGCAAGGCGATCGAGTCCAAGGAGGACAAGGAGATCGTCGCCGCGTTCGAGGCGATGGCCAAGACCTGCAACGCCTGCCACGCCTCGGCCGGGCGGGCGTTCATCGACGTGCCGACCACCCCGGGCGAGACGGTGCCGAAGCTCCACGAGGCGAAGTGATCGAGGTCGAGGGCTACGCGGGCGTTCGACTGGTCGGGGAGGCCCACGGCGAGCCTGGCCAGCCCGGACTCTTGTTCCTCCATGGCGGTGGTCAGACCCGTCACGCGTGGGACGAGAGCGCACGAGCGCTCGCGGCCGAAGGCCGCTACGTCGTCGCGATGGATCTGCGCGGCCACGGCGACAGCCAATGGGCTGAGGACGGCGACTACACGCTCGACGCGTTCGCCGAAGACGTGCGCATCGTCGCGCGAACGTTCGCCTCGCCGCCGACGATCGTCGGCGCCTCGCTCGGTGGGCTCTCGGCGTTGGTCGCCGTGTCGGAGAGCACCCAACGGGTCGCATCGAAGCTCGTCCTGGTCGACGTCGCGCCCCGCCTCGAGCCCGAGGGTGTCGCGCGGATCGTCGGCTTCATGCGGGCTCGGCCGGACGGGTTCGCCTCGATCGAAGAGGCCGCCGACGCCATCGCCGAATACCTGCCGCACCGCCCTCGCCCCACCGATCCGAGCGGCCTGGCGAAGAACCTCCGCGAGGGCCCCGACGGCAGGCTGCGTTGGCACTGGGACCCGGCGTTCCTCGCCGAGAGGCGCCCCAACACCCAGAACTCGGTAGAGCGTCTCCGCGACGCTGCGCGCGCTCTCCGCATCCCCACGCTGCTGGTGCGCGGCCGTCGGAGCGATCTGTTGAGCAAGCGAGGGGTCGAGGAGTTCCTCGAGCTCGTCCCCGGAGCGCAGTTCGTCGACGTCGCCGGCGCCGGTCACATGGTCGCGGGTGACAAGAACGACGCGTTCACGTCCGCGATCCTCCCGTTCCTCCGCGAGACGTGAGACGTCAGCGCGGAGCGAGCAGCGTCAACACCAACGCTGCCGCCGCCGGCGTCCCCTGCACCACGAGGATGCGCATGTTCACGGTGACGCCGCCGACCACCGCCGCGCCGAGCACGAACAGGAGCGTGTAGATGCGCAGCGTGGGCTCGTGCGCGAACGCCGACCACGCGAGCCCGGCGGCGAGCAGCAGGTTGTAGAACCCCTGGTTGACCGCGAGCTGCGCGGTTGCTTCGGCCTTGGCCGGGTCCATCCGGAAGGTCTTCAGGCCGAGCGGCTTCCGCCACAGCATGGCCTCGAGCACGAAGAAGTAGACGTGCTCGAGTGCGGACACGAGCGTCAGGATCATCGCTGCGAGCGCCACGTATTCAGCCTCCGCCGTCGCCGGCGTCGCCCGGAGCCGCGTCACCGGTCGTGTCGTCGAGCACGTCGGTCGCGGTCGCCGCGTCGGTGCCCGCGTCGGTCGCTGCATCGGTGCAGGCGCCGATCACGAGGCTGGCTTGGCCCTCGCGCCCGTCGAACAGCGCGGTCACGGTGACGGCGCCGGGCTTCAGCGCCCGCGCGGTCGCCCCTTCGATCACGAGCAGCGCAGGGTCGCTGGTCGCGAATACCGCGCGCGACGTGACGATCTCCGTGCCGCAATAGCCGGTGTCCTCCGCAACGAGCGAGAACCGATCACCCTCGCAAACCGAAGTCGGTGCGGTCACGACGAGCCGTCGAGTGTCGGCGTCGCAATCAGGGGGGACATCGAGGCACACCATCGGCTCGCACGCCGCCACCCCGGAGGCAGCGCCAAGGGTCATCGCGGCGGCGACGAATCGCGCCCTGCGCTCGAGGACCCGCCGCCGAACATCGGACATGCGATCCAGCATAGCGCTCGCGGCCGCCCGCGTGACTTCTGACAGTCACGGTGGTCCCATGTCGCCGACGGAGGGGAGATGCGAACTGTTACGATCGTGCTGTGGGCAGGGTTCCTCGGGTGCAGCACCCGGTCCCAATCGGTGGAATCAGCGGGAGCGCCTCCGTCCGCCCAGGCGGTGCTCGGCGCGCTCCGCGTACACGAACCGATCGCACGAAACCTCGGGACCTCCGAGAGACTCGTGGCAGACGGCACCCGCCTCCGCCTCGCCTCGTCCCACCCGGGGTTCGTGCCCGCGGGTGCGATGACCGGTCGGGTGAGCGCGCCGACGACGAGCGGCGGTCCGTTGCGTCTCGAGTCTACGGCCGACCCTGGCCGCTTCGTCGAGATCGACGATCCCACGCTCCGTGACGTGGGCGCCGAGGTGATCGACGGCGCAGCGGTCTTCCGCGACGCGGCCCCTGACACTGACGTGGTCGTCGCCCTGCAACCGGGGCGTATCGAAGAGAGCCGGCTCGTCCGCGCGCACGCGGCCAAGAGCGTCACTCGATGGCGCCTTCGGCTGGGTCCCTCCCTCGTCGGCGCGCGAGTGCGAGACCACAGGGTCGAGGTCCTCGATGCCGAGGGCCGCGTGTTCGTCGAGAGCTCCCCGGTCGTCGCGTTCGACGCCACCGGCAAGCGTTACGAGGCACGCCTCTCGCTCACATCGATCGCGAACGGTCACGTGCTCGAGGCCGCGTTCGACGCGCAGAGCGCAGCGCTGCCTCTCGCGATCGATCCAGTCTGGACGCTCTCGGCCAACATGCTCGGCCCACGCGCGAGCCATGCGGCCGTGGCCCTCGCCGACAACCGGGTGATGATCACCGGCGGCACCGACGGAACGTTCGCGCTGTCTTCGACCGAGCTCTTCAACCCGGCGACGGGCACGTGGTCTGCCGGCCCGTCGATGCTCGGCGCCCGCGGCGGACACTTCGCCTTGCGGCTCCTGGACAACCGCGTGCTCGTCGGAGGCGGAAGCCTGCTCGAGAGCGAGGTGTTCAACCCAGCGACCAACACGTGGACCGCGGCCGGCTCCACCGGCACCTGGCACACCGAAAAAGGGGCCACGCTGCACCCCACGTCAGGCAAGGTCTACGTCGCCGGCTCGGGCGGATACACCAAGGTTTTCGAGGTGTGGGATCCCGGAACGAACAAGTGGTCCCAGCTCGCCGACATGCTCGTCGACCGCGAGGGAACGACGCTCACCGTCCTGCCCGGAGGAACCAAGATCCTCGCGGCAGGCTCGAACAACACGACCAAGGCGGCCGAGCTCTACGACATCGCGAGCAACACCTGGACGTTGACGCCGACCACGATGGTCGCGGCTCACATCAAGCCGCTGGCGTTCCTCCAAGGCGGCCTGGTTCACATCGTCGGAGCCGGTCTCCTGCACGACGTCTTCGATCCGGTCGCCAACACCTGGACTGCCGGAGCCTCGCTCTCGGTGAACCGCGAGCCCGGCTACGTCGGCGGGCTGCTCCCCTCGGGCAAGTTCCTCATCGTCGGGGGCTACAACAGCCCGGCCACCACCGAGATCTGGGATCCGACCACGGCCAAGTGGGCGACCGCGACCGCGCTCTCGTCGGGCCGCTTCTCGTTGGCGATGGCCCCACTGCCTTCGTCTCGCTTCCTCGCGACGGGCGGGTATGGGGCTGGAGTCGTCTCGACGGCAGAGATCTTCGCGCTGCTCCCCGCCGCCACCACCTGCACCGTCGGCGGCGAGTGTGCGAGCGGCTTCTGTGTCGACGGCGTGTGCTGCGACAGCGCGTGCAATACGGGCCCTTGCGTCGCGTGCAACGTGACGGGGAGCATGGGAACGTGCTCGCCGGTGCCGAGCGGCGCTCCGCACGGATCGCGAACGTGCGCGCCTTACGCCTCGTGTGCCGCAGGCGCGTGTGCGACCAGCTGCACGGCGACCAGCGCGTGCACGAGCGCGAGCTACTGCAGCGGAACGGCGTGTGTGCCGCGGCTCGCCAACGGCACGACCTGCACCGCGAACGATCAGTGCACGAGCAACGCCTGCGTCGATGGCGTGTGCTGCAACCGCGCCTGCAGCGGGCAGTGCGAGTCGTGCAACCGAACGGGCTCGCTCGGCACCTGCCAGGTCCAGACCGGCGCCCCCGCGCCCGGCCGCGCCCCGTGCCCGGGAATCGGCGTCGGCGGCACGTGCGGACATCGCTGTGACGGCACGAGCGCGAACTGCAGCTATCCCGCGGTGACCACCGCGTGCAGCGGCGCGACGTGCGCTGCGGGCGTCGAGACCCACCCGTCATTCTGCGACGGCTCGGGCAAGTGCTCCGACACGGCGAAGGCGTGCGGCGCGTATGTCTGCGGCGCGACCGCGTGCCTCTCGAGCTGCACGGGCAACGCCCAATGTGCGACCGGGTTCTACTGCGCCTCGGGCGCGTGCGTGCCCGTCGCCGATCTCGGCAAGGAGTGCTCCACGGGCGGCAGCTGCTCGACCACGTACTGCGTCGACGGCGTGTGCTGCGGCTCCGCGACGTGCGACGCGGGAAGCTCGTGCGCCAACCCCGGGAAGAAGGGCAAGTGCTCCAAGTCGAACGGAACGTCGTGCACCAGCGACGCCGAGTGCGGCTCGGGGTCCTGCGTCGACGGCGTCTGCTGCGACGGGAAGTGCGACGGCCAATGCGAGGCGTGCGATATCGCGGGCCGCGTGGGCCGCTGCTTCCCCGTGAGCGGAAAGCCCCACGGCTCGCGTGCCGCGTGCGCCGACGGCGGAGGCGACACCTGCAAGGCCATGACGTGCGACGGCGCCAAGGACACCACGTCCTGCGTCGGCTTCGCCTCGGGGCCGAGCGTCGAGTGCACGCCTGCCACCTGCGCAGCGGGCACCGCGACCGAAGCCGCGTTCTGCGACGGGGCTGGCACCTGCCGTGCGCCGAGCACCAAGTCGTGCGCACCGTTCGTCTGCGATGCGAGCGGCAAGGCCTGCCGTACTTCGTGCGCGAGCAAGGACGACTGCTCCACCGGCAACACCTGCCAGGGTGGCGTGTGCGTGCCGGGTGCGACGTGCTCGTCGGACGGCCTGTCGTCGATCACCAAAGAGGGCAGCGTCTCGTGCGCGCCCTACCGCTGCCGCGATGGCAACTGCCCGACCTCGTGCGGCGCCTCGAGCGACTGTGCGGCCGGCTTCGCCTGCGACGAGTCCGGCAAGTGCGTCGCGCCGCAGACCGAAGAGAGCGGTGGCTGCGCGACCTCGACGACGCCCTCGCACGCAGGCTCGAGCCTGCTGCTGTTCGCCTTCGCCGCTGCGGTCGCCCGTGCACGGCGCCGCTCGCGCTTGGGTCTGTGATTTCTGGTAGGCCCAGTGGGGCTTGAACCCACGACCAACGGATTAAAAGTCCGCTGCTCTACCAACTGAGCTATAGGCCCGAATCGACTGCTGAAATAATCCGAAGCGGCCTCCTTGTCGAGGACAGTCCCCCCGGTCCCGCACATTTAGCGGTTCCCGTAACGCCAGAGGTCACGGTACGACCGAGCCCTGCGCTCCCAACTTGGGGCCGATGGAGGATCGTATGGGCATGGCATTGATGGGAGTGGGCGGTTTGATCATGGCCGTCGGCGCGCTGCTGTGGTGGGGCAACATGTCGGGCAAGTTCCCGACCTTCCCGTACGCGGGGTACATCACCATCGCGATCGGCGGTGCGCTCTTCGGCTTCGGCAAGAAGCAGATGGGCGAGAAGAGCTCCTAACGCGCCTCGCGTTTCGCACGCGCGACCACGGCGTCGAACATCGTCGGAGTCAGCTTCCCCGTCTGCGTGTTCTGTTGGCTGACGTGGTAGCTACCGATGACGACGGCGTCGTGGTCGTTGCGTTTGATGCGTGCGATCGCACCGTGACCGAACTCTGGGCGCGGCTTGTCGATGGTCGCGCCGGTGCGCGCGAGGTGCTCCAACGTTGCGCGCCACGCATGCGCGCCGAGGGCGAGAAACACGCGCACGTTGGGGAGCAGCGCGAGCTCGGCATCGAGCCAATGCGCGCACCGCGCGAACTCCTCCGGGGTGGGCTTGTTGTCGGGAGGCGCACAACGCACCGGCGCGACGATGTACGCGCCGCGGAGCGCGAGCCCGTCGTCGCGTGACACGCTCTCGGCCTGGTTCGCGATGCCGGCACGGTGGAGCGCGGCGAAGAGGAAGTCCCCCGAGCGATCGCCGGTGAAGATGCGGCCGGTGCGGTTGCCGCCGTGCGCCGCCGGCGCGAGCCCGACGAGGACGAGCGAGGCCTCCCGGTCGCCGAACCCGGTGATCGGGCGCCCCCAGTATTCCTGGTCCCGGTATGCCTTTCGCTTCTCGCGCGCGACCTGCTCGCGCCAGGACACGAGGCGCGGGCAGGCGCGACACTCGACGATCTCCGCGTGGAGCACCTTCAGCGCGTCACGGCTTGCCATGAAGCTCGTCCTCGAGGCTCCGATCGGGCTTGGGAGGCGGCAGATCGGCCACCCGCGCCACGATCGCGACGATCGCGATGGTCCCCTGATCGGTCGTGGCCTCGACGGCGATCGGCTTGTCCTTGGCGAACACCCGCGTGCCGAGCTCGAAAATCGCGCCGACCTCGTCGACCACGGTGTCGAGCTCGGTGCCCTCGATGCGGACGTGGACTTTCGCTCCTTTCGGCGGTCCGGCGATCACCAATCGGTGCTCGCTGCCCTTGGGCGGCGTGGGCGTCGGTCGCACCGACTTGGCGCGCGGGGTGATCATCGCGAGCCACGGCGGTCGCTCGGCCAGCGGCGCGATGGCGGTGAGCACGTCGCCCGCCCCCGGCGGCGGCTCGGGGACCCCGAGGAAGCGGGCCAGGTGGATGAGCGCGCGCTCCGGTTTGCCGAGCCGCGCCAGCGCCAACACCTCGGGCGCGCGTGCGTCGACGTGGCGCTCCGCCGCGAGCATCGCATCGAGCTCCGTGGCGACCTCGGGATCGCCCAGCTTGCCGAGCGCGTCGGCCGCGAGCACCCGCAGCCGCACGTCCCCCAACGCGTCCTTCAGCACCTTGCTCGCTCGGTGCGGCGACGTGCCCATCGCGCCGCGCGCGAGCACCGGCATGGCCTCGAGGATGGCGCGCCCCAGATCGGCGTCCGCGCGCGCGGTGGGAAACCACTCGACGAGGACGTCGAACGCACGCCCCTGCACCAGTGGCCCCGGGGTCGCGATGCCGTGCGCGATGCCCTCTCCTATCGCGAGCGCAGCCCAGCGCGCGAGCACCGGCTGATCCAGCTGCTTGACCGCCAGTCCGAGCTCGGCTGCCGACGCGGGCGCCTCGACCGCGGTGCGAATGCGCGCGATCGACAGCCAACGACGGGTCGTCTCGTCGGACTCCTTGGCGATGGCACGCTTGACCGCGGCCTCGCTCTTGGGGCTCGCGAGCCTGGCCAGCACCTCGGCCGCACGGCGACGGAACGCGACGTCGACGTCGTCGAGCAGCCCCGCGACTTCCTCTGCCGCCTCGCGATCGCCCGCGAAGCCGCGGCGCAGGGCCTCCGGCCAGGTCGCTGCGTCGCTGCCAGCGAACCCCTCGAGCCGCGCGCTCCCCGCGATGATCGCGGCCATCTCCTTGCGAAGCCGGTCACTCCGCGCATCGGCAGGCAGCGCCGACAGCTCGAGTGGATCCTTGACGACGTCGTAGAGCGGACACGTCGACGTCCGGCGGTTGCAGACGAGCCGCAGCGGACCGCGCGCGAGCATCGCCATGTCTTCGACCTCGGAGAACGCGATGCCCTCTCCCGCTTCGGGTGCGGTCTTCGCCAACAGCCCCCCGAGATCGAGCCCGCGGACCCGCGGCGGCTTGGGAACGGCGTACGCCGAGAGCACGGTCGGGAGCAGGTCGACGAGCTGCACCGGACGCTCGATGCGGCGGTGCGCGACGAGCCCCGGCGCCGAGATCACCAGCGGGACGCGCACCTGCTCTTCATAGACGGTGGTGCCGTGGTAACGCGCGCCATGCTCGCCGAAGGCCTCGCCGTGGTCGGCCGAGACGATGACGATGGCCCCGGGCCGGGTCGCGCGGAAGCTCTTCACGATCCGCGCGAGGCCCGCATCGGCAGCGGCGATCTCGGAGTCGTACCGATCGATCTCGGCGTCGCCGAACGGGTGCTCGGCGTGCGCCACGTACGGCTCGTGCGGTTCGAACAGGTGCACCCAGAGGAACAGCGGCTTGTCCTTGGGCACCGCGCCGAGCCACTCCTCGACCTGCTTGGCGCGCAGGTCGGGCGCGGCGAACTCCTCCTTCTGGTACTCGAAATCGAGCTTGCGCTCGACCAGCGCGGAGAAGCGCGCGCCGTCCACCGCCCAGATCGCCGGCGGATAGAGGGCTGCGGTGCGGAAGCCGTAGGTGCGGAGCAGCCCTGCCCAGGTCTCGTCCGGTCTCCGGCCGCCGCCCGACGCCGCTTCGAGCGCGAGCACCGGCCGCATGTACTTGCCGGTCATGAGCGACGCGACCGCGTACGACGTGTGCGGGGTCGGCGTGTATGCGTGCTCGAACAGCGCTCCTTCGGCGGCGAGCGCGTCGATGCCCGGCGTGGTCTTGCGACCGTACCCGTAGGCGCCGACGTGATCGGCACGGAGCGCGTCGATCGTCACGACGAGCAGGTCGCGACCGGTCGCATCGAGGGCGCGGCTCGACGATTGGGCCAACGGGTCGGGACCCTCGACCACGCTCTCGAGCGGAGGCGGCGGCCACTTCTTCGCCGCGAGCGACGCTGCGCGCGAGAGCAAAGCGCTGCGCTCGTCGACGATGCGTCGCGCGTTGTCGTAGCGCGCGAGATCACGCCCCGCCGGGGCGACCCGACGCACCGCAGAAAGCAGCAGAAAAGTGCCAACGAGGGCGAGCACGTCGAGCACGCGCGGCCCGAGCTTCTTCGGCTCGATTGCGTCGACGAGCCCCTCGGCGACGAGGACCACGCCGATCGCAGCGACCGCGATCAACGCGTCGTGAAACACCGGATACAGGCGCGGCAAGACGCGGTGATCGACGAACAACGCGACGCCGACGAGAACCAGCCCGCCCAACGGCGAGAGCCAGCGACGGCTGCGCGAGGCCTGCCACGACCTCGGAGCCACGAGCCCCGCAAGCGCCGCCGCGACCAACGTCGTGCCGAGCACGAACGGAACACGAACCGCGAGCGCCTGCGCTTTGCGGCCGGTCGACAGCTCGAGCGCGAACGGCAGCGCGATGGCTCCCATCGCCACCGCCCACGCGACTCGGCCGCGAGGCGACGACAACAGCGGCACGAACGCGGAGAACGCGACCACGACGAAGAGCAACGCGGCCGCGGCCGCGAGGGCGATCGCGGGAGCGCCGCGGGCCACCGTGTAGGAGTCCCAATCGCCGGCGATCTCTGCACCCGCGGCGTACAAGACCCGGTCGCCCTCGGCGTAGAGTGCGAGCGCCACCAACGCGATCGACAGCGCGAACCGCCACGCGAGTCGCCGGAGCTCCGCGATCATCCGGCCTCTCCTCGGGTGAGGACGCGGGAGGCGGCGAGCAGATCGAGTCGCGCGAACACCCGCTGCGTGTCCTCGTCCAACGACGAGAGGTCACGACCACTCCCCACGACCTGCGCCGCGTCTTGGGCCAGGTCCTCGTCGGCGAGCGGATCGAGCCAGGACAGCCCCGCGGCGGCCCCTGCCTGACGTGCGCCGTCCAGATCGCCCGCACCGCGGAGGGCGAGGTCCGCCCGTGCGACCGCGAGGCCGTCGGTGGCCTCGGTCAACGCGACGAGCCGCGCGCGCGCGAGGTCGGTGAGCAGATCGTCGTGCACGAGCAGGCAGGCGCCCGGGCGTGCTCCGCGCCCGACGCGCCCTCGCAACTGGTGCAACTGCGCGAGTCCGAGGCGGTCGGCGCCATCGATGACCATCAGCGTCGCCTCGGGAATGTCGAGCCCGACCTCGAGCATCGAGGTGCCGACCAGCACACGTGCTGCACCGCTGCGGAAGGCCTCGATCGCCGCGCGGATCTCGTCGTCCTCGAGACCTCCGTGCACGAGCGCGACGCCGCCGCCGAGCGCCGTGCGCAGCTCCTTGGCGCGAGCCTCGGCGCCAGGCGACCCCTCCTCGCCTTCGGCGGCCTGGATGTTGGCGCAGACCACGAAGACCCGATCTCCACTCGCGAGCGCTTCGTCGATCGCCCGCCGCGCGTCGACCCACGCCGTGCGTGGCAAGACGCGCGTCGACGGCGTGGAACGACCGGCCGGCCGCTCGTCGAGGTGCAGGTTCTCGATTTCCCCGCGCAAAGCGAGGGCGAGCGTACGCGGGATGGGGGTGGCCGAGACCGAAACGAGGTGCGGTACGGTCGAGCCACCCTTGGCCACGAGCGCGAGCCGCTGCCCGACGCCGAGGCGTTGCTGTTCGTCGACGATGACCAGCGCGAGCCGATCGAAAGTCACGTGCTCGCCGAGCAGCGCGTGCGTGCCGACCACCACGTCCGCCTCGAGCGCCCGTGCCTTCTTGGTGCGCGCCGGCGCAACGAGCTCGACCCTCGCCCCCGTCGCCGAGACCAGCGGCGCGAGCGCGACGCGGTATTGATCGGCGAGCACGGTGGTGGGGGCGAGCACCGCCACCTGCGCGCCGGCTGCGACGGCCTGTGCAGCCGCGGCGAGCAACACGGCCGTCTTCCCCGTGCCCACGTCTCCCGTGAGCAACGTGCGCGTCGGACGCTCTCTCTCGAGGCTCTCACCAATCCGATCGATCGCGCGGAGCTGCGCCGACGTCGGCTCGAACCCGAGTGCGGCGATCAAGCCCGCGCCCACGGCCTCGTTCCGCGGCAGTCCCCGTGCTCGAGCGCCGGCGATGGCTCGTTCGCGTTCGAGGCGACGGCTCACGAGCCACGCGGCCTCGGCCCACGCGAGCTTGCGTCGCATCGTCTCGCGCGCCGCGCGGTGTTCGGCGAGGTCGCTCGGCGCGTGAACCGCGACGAGGGCAGGATCGGCCGGCAACCGGGTGAGCGCGGCAGCCACCACCTCGGCGAATCGCGCGCTCGACACGCCCGGCACTGCGTAGATGGGTTCGAGCCCTCCGCCCGCGTGCACGCGCGGGTGGACGATCCGCACCACGTTGGCGCGACGCGCATCGGCAGTGGGCGTTCCGCTGACGACGATGGAGCCTGCGAGCGTGCGCGCGGCGGCGTTCATGTAGAACCACCACAGCTCGACGAGCACGCCCTCCGAGCGCAGGGCCACGCGGATCGCCCGGCGGCCACGGAGGGGGACGACGCTCACGCGCTCGACGACACCTCGAATCGACACGAGCGCGCCGCCGCGCCGTACGTGCTCGACGAGGGCAGGACCCGCGAGCGGGGCGCGCAAGTCGACCACGCCGGTCGGCAGCGTGGAGAGCACGTCGAACACGGTCCGGACCCCCGCCGCACGCAAGGCGCGCAAGGTGGCCGGGGCGACACCGGGCAGCGTCTCGAGCGCGCTAGCCGTTTCCGAAGGTGAGCTCGAGGATTTCGTAGACACGGACCCCGGCCGGCATCTTCACGCGGACCTCGTCGCCGACCTCGCGACCGATCAGCGCACGCCCGAGCGGCGAGGTGACCGAGATGGTGCCGGCGGCGAGATCGGCTTCGTCGGGTCCGACGAGCCGATAGCAGACCTCGGCCTCGAGCTCCTTGCCGTTCTCGTCGGTGACGGTGGCACGCACCCGAGCGCCGAAGGCGATGCGCGTGCCACTGAGCTTCGACGGATCGATGACTTCGGCGCGCCCGAGCTTGTCTTCGAGATCCTTGATCCGCCCCTCGATGAAGCCCTGCTTCTCCTTGGCTGCGTGATACTCGGCGTTCTCGGAGAGGTCGCCGTGATCGCGTGCAGTCGCGATGTCCTGAATGTTTTTCGGGCGGTCCACGGACTTGAGGCGCTTGAGCTCCTCTTGCATCCGCAGCTGCCCTTCGGGCGTCATCGGGACCTTGACGGTCATGACGCCGTTCATAGCACAGGTCGCAGGTCGAGAAGTCGCCCTTCAGCGGCTTCCGCGCACGCGCTGAACATCGGCACGGGACGGGTTGAGGACGACCAGACCGTGATCGCCGTCGACCAGGGCGACGTCGCCGTCGGCGGCCCAACGGAAGATTCCCTGCACGGCGGTCACGCAGGGCACGCCGAGCAGCGCCGCCAACGAGCGCGTGCGCGCGCCCGATCCAGCTTCGCCGAGCGCGATCGCGGCGGGACGGTGCTTCGAGGTGACGAGGAGGTCGTAGACCGTGAGGCGGTCGCCGATGACGACGGCCTTCGCAGGGAGCTCGGCGCGCGGATCACTCGCCGCCAGCATGGTGATCGCATCGCAGAGATCTTCGATGTCGCGTGCGCGGCGCTCGCTGAACGCGTCGCCGGTCATGCGGGCCGCGCGGGTGACCTCGCGGGCGACCTCGGACATGCCGCCGCCGACCGACCGCTTGAGCTCGACCAGCTCGAGCGCCCGCTCGAGGAAGCGACGGTCGTCGAGGATCTGTGCGTAGGTCTGCAGGAAGTCTGCTTCGTCTCCCAGCCCGAGCTCGTCGGCGCGACGCTGGAGCGCGTCGACCGCGCGCTCGGCGACGTCGAACGCCGAAGTGACGAGGCGGATGTCCTCGGCCACGACGACCTCGCGCGGTCGCGAAGCGGGGCGGCGCAGCGCGGCGATCGCGCCGACCGCCCGGCCCGGGACGATCGGTTTGCCGGTGAGCGTGACCCGACGCGTGCCCCCACCCGGTCCCCGCACGACCGGCTGCCCGCGCAATTGATCGAGCAAATCGGCACGGAGGATGCCGTGCGCGAGCGAGGCCGAGAGCGCGACGATCAGCTCGACGTCGCGCGCGGTGAACGGACGTCCGGCCTCGCGCTGCACCGTGACCGCCCCGAGCACCCCCTCCGGCCCCATGATCGGCGCGCAGAGGAACACCGGAAAACGCTCCTCGCCGAGTTGGGCGAAGTGACGATACGCGCCATGGTGCTCGGCTTCGGCGACCGAGATCGGGCGGCCCAAGGCGACGGCCTTGCCGGTGATGCCCTCGCCCACCGCGAGCCTGACCTCGCCGAGCGCCATCGCAGGGAAGCCGATGTTGCCGCGCATGACGAGCTCGTGCGGATCGGTCGAGGGCTCGGCGGCACCGGCCGAATCGGGTCCTTGGTCGGGCTCGTTGGCGGACGGCTCGAGCAGGTAGAGCGAGCAGACCGGGGACGCGAAGATGTCGGCGATGCGCGTCGGCGCCTCGTCGAGGAACGCCGTCAGCGCCAGGGCGCGAGCGGCGAAGTCGACGAAATCCACGACGGCGTCGAGACGAGCGTCTCCGCGAACGTGAACGACCGGCCCTTCGCCGGGCGTGTCACCGAGCCGGGTCCCACCTTCGGCGGATCCCCGATCGAACGGCGCGTCCCGACCAGCAGTGCTCACCTGGTGCGGATAGCACGTCGGTCGGAAGGCGGGGAGCGTTGCCCCGCCCCGCGCCGCGGAGTACCCCCTCCCCGTGCCGACCGACTCGACCCGCCCGCCGCCCGCCCTCGAAGGACTCAAATACCGCCGCGTGATGCTCAAGCTCTCCGGCGAAGCGCTGTGCAACCCCGAAGGCACCGTAGAGGCGTTCGGAATCCAGCCGGCCACGCTCAAGGCGATCGCCGAGGAGTTGTCCGAGGTCCACGCGCTCGGCGTGCAGCTCGGCCTCGTCATCGGCGGCGGCAACATCTTCCGCGGCCTGAAGGGCTCCGCTGCCGGGATGGACCGCGCGCAGAGCGACTACATGGGCATGCTCGCCACCGTCATCAACTCGCTCGCCTTGCAGGACGCGCTCGAGCGCTGCGGAGTGCCCACGCGCGTGATGACCGCGATCGAGATGCGCCAGGTCGGCGAGCCGTACATCCGTCGCCGCGCGATCCGCCACATGGAGAAGGGCCGCTGTGTGATCTTCGCCGCGGGCACCGGCAACCCGTACTTCTCGACCGACACCGCTGCCGCGCTCCGCGCGATGGAGGTCCACGCGGACGCGCTGTTCAAGGCGACCAAGGTCGAGGGCATCTACGAGAGCGACCCGGTGAAGAACCCCTCGGCAGTGATGCTCCCCGAGCTGTCGTACGATCGCTTCCTCGCCGATCGCATCGGCGTCATGGATGCGACCGCAGTCACCCTCTGCCGCGACAATCGCCTCCCCATCCGGGTGTTCAAGCTCTCACGCAAAGGCAACATCAGCCGCGTGGTCCGAGGCGACGAGATCGGCACCGTGGTGCGCGACCCCGTCACCTGAGCCGTCACGCGATGTGTTCGGTGTTCGCGCGAGCGTCCAGGTCGTCGACCGTGCCGTGCGAGAGGCCGAGCCACAGGCGCGGCGCGAGTCCGAGCAGGAGGATCAACGCGGCGAGCGCGCCGAGCAGCAGCGTCTCGCGCCGATCGGCGTCGGGGAACCGGCCGCCGAACGGCTCGAGGTCGGGGCTCTTGCGCCACGACTCGTCGATCGCGCCGAGGAACACGCGGCGGTAGAGCGAGACGCACGAAAGCGCCAGCAAGACGACCCCGAGGAGCGCGACCGCGGTCGCGGCGCGATGGCTCGGGAAGCTGCCAGCGACCGACAGCAGTGACGAGGCGAACGACGCGGTGCCGGGCGCGATCGACGCACCGAGGAACGCCACTGCCGCGAGAGCGGCGAGTCTTGGCGTGTCGGTCACGAGGCCTCCAAAACGATCGAGCGCGCCGATGCGGACGCGATCGTGAAGCACACCCGCCACCACCAGGAGCGCAGTGATGGTCACC
>Ga0208492_1000188_pt1 | contig 60919 bp, 50 predicted proteins | sample Subbioar_CSW14AB_FD_184820 | JGI IMG/M metagenome (GOLD analysis project Ga0208492, IMG submission 184820) | Serpentinite rock and fluid subsurface biosphere microbial communities from McLaughlin Reserve, California, USA - CR12Mar_CSW14AB (SPAdes) | ecosystem: Environmental > Terrestrial > Deep... | reverse complement strand
GGGCCTTCTTCCGTCAACTACATATAATTTAACTAACTGCTCTTTTTACCTTTACTGCATTAGCCCCACGTGGCCCCATTTCCACTTCAAAACTCACTTTATCTTTTTCGGATACAGGTTCAAGCAAACTGTTTACATGCACAAAAATACTTTCCTGGGTTTTCAGGTCTTTGATAAATCCATACCCTTTTGACTCATTAAAAAAGGTGATGGTACCACTGCGCACTAAATCTGCAGGATCAACTTCCTCTGGTTTGGGTACACCAATTTCAATATCTTCCAGTTTAAACTTCTTTGCTTTTTTTGGATCGGGCGGGGTAGAAGAAAGATTGCCATTTTCATCAATGTAAGCGATCATATCATCAAAACTTTTGTTTTGAGAATCTTCTTTACGTTGTTGTTTTTTTTCAGCTTTGTCTTTCTTTTGCTGTTGTCTTTTTTTCTCTCTTTCTTTTTTGTTCCAGGTTTCTGCCATATATAATTTGAATTGTTGAAGTATGATGCTGCATAGCCGCAGCCACAATCTGGAGAAAAGATGATGAGTAATTTCGGCAGATATGTAAATATACCAGCGAAATAATTATGAACCCGAATTGATACGGTTTACTTTTTCACATTTCCGGGTTTGTGCTTCTGTTTTACTGAAATTAGGATATACGGAATATAAAGTGTAGCTTTGCTTTTCTTACCGTTAGTACTCCCTCTGTTTGTGTTCCACTCAAATATTGTGACGCTTAACCTAAGGCAGATAAGTATCAGTCATTTCTGATAGCCTTATCACAATTGTTTATCATAAAATAAATAAATGAATTTTAAAGAATTACAGCTCATTGAGCCTGTATTACAGGCTTTGAGCAACGAAGGCTACACAACGCCTACTCCTATTCAACAACAATCCATACCCGCCATTCTCCAGCAAAGAGACCTGTTAGGTTGTGCCCAAACCGGTACCGGTAAAACAGCCGCTTTTACGTTGCCTTTGTTGCAGTTGATGTTTAATGCAAAGCAGGAGAAAAGCCATCAAAAGCAATCGGTTAACCCGCAATTGCATACATTGATACTTACGCCTACACGTGAACTGGCGATACAAATTGGTGAAAGCATAAAAGTATATGGACGCTATTTGCCATTAAAGCATCACGTGATTTTTGGTGGTGTGCCGCAAAACAGCCAGGTACAAGCGATCAAAAATGGTGTTGACATCATTGTTGCAACCCCAGGCCGCCTGCTGGACCTCATGCAGCAACGTATTCTTTCACTCAACAGTATTCGTTATTTTGTATTGGATGAGGCAGATCGAATGCTGGACATGGGTTTTGTACATGATGTAAAACGTATCATTTCCCATTTGCCGGAACAAAAACAAACTCTGTTTTTCTCTGCAACCATGCCTCCCGAGATTCGTCAGCTATCATCCATGTTACTCCGTAACCCGGTTAAAGTGGAAGTAACACCTGTTTCCTCTACCGCTGAGATCATTGAGCAGTCAATTTATTATGTAGAAAAACATCACAAGCAATCGTTATTACTCGAGATATTGAAGGATGAACGTATTGAAACCCTTTTGGTATTTACCCAAATGAAACATGCGGCTGATAAACTTTGCAAACAATTACAACGTTCAGGCATTAGCGCAGAAGCCATTCATGGTAACAAATCACAAAATGCAAGACAGGCTGCGTTACGTAATTTCAAAAACAGAAAAACACGGGTGCTGGTAGCAACTGATATAGCAGCACGTGGTATTGATATTGATGAACTTACACATGTATTGAACTATGAGTTACCCAACGTTCCTGAAACGTATGTTCACCGTATTGGCCGCACCGGAAGGGCAGGAGCAGAAGGCACCGCTTTTTCTTTTTGTGACTGGAGTGAAAAATCTTATTTGACGGATATTCAAAAGTTGATCAAAAAACAGATACCTGTTGTTAAAGGTCATCCTTTTGATATTGCAAGTATGCACAGCACTGTACCGGTAACATCATCTGTTACCGCTTCATCTTTTGGAAATATGGGCAATGCAGGAAGAGGAAAACGTTATGGTAAAGTTTTTGCACAACGCTAATACCGGTAACAAACAGCATTGATGTTCATGCCGGCACCTACTGATGCAAATAATAGTACATCGCCTTTTTGTAATTCATGTGGCGGGGCACTGCCACGTTTTACCAGGTCATAAAGTGTAGGAATCGTGGCCACAGAACTATTGCCCAGCCAGTGAATACTCATGGGCATAATTAGTTGTGGCACTTCATGAATACCGTAAAGCTGGTAAAGCCTTTTAATAATGCCATCATCCATTTTTTCATTGGCCTGGTGTATAAATACTTTTTTTAGCTCATGAATTGAAACGCCACTCTTGTCTAAGCATTCTTTCATAGCAGCGGGTACGTACTTCATAGCATATTCGTACACTTTGCGCCCTTTCATTTTTATGTAACGAACGGCAGGGTCACTATTTGGATAATACGAGCAACCCATATTAATATACTCTACTTCATCCAGCGCATGTGTTTGAGCACAGGAGCTGAGAATGCCCTGTTGTTCATTGCCTGAATCTCTATATTCAAGAATGGTAGCACCGGCACCATCACTAAAGATCATACTGTCACGATCGTGTATATCAATTACTCTTGAAAGTGTTTCCGTGCCAACGATCAAAGCTTTTGAAGCCATGCCTGCTTTAAAATAAGCATCGGCTGTAATAACACCTTGTACCCAGCCGGGGCAACCGAACAAAAGATCAAAGGCTACACAATTGGGATTTTTGATTTGAAGTTTGTGTTTGATCAAACTGGCCAGGGACGGTACTGCATCAGACTGAATTGTATGCTTGTAAACATTTCCAAAATTATGAGCAGCAATGAGCAGATCAATTTCTTCAGGATTAACACCACTATTGATGATGGCTTCTTTTGCAGCCAACGCACCAAGATCAGATGCATTCATATCATCATCAGCGTACCGCCGTTCCTCAATGCCTGTAATTTGTTTGAATTTTTCTACTACTTCTGAAGCAGGTGCAGTGAGTGCTTCAGAAGAATCGCTGTAAAAAACAGTATTGGAAAAGTCATTGTTTTTTTTAATAATGGCCGGTATATAAGAGCCACTGCCTGTAATGATCGTTTGCTTCATGTGATATATAAACTACGCTTCTGTAAGCCCGCAGGTTCCTGAGTTTGGAAAATGGCTGAATTTATGATTGTGTGGCTTCCGATGATTCTTCAATATCTTCAGTTCCACGTTCAACAACATCAGGAGAAGTAACATCCGTTATCTGTAACTCAAAATTACCTGTAAAGGCAAATACAATATTTCTGGTACGCAGGTATGTTTTTGTTGCGGCATTGTCTTCCAGTACATCTGCAAGGTCTTTTGCCAATGCAGAGTTTTTGATGAGATTATTGATACGTCCTTTATTGATCTGTAATTGTGCGAAACCCAATTTGAGTTTACGTCCACCAAGCGCCCTTTCAAAATCAAGCTGATTTAACTGCACTTTTTGAGGCCCCGATGCAGATTTTTTGAGAAACAAAGTAATAATGGGTAAATATTTCTTCCAGGTTTGTGAAAACATGTAAAATTAATTTTGAATGATCATTCCACTTCAGACAAGCGTGTGAACTCGGCACCATTAAATATACGGGCCAGATTTTGATTACCGGTACGTTTCCATTCTTCACTATTCGTTTCCGTAACAATACGCCAAAAATTCTTTGATTTCAGTTCTTCGTAATCATTCGTTTGGATGAACACACCCTGTACGGTGCCTCTTTGCTTGAAGTGAATGTTCACTTTTGCGTTTTTAGGAACTTTTTTTTCAATAAACTTTTCAATTAAATCATTGGTCATGATGAAACATTATTTAATAAATAATCAATTACCATTTGTTACTGCGGGGACGTTCTTCACGTGGGCGTGCTTCTGATACTTTTACTTCTCTTCCGTCATTCATACTTCCGTTGACAGCAGTAATAGCATTCGCTGCTGCTGCATCATCAGGCATTTCAACAAATCCAAAACCACGGCTTTTATTCATGATCTTATCCATAATTACTTTAGCTGATGATACGGTGCCATACGGGGTAAACATGGCTTTTAATTCTTCGTCACCGGTATTAAATCCGAGATTCGATACATACAAATTCATAAATACTTATTTGAGTTGAACAAAAATTGAGAAGAATACTGGTGTAAAGGAAGAATATAAAACTGTGAAACCGATTATTCTCTTACAGAAGATTAACTCAAGTGAACCCTATAAAGATAACGTTTTCCCCCTGAAGCAGCGTAATTATTACGAAAACAACAAACCCATGCCGAAACGTGAGTACGACAAGGGTCATTTTATTTTAATGAAGTAGTTATGAATCAGGCTTATATCCCAGCCAAAAATTGACTTCCAATATAATCTACAACCGTGGGCAAATCTTTTGTTTGTTCATACACTTTTAGCTGCCTGTCAGCACCTGTTCCCTGTTCCATCATTTTGGGAATGAAGTTGATGGCATAGCGGCAACCAAGCTCATCCACTACATCATCAACAAAATCCAGCAGCTCATAGATCAGGCCACGGGTGTTGGTTTCTTCTTCTTTGCCAAAGTCAATCAAATAACCATCAATACCATATCGGCTGGCACGCCATTTATTTTCATTAATGAGGGCACGCTGGTATTGAATAAAGTTCATGTTCTTGTTACGCAGCTTGTACAACTTGGCGGTTATGGCCTGGAACAAGGCAGTAATGGCGATGGTTTCCATTACCGTCATGGGTACATCACAAATACGGAACTCAATTGTGTTGAAAAATGGATGTACACGCAAATCCCACCAGATCTTTTTAGCGTTGTCAATACAATTGGTTTTGATGAGTAATGCCACATAATTATCATAAGCTTCAATACTGTCAAAGTATTCCGGGATGCCTGTGCGTGGGAATTTATCAAATACTTTTGTCCGGAAACTTTTGTACCCGGTAAGCCGCCCTTCCCAAAAAGGGGAATTGGTGCTGAGTGCATACACATGTGGTAAAAAGTAACGGGCACTGTTGGCCAGATGCACAGCCATCTTTCTGTTTTCCATACCTACATGTACATGTAAACCAAAGATGAGATTGCTTCTTGCAGCTTCCTGTAACTCATTTACAATTTGATTGTAGCGCACATGATCGGTGATCAATTGGTCCTGCCAATGACTGAAAGGATGTGTACCACTGGCACCAACAGCCAATCCAATATCACCGGCAATACCGCTGATAGTTCTGCGGAGAGTGGCAACATCTGCATAAGCTTCATCGATGTTCGCACAAATATCGGTACCTACTTCCACCACTGCCTGGTGCATTTCGGCTTTTACTTTGTCTTTGATTACTTTTTGTCCTTCACTTACAATTTTTTGTTCATGACTTTTTAGTTCCCTTGAAATTGGGTCAAATACCATGTATTCTTCTTCTACACCCAGTGTAAATTGTTTGTAATTGATTGCTCCCATAAAACTTATTTGGTATTAATACAACTGTGCTTTGTTAGCGCTGCGTTTTACATATTCACCCCATGTTAAATTATCCTGCCCTTCTTTTTGTTCCAAGGCTCGTTCAATTGCATAGGTTGCAGCTGCTTCCACCACCCAGTCAAAATTTTCCTGGCCTACACTTGCCAGATCAGCATCCGGAGCAGGATTACAAAAATCAATAGCATAAGGAACACCATTACGTAATGCCAGTTCAACAGTATTGAAATCGTAGCCCAAATAATTGTTGATACGCAAAACAATATCCGTCATCATTTGCAATTTCTCATCACTGGGTTTAAAGTCGGCCACATACCTCAAGTGATGAGGGTTGCGTGGCTCATAACTCATGATGCGTACATATTTACGGCCTATGCAATAACAACGGTAATATTCTTCAAATTGAATTTCTTCCTGCAGCAACATTACCAATTGGCCTGTTTCTGCATGTTTCTCAAAAAACTCTTCAGTATTGCGGAGTTTGTAAACATTTTTCCAGCCACCACCTGCAAATGGTTTCATATAGGCTGGCCATCCAATGTAGTGGAACATGCCTTCCCAATCCATAGGATAGGCAAGATTGCTGAAAGATTCTTCTCCTGTATCATCAGGTCTTTCTTTAGAAGGAAGGATCACTGTTTTAGGAACGGGTACATTAATTTTTGTGGCCAGACAATTATTGAAAAATTTATCATCTGCACTCCACCAAAACGGATTGTTGATAACAGCGCAACCTGCAATGGCTTCGTTCTTAAGCATGGCACGATAATGAGGTACATCCTGTGAGATACGGTCAACAATTACAGCGTACCCATTTCCTTCACCCTGCACCACCTTATCAACACGTACAGGTTCAGCATAAATGCCATCTATTTTTTTACTGTTAATGCGTTCCACAAATGCAAGAGGGAAGGAACGTTCTTTTCCGTGCAGGATTCCGATTTTTTTCATAAACAAAATTTTGCTGGTTAATTGATATGAGGCAGATGTTTATGTGATGAATATAGTGCACATTTTTGGTTTCTTCATCCGGGCTTTGAAATTATTTTACTGTGATTTTGCTATTTTTGAAGCTATGCATAAGGAAAAGAGTTTGAGCATACTGGTGGAAAATGCTGTACTGGAAAGTGAATACCTCAACAGAGAAGTAACGATCGACTTTTACCTGCCTACGCATGTGAAGCATCCTGAACACATGAGTCTTTTGCTGATTAACGATGGGCAGGATCTCCCTAAAATGCCTTTTGAGGAAATTCTGGAAGACCTATATTATTACCAGGATATACAACCTTTGTTATGTGTAGGTATCCACTGCGGACCTGATCGAAAAATGGAATATGGAATTGCCTCGCAGAAAGATTATTTAGGCCGTGGTGCCAAAGCCGGGGATTATACTAAGTTCATATTTGAAGAACTATTACCTTTCATCCGTACAAAATATCATGTGCCTCATTTTAAAGAAAAAGCATTTGCAGGGTTTTCATTGGGAGGTTTAATGGCACTGGATATTGTTTGGAACTATCCACAGGAGTTTTCAAAAGTGGGGGTGTTTTCAGGTTCTTTATGGTGGCGGCAAAAGGCCTATGAAGACGGGTATACTGATGAACATGACCGCATCATGCACAATCAAATACGGAATACTAAGCAGGCAGCTTCCTGGCTTCAGTTTTATATACAAACAGGATTGCTGGATGAAAAGAAAGACCGTAATAACAACGGTATTATTGATTCTATTGATGATGCATTGGATCTGATCAAAGAATTAAAAGCGAAAGGGTTTACAGACGATACCATTAAATATGTTGAGTTAGAAGATGGCAGACACGACGTGCCCACATGGGCTAACGCATTCCCCGGTTTTTTGAAATGGGGATGGGGCAAAAACAAATAATAGATACAAAATGAAAAGTACAAAGTGTTGAAATAAAAAACCGCTCCAATTGGAGCGGTTTTTTGTAGAACTAAAATAATTTAAAAGCTTAAGCGGAAGCCTAACTGACTTGTCCATCTTGAACTATTGAATACTCCGTCAGAAATATTATAAGGAATATTATTTGTGGGAGGAGTAAAGGTAAATCTTGGAGTTAAGTCAGATGCACTAACGAAGCTGTTAAAACGAAGCAACTGGAAGTTATCATTTGTTGCAAAGTATTGTCTGCCCCATTTACTGCTGAGAAAGTTTGTAAAATTAAATACATCAAACGAAACCTGTAATTGGTATGTTTTAGTACCCATTTTTACATTGAAATCCTGCTGAATTTTTAAATCAATAACATGTGTAAAGGGAGTTCTGGCACCGTTCCTTTCAGCAAACTGACCACGTCTGTTTTTTAGATATTTGTCATTCTCAATGTAGCTGTTTAATAAATCCCATTGCTGGGCCGGTGTTAAAGAGCCATTTTGTACAAATACTATTTCAGACGAAGTTCTTGGAACATATATCAGATCATTGTCTTCACTATTATCTAAGTCACGAATAAAGCCCACTGCATAGGTATAACTGAAAGGATTACCACTTTGACCGTTGTAAGTTAAACTTACAGTTGTAGCTAGTTTGTTATTAAAGTACTTGAATTGTTTTGCGATATAGGCGTTAATTCTATGACCAAGACTGAAGTCGCTTCTGGATAATCTGGTGAAATTTCTGCCATCAACTGATTCCATGAAGCGCCATTGACTGTTGTTCTGTGAACTAGTACCTTCATTCAGAACTATTGATTCCCCAAAACTATAGTTGGCATTAAATGCGAAACCATTCTTCCATGCCTTGTCAATTGTAGCTGTAAAATTGTAAGAATATCCTTTTTTGTTAGTATTATTTCTTAAAAGATAAACACCTGTGTAAGGATTTGTACCGTTCGACCGGAATGGGATTTGACGGGTAAAACTTCCAGATAATGGGTAAGTATTTCTGCTGCCTGCACCAGCTGTTCTTACAGGAGGTACGATATCAACACGTTTGTAATCAATTTCATTAATATTCTTTGTAAAAATACTTTCAAATGTTAATCTCCAGCCATTCCCCAGATTTTTATCAGCTGCTAAAGAAGTACGTAATACTTTGTTCATACGGAATTCCTTAGTCATTAAGTCTACCTGTCCAGATGGTGAAGCTACAGTGAGACCTAAATCAGAAGCAGTATATTGATTGAATGCATCTCCACGGAAAGGAACATTACTTCCCCTGATACCTCCAATACTAATACCATTATTATTGTAAACCCCACCTGGCCATACAAGTGGAATACGACCCGTAAACAACCCAATACCACCACGGATGGTAATATTTTCATCAGGTATTTTATACACAAAACCAAAGCGGGGACTGATGGCTAATTTGATATTACTTCTTTGGCCACTTCTTGCACCTTCAAGATCATAAAATTGTGAAATTCTCGAAATTGCAGAGTCATTAAAAAAGCGATCTGTTTTAGGTGTGGTCAGGAAAGCGGTTTCATCGGCTCTGATACCAAAGTTTAAAGTAAGATTATTACTTACTTTAACTTCGTCGTTAAGAAAAAATCCTACACGTAATGTTTGAAACTCGGCAGCTGCATTAACTGATTTATCACCCGTAACACCGGGGTCTAAAAGAGAGTAAGAACGGTCATAAGTAGTAGCTGTGCCGTTATAAAATGCACTAATACTTGCGAAATCGTATGAACCATAATTCTGACGTATGAAGATATTATATGAATCATTTAATTCATTATCAGTTCCCACGGACAAATTATGTTTACCCAGATAGAACTTAAACACATTAAATAGAGAAAGATTAGACTGTTTCAGTTGATTGCCTGTTGAAAATTCTTCAGTTCCAAAAAATAAACTGGAACTTCCATCCCTGATACGCACTCTTGGAAATGCTGATCCAATGGGACCACGATCATCTAAGACATTCGTGTATGTAATCAACAATCGGTTGCTGGCATTATTACGAAATCTTGAATTCAGCTCAAGTGAACCTGAATGACTGGTGGAAGGAAAGAACTGTCCGTTATTGAAAAAGTTGAGCGTATTTCTTGAACTTCTCGATGTATTGGTTCTTTCACCATTATTATAACGGTAACTTACACTTAATTTGTTTTTATTGTTGAGGTTCCAGTCAATACGTGATACAATACGGTCTGCTTCTATAATTTCCGGGTTATCAAGATAGCCACCCATGTCATAGCCATATTTTCTTCTTACTGTATCTATAAGCGCATTTACATCAGTTTGTGTAAGCGACCCTGAATAAGTAGAAAAACTAAATGGTTGAGGTCTTTCGTCACGAACCAACTCTGCATTCAAAAAGAAGAATAGCTTATTTTTAATGATAGGCCCTCCAATTCTGAAGCCATATGTTTTGTTACTAAGGCCGGCAAGTCTTGTTGCCACACTTTTATCTACACCCGGTGTTTTACCTGTAAGATTTTCATTTCTAAAATAATAGTAAACGGATCCCTCGTATTTATTGGTTCCCGAACGAGTAATGGCATTAATACCACCACCAGTAAAATTACCTAATGATGCATCATAGGGTGAAATGACAACGTTAAATTGATCAATTGCATCGAAAGAAATAGGAGATACTCCAGCTTGCCCGCCATTAGTACCATTAGAGGCTAATCCAAACACATCATTTTGTATCGCTCCATCTACAAAGAATGAATTGTAGCGATTGTTCTGACCAGCAATGGAAACACCCCCGTCATTTCCTCCTAAAGTTTTCACCTGGGGTACGAAGCGAATAAGGTCTTCGATTCTTCTTCCTACAGTTGGGAGGTTTGCCATTTTATCACGACCAATATTTGTTTCAGTACCTCCTTTAGCTCCCTGCGGATTTCTTCGGGATCCGGTAACTACAACTTCTGATAAATTTTCAATCTTATCTCCAAGTTCAAAATCTTGACGTGAAGTTTCCCCTAAGTTCAGGTAAATACCTGATTTTGATTGTTTTTGATATCCAACAGAGGTTATCTCAAGTAGATACGGCCCTCCGGGCTGAAGGTTTGCAATTTCATAAACACCACCTTTTCGTGTTAATGATGAGTAAACTGCACCAGTAGATTCATTAGTAAGTTTGATTGAGGCTCCTACTAATGCTTCACCATTTTTTCCTTTAACGATACCAGAAATGGTACTGGTTGTAACTTGAGCGCCTGCAGCCAGCGTAATAAAGAAGGCCAGTACGGGCAGCAGTAATTTTCTGAGTTTTGGCATACGATTTTAATTTACGATTGCAAAGAAAGGATATTCTGTTCGTACATGAACCAGGAAATATTAACAATTCTTAAAGTTTCAGACAGGGTTCTACCCTTAAATGCTGCAATAAAAAAGGAGCTGTGTATTATTTGATTGTGAAGGCCTTAAAACGATGCTGTTCATTTAACTTTGCAAAAATTTTAAACGATCATGCTCCATTCTGTAGAAAGTGCAATTGAGGACATCAGAAACGGTAAAATGTTGATAGTGGTTGATGACGAGGATAGGGAAAATGAAGGCGATTTTATCATTGCTGCCCGTTTTGCAACCCCCGAGGTCATAAATTTTATGAGCAAGTATGGCCGTGGTTTGATCTGTACAGCTTTAACCGATGACCGTTGCAAGGAACTGGAACTCAGCCCGATGGTTTCAAGTAATACATCGCTTCATGAAACAGCCTTTACTGTTTCGGTTGATTTAATAGGAAAAGGAACTACCACCGGCATATCTGCACAGGATCGTTCAAAAACCATTATGGCATTAATTGATGCAGAAACGGTTCCGTCTGATCTGGCACGTCCAGGTCACATTTTTCCTCTCCGTGCTATGAAAGGCGGGGTTTTACGCAGAGCCGGACATACCGAAGCAACAGTAGATTTGGCAAGGCTTGCCGGACTGGAAGCTGCAGGTGTACTGGTTGAAATCATGAATGAAGACGGAACCATGGCAAGACTTCCCCAACTGGAATTGATCGCTCAGCAGTTTGATCTCAAGATTATTTCCATAAAAGACCTCATCGAATACCGTTTGAAAACCGATTCTCTTATTGAAGAAATAGTAAGGGTAGATATGCCCACAGCTTATGGTCATTTTCAATTAATTGCCTTTAAAGAAAAAGAGTCGCAACAGGAACATATGGCCTTAGTAAAGGGTACGTGGCAGGCTGATGAACCTGTGCTGGTACGTGTTCACTCCTCTTGTTTTACAGGAGATATTCTGGGTTCTTTACGTTGTGACTGCGGAGAGCAGCTTCACAGTGCTTTACAAATGGTAGAGCAGGAAGGAAAAGGGGTGGTGCTGTATATGAACCAGGAAGGTCGTGGCATAGGATTGTTCAATAAACTCAAAGCATATAAACTGCAGGAACAGGGCATGGATACTGTGGAAGCCAATGTGCATCTTGGTTTGCCAATGGATGCAAGGGATTATGGAGTAGGGGCGCAAATACTCCGCTACCTCAATGTATCCAAGCTCAAACTCCTGAGCAACAATCCTAAGAAACGTGCAGGTTTATTGGGTTATGGTTTGGAAATAACAGAAACAGTTCCCATCCGCATTCAACCGAATGCTCATAATTTAAAATACCTCGAAACAAAAAGAGATAAGCTGGGGCACGAAATTTTAAAATAGTATTTTTTGTGCGTTGGGGAAGATGTTACCACAACTTCTCGAAGTCTTTTACATACGATAAGCTGATGCCCGAACGGTTTCTCCTGCTCTGCAGGTCAAATACTGTTCTGTAAAAACCAATCAAACGAACTTTTCCATCAGGGCTGATGAGCCACTCAATATTTACATCGGGCGTTAATTGGTTGCCGTTGTTGGTAAGCGGCGTTTGATTTTGATTATTGGATAAGAAATAAGCACCACCCGCTTTGATAATGATACGTCCATTCAAAAAACTTTTATTGACACCAAATTTTCCCGTGCCCTGTAAACTTTGCGCCTGTAAACCTGAAACAGTAGCCGGGTTAAAAGTTACATAAGGATCAAGGTTGAGATCTTTTAAGCCGGGAATATTTTTTAAAAGTGCTCCAAAGGCAAGAGTTACCTGTTGCGCAATAAACTCAGAAAGTGTGGACGCAGCGTTTGTGAGAATAGATGTACTAATAGTGGTTCCTTGCGCAGTTGAGCTACTGTTAAGAAAGTCTCCAACTAATAATAACGACATCACCTGCCTGTTCATTTCATCTGTGTTTCTATAAAGCTGCTTAAAACCATTGTCAGTAATAGGGTTATTCCGGCAGGGATGACCTTGTGGTAACTCGAACTCAAACGTAATCTCCGGATTCTTTAATGTATTCTTCATTTTTGCAATCACAAAAAGATTTGAAGGCTCCTGGCTACACCCACGGGTTAGATCTTCAGGTAATTTAACATTATCTACCTCATAAGTGGCATCAATACTAATTCTTGCATTATAAGGGTCGCCATCCCAATCAATTGTTCCTTTATTGACTAAAAATTCACGTTTAAAAAGTGATTCCCAGTTAAAATTGTATCTCCCTTTTGTAATCGTATAATTGCCTTCAATGGTCGTTTTTTCATTGGTGCCTACTTTTAAATTGATAACACCATTGCCCTGTCCTTCAATAATATCATTAGTGATCTCATCCAGTATTAAATACACTTTTGCATACGGATTGGCCACAACGCTTAAATCAACATTGAGTGAGCTGCTTTCCTTCAATTCAGTTTCTGCTTTCATTTCAGTTCCGTATTTACGAAACACAATAAAATCAGCAAGACCCGTAACTCTTGAATCTGAAGTTGGTAAATACAGTTTAGAACTGTCAGTAGGAGAGCCCCGCAATACTAAGTTCATTCTGTTGGCCGGGCCCGTGATACTGCCGCTGGCATTGGCAACCACATTGCCGTAAAATAAATTGTTGTCACGTCTTGTTGTATTCAATACCACAAGACCACGTCTTGCATCATCAGCAGCAAAGGAGAGGTCATAAGCCATTTCTTTAAAGAACTGGTGGTAAAGAATGCCGCTGAAAGTTGCTTTTCGGTTGGTGGTATCTGTTAGCTGGATATCACCAAAATCGATCATACCTTCTTTGAATCTGATCACAGTACCATCTTTAAACCGATATTTTACTTTTGTATAATCCAATACAAAAGAGGCATCATTCAACGTTACATCTCCAATGATATCAGGAGAGTTGCCTTTGCCTTTTACACGCAATGTGCCATTGCCGCTACCTTTTATATCTGTCATAATCACAGACAGGTATTTGCTCAACAAACTGAGCTGTTCATTTTCAAGTTTAATAATGTTGTCAGTAGTAATATTTTTAGGGTCTTTGATATTGGTGTTTCCGTTAATAACGAATTCGTGGCTTTCGTTATCAGATATGATATTGTATGTAATAATACCAGTTTCAGAATTATACTTTACATCATCAATTGTTACAATGCCAATAGAATCATCATTCATCCTGAATTTTTCTGCTTTTAATTTTCCTTCCATCATCATATTCTTTTTCATGGGATTGATGATCTCCACATTACCTGTTACCGTTCCTTCCAGTCTTGGATCGGTTAAGAAGTAGGGGAGAATATCACCAACTTCCAGTTTTTTCAGTTCCACTTTAAAATCATGACCTGATGAAAGTGTGGATGATGGTTCACTGTAGGCATAAATTTCTTCATTACCACTGGTGAGTCGTATGCCACTGGAAAGTAATTCGCCTTTACCAATAAACAGGTTGCTTTCATCTTCAATTTTCCATTGCTTTTCATTGATGAAAACGGTTGATGGTTGAAAGTTGATATTAAACCCATCTTTGGATGCCTGGAAACGGGCACGAAGATCAGCATCCTTAAATGTTTGTGTTGCAGTTGTATTGATGATCACAGAGCCGGTATCATTGGCAGCGGTAACAACAAAATTACTGTTCGGCAAACGCAAACTGTCACTAAAGCGTATGTCGAGCACGTTTCCGTTCAGTGAGAGAGTAGTAAGATTACCATTGCCGTAAATATTTACATTGTCAAATAATATTTTCTTGTATTCGAATGACGGAACATGAGTTTCCAGTGTAAACTTATTCTCTTTGATATTGAAATTACCTTTGATGCTGGAGTTGTTAAAACCATGCAGCTGTAGATCGAGCAGTTCAATAAATTCACTGATGTTATTGGTAACAATGTCAAACTCAAAATCCTGCTGCGTCATTCGCTTCGTTGGTTCAGGTATGTAGGTTGGAAAGTAATTGTGCAGAAAATTCAATGCTACATCCGGTAAGTCAACAAGACTGTAATTGCCACGAAGCCGGGCATTTATTTCGTTGCTGCGCAGGAGAAATTCTTTTGTGGTAGCCGTAATAAAATTATTGCTCACATACATAGAGTCAAAGGAAAGCTTTCTTCCATTGCTCAATAATTCAGCATTTTGAATCAACGCTGTGCCTGTAAAATCATCAATGGTTTTTAACCGGAAATTAAAATCAATATCACCTTTAATTGCTATCTCATTTTTTGTAAAGCCTAACGGTTTCAGGTTAAGGCGATACACCATTCCGTTAATTCTGTACACCGGAGTGTCTTTTCCAAAATCAACCAGGCCGGTAAGGTTAACAATAACATTGCTGTCGTTCACTGCTAATGCGCCATCAAATTTGCGGCGATCAACAATACCTTTGGCCGTAATGTTCTTATAGTTATAACCTTTTATTTCGATCTGGCGGATCTCTCCATCCACTTCTGCAAACAGTTTTTTAATATCAAAGCTTTTTCCTTTCAATGTGCCATCCATAGAAATAGAGCCGATTATTGTATCATTGAGAAAGCGGCCTAATTGAAATCCATCTGTTTTTAGTTTTCCTGAATAAATGGGTTCACTGCCTGCAGGAAGTTTCAGGTTCAAATCACTTGTAATGGTGCCAAGATTGGTTTTAATGGTGCCATAGGTTACAAAATCTTTTAAATAGCCGGTAAATGATCCTGTAAAATCCAGGTAGCTGATTTGATGAACAGCAGGTTTGCGAATCTTTTTTAAATCCGGATAGACCTGGGAGGCATCTGCATAATTGGTTTTAAACTGTTTGGCGTTGATGTTGAGAAATGTATTGTTGATGTCCGGCAATCCATCCATGGTAACTGAACCTTCCAGCAAAGTGTTTCTGAGTGTCGTGATCTTTAAATCATTCCCTTTGAGATGATCAACAGTTCCTCTAACGGTACCTGTTACATTTACAACATCTTTCCAGTCTTTCAATTCAGGAGCAAAAAATGCAATATCATCACTGTGAATTTTGCTGTCGTTAAACTTTCCTTCCATTCGCACATGAGATATGAATTGGCTCATGTCATGATTGAACTGTGTATAGTGAAGTGAAAAGTGATCTTTGAGCGTGCTGTTGGGTGTTTGTAGTAAAAGATTGTGAAATTCCAGTCCGGTTGTATGAAACAGCATATCAGCTGTCATATTATTTACTTTAAACCCTGATCGTTCTTTGGTGTTCAGCGTAATTTTTGCCTTCAGTGTATCAGACCTTAACTGCATATCCGTGAATGTGCCGTTGATCTCATAAAAACGAAAATGAGCGCCATCAAAATGGTCAAATGGGGCACGTTCAGTTACGAGGTCGTTTCGAAACTCACCATTGCTGATGGAAACAGTTCCGGCAGAAAGTTGAAAGCCCCCGGGATTCCATTTTATAATACTGTCTGATTGGTGATAATAGTCATCAGGTTTGCTTTCTTTTTTGGGACGTTTGCCTCCATAATTGGTGATTGAAAATACAGGATCATGAATGGTGAGTGTTTTAATACCTATCAACTTATTCTTCAGGTCAAATTTGTCTACATCTAACTGCAACCAGCTAAGACTGCCTTGAAGGTTCTCGCCACGCCATTCATCTTTTTGAAAAATACGGATATTCTTTAGCTGAAGCTTTTGTAACGTTAATTCGGTGGCGCTTTTCTGTTGTTGACCTGATGAAGGAGATGAGAAATAATCGATCAGGAATTGATAATTCCAAACACTGTCTGTACGATGCAGATAAAATTGTGTATTCTCAAGCCCGAGGTAACTGATCTCCACGTTTTTCTTAAAGAAAAACCAGTCAGTGATATTCATGGCAGCACTACCAATATAAGCCAGCGTGTCCTTACTTCTGTCTTTCACCAGCACACCTTCCAGCAGCATTTTATTGAAAAGGGAAAAATCAACTTGTTTGACTGATACTTCCGTATTTAACTCACGGCTAAGCTTATCCGCAGCTTTACGTACCAGGAAATTTTGAACAGGCTTTAACTGAATAAGAACCCACACCGTTAATAGCAATAACAGTAAAATGATGATAATCCGGGACAGTATTTTTATAAAGCGGCGCAATGGGCAGTGATGTTGTAAAAATAACCAATCAATTGCTTATGACAAATTCAATACCATAATCAACAAAAAGAAATTTCGGATGTTAATCATTTGCTGAAAATGAAAAAGACCGGGTATATGACCGGTCTTTTATTTCAATTTGGACGATTTACTTTCTCCCCAACCAATATCCAACTCCCAAGCTTACGGTACGATATTTAATAGTGCCGCCGCCTTCTGTATTGATCATGTTGCCAAGACCATGGGCATAATCCAGTAACAAACGAAAACCTCCGGTGGTTTCGTATCCAATACCTGTGTGCCAACTGGCATCATAACGACCATAACGCTGGTAACCATACCTCAGATCGCCACTTTGTTTATTATTGGATGCATCCTGGATCACCTGTTTGCCTTTTAAGCCAAATTCAACGGATGGACCAAAATGAACAAACAATGTATTTGCTTTTTCATCCGGGTGTTTAAAATCAATTTGGAGTAAAGGCATGATCCGCATTTGAAATTCTTTCACACTGCTGTAATTACTTGGGTGAATGGAATCTGTTTCCGCACCACGGTAATTAAAATCAACATGTGGTGCAAAGGAGAGACGGTTGTCAAACGGTATCTTCATCATTACACCGGCATAGCCGCCATGAACCGGGTTAGAAGGTACTTTTTTTGTGGTGATAAAACTGCTCAGATTCAAATTGTACCCCGCTTTGATGCCGAATAAAATATTGGTGAGATCCTGGGCTTTAGAGGCAGACGAAAAGATAACTGTACAAAAAAATACAGTGAATAGTTGTTTCATTTGTTTGTTACGTTTTAAAACAGAGAAATAAGCTTATGCAGCTTTTCAAGATCGGATTTTGTATGGAGGGCATTCACAACAACCCTGTTCACGGGGTTGTCTAAAGGATGTGGATAGCCGAAGGAGGAAATGATTACATGGTTTTGTAACAGGTATGGGGCCACGGATTGTTTGTGAACCAAAAATACCGGAGTTCCTTCATTGGCTGCAAATGTAACTGTTGCATTTAAGTTTTGCAAGTATTCAATATTTCCTTGCAATAAACGTCTTTGTTGGTCAAAAACAGCATCAGCATGAAGAAATGCATGAGCCAATGCAGGCATGGGCGGGGTAGAAGTGGTGAAATTAATATGTTGCTTCACCGTCTCAATCCATGTTGAAGAGCCACAAATAGCACCCGCATTCATATGAAAAGCTTTAGAAAGAGAAAAATTATGTAATAATTCAACAGTGGAAGGTAATTGAAGCCTTGAGCGGATACCTTCTCCGTTTTTGCCCAGCCAACCGATGCCATGGGAATCATCAATGATCAATGTGATGTGAAAAGAAGATGGCAAATGGTTTAAAAATTGAAAATCAGTAAAACTGCCAGGTGTTGGATTGATACTATCTGCCACCAATGCAAAACGATATTCACCCGAAAGAGCACGTTCATTTAAAAATTGCGGCCATGGCTTGTCAATACTTTTCACCAGCGGATGATGTGACGATGCCGGGTGTACCGGCAATTGTGCATATACATTCATTTGTTGAGCTACTGCTTCAACCGCTGTTCTTGCACTTAAAAAGCCGGAAGAAAAGACTGCACAGGCTTCTGTTGACGTTAGTTGCGCCAGTTTGTTTTCAAATGATGTATAAAGATCCAAAGGGGTATTGGAAATGCGTGAGGATGGATAAACAACACCGTATTTACTCACTCCTTCTTGTACCAATTTTAAAAAGTCCTCATGACAACCTAATCCCAAATAAGAGTAGCCTGAAAAAAATAAATACTCTTCTCCGTTGATAAAAGTGGTGCGACCGGGCTTTTGCTGTAATTGTATCATCAGGCTTTGTTCTTCATTTGTTCATTAAACTGTTGCGAAGTGCCCCTTGGGATGGAAAGATTCCTCCATGTTTTGTTTTTGATCATACGACCGATATATACCATTTGCCCAATGTGATAAGGATAATGAGCCAGTTGCCTGTTGAGTGCATCTGTTACCGTTAATTGCTCTGTACGAATCGTAATGATTTTTTCAAGATCGGTTTCTGTTAATGATTGCACTGCACCTAAATAACAATCCCAGCCTTTTTGCCAGAGTTGCAATAGTTGTTCTTTGCTCATGTGCTGTTCTTCAAACTCTGCATCACGTTGACGCCATTCCTTTTCACCATCTTCTGTTAAGAAATTGGTGAACCTGCTGAGCATATTACCTGCCACATGCTGAATGATGATGGCAATACTGTTGCTTTCTTCATTGGGCTGATAATGAAAATCAATTTTATCCAGTTGTTCAAACGTTTGTTCACCCAACAATTTATAATATAAGATTCGCTTGGTATATGAAGTAAGAAACGAAGACATATTTGGGTAATTGGTTAATTAGTTAATTGGGTTATCAGGTAATTGGTGAATTAATTTTGATCTTTTTGCATTTTTTGTTTCCTGCTTCTTTTCTCAGAATCCTTCAGCATCATCATCACCACGTTTATCACCAACGGCTTCAATCTTTCCATTTACAATCCTGATCGCTTCAAATCGACCTATATTACCACGCTCCACAATTTCATATCCCATTTCTTTCAATTTATTCCTCGTAGCCAATGGAAAATCTCTTTCTACATAGATCACATCGGGCAACCATTGATGATGAAATCTTGGTGCCCAAACAGCATCCTGCAAACTCAAATTAAAATCAAGCAGGTTCACCAATACCTGGAACACCTGTGTGGTGATGGTAGTACCACCCGGTGAACCCAACACGAGATGAGGTTTGCCGTCTTTTAAAACAATTGTTGGGGTCATAGAACTCAACATACGTTTCCCGGGGGAAATTGCATTGGCTTCTGTGCCCAAAGCTCCATACATATTAGGCGTACCGGGTTTTATACTGAAATCATCCATTTCATCATTCAATAAAAAACCGGCACCACCTACAATCGTTTTGCTGCCATAATTATTATTGAGGGTAGTAGTTACCGCAACCGCATTACCGCTTTTATCATATACGCTCAAGTGTGTTGTTTCTTCACTTTCAGGATTGATATTACCGTGTTTTACGTTGGCACTTGTTCCTGCTTTTCCGGGTTGATAATCAGCCATACGTTGTTGTAAATAGTCGGGTGATGTTAAACGTTTCACCGGCACTTTTACAAAATCAACATCGCCTAAAAATTCAGCACGGTCAGCATAGGCTCTTCGTATCACTTCTGTCATCAATTGTACGGCCTGCGGAGAATGAAATCCCATTTCACTGATGTTATAATTTTTTAGCATCCCCGTCATTTGCTGTATTAATAAACCACCGCTGCTGATGAGTGGCATACCCACAATTGTATAACCACGGTAATTGCTTTGCATGGCTGTACGTACTGCTGTTTTATAATTCTTGAGATCAGTAAGCGTAATGATTCCTTTGCCTCGTTTCATTTCTTCAACGATCAAACGGGCTGTTTCTCCTTCATAAAAACCTTTCTGCCCAAAATCACGGATGCGCTTCAACGTATTGGCTAAGTCTTTTTGCACCAACGTATCACCTGCTTTCCATCCTCCATATTTAATAAAGGCATTGGGCCGGGTACTGTATTGCACAAATGCTCCCATGGCACCATTTAAATTTCTTGCTTCGGCTTCGGTGATCACAAAACCTTTTTCTGCCAGATCAATAGCGGGCTGGATCAATAGTTTAAATGGAAGATTGGCGTATTGATGGGTGGTGAACAATCCGGCTACTGTACCCGGTACCCCTGAAGATAAATGACCATTCTGGCTGAGATTGGTTTGTGCATTACCATTAGCATCGAGGTACATATCCCTGTGTGAAGCTGCAGGTGCTTTTTCCCTGTAATCCAATGCTACTGTTTTGCCATTACTCATCACGCCCAATAAAAAACCACCGCCGCCAATATTGCCGGCGCCGGGATAAACCACAGCTAAGGCCAACTGGGTTGCAATGGCTGCATCAAAGGCATTGCCCCCTTTTTTCATGATCTCAACACCCACTTTACTGGCCAATGGGTGAGCACTTACCACAGCACCATTGGTACATTCAACACGTTTTTGAACAGTGTATTGGTATGGATTTATTTGAGCATTAAGTGTAAAAGGTATTAATAACAGCAGGAGCCACTTCATACTTGAAATTTTGCCGAAATTAAATTTTTCAAATCAATTTACCCTTATCTTCACCCTGCAATCAAAACCAACTGTATAACGGCTCTGTAACAGGAGCCGTTTTTTATTGATCAAATTGAAACCAGCCGTTAATCAAATTTTCTCCATATCAGCCAATGAATACTTATTTTCGGCCTCACAAATTTTAGTATGAAGAAATTATTTGCCTTAGCCTTATTTACTATTATCAGCGTTGTTACATGGGCTCAAGTACAAAGCCCCGAACAATTTTTAGGGTACAAAATTGGCAGTAAGTACACACCGCACTGGAAAGTACTCAGCTATTTCAATCATGTAGCAGCTGCACTGCCCAAAAACGTAAAATTGCAACCATACGGTCATACCAATGAAGGCCGTGTGCTGATGGTAGCGTTCATAGCTACAGAAGAGAACCTGGCCAATTTGGAAAACATTCGTCTCAACAATTTGCGTTTGGCCAATCTCGCCAAAGATAAAATGGCGCCGCAGGAAAATGCGCCTACTATAACATGGCTCAGTTATAATGTGCATGGAAATGAAACCAACAGTACAGAAGCAGCCATGCTTACCTTATATAAATTGGTTGACCCTTCCAATGCCCAAACAAAAGAATGGTTGAAAAATTCAGTGGTGGTGATCGATCCCTGCATTAACCCGGATGGCCGTGATCGTTATGTAAACTGGTATAATTCTGTAGTAGGCAAAACGCCCAATGCAAGAATGGATACCAGGGAACACCGTGAACCCTGGCCCGGCGGCAGAACAAATCATTACAATTTTGATTTAAACCGTGACTGGGCCTGGCAAACACAGGTGGAAAGTCAGCAACGCATGAAATTGTACAATGAGTGGATGCCGCATATCCATGTTGATTTTCATGAACAGGGTATTAATGAACCTTACTATTTTGCCCCGGCTGCCGAACCTTATCATGAAGTGATCACTCCATGGCAGCGTGATTTTCAAAACATCATTGGCCGTAACAATGCCAAATACTTTGATGCCAATGGTTGGTTGTATTTCACCAAACTTCGTTTTGATCTGTTTTATCCTTCTTATGGTGATACGTATCCTACTTATAACGGAGCAATGGGTATGACTTTTGAACAGGGTGGTGGCGGAGGCAGCGGTGCTGCCGCCATTACAGAAGAAGGTGATACGCTTACGTTGTATGATCGCTTGATCCATCACACAACAACCGGTCTCAGTACTGTTGAAATGGGAAGCGTTCACAACAAAAAATTGATTACAGAATTCCGTAGTTTCTTTAATAAAGGTGTAAGCACAGGTTTTGGTGAGTACAAAACCTATGTGATCAAAAACAATCCGAAAGATGCAGAACGTATTAAAGCATTGATCAGTGTTTTTGAGAAAAACGGCATTCAATACGGAACAGCGTCCGGTGCATCCAAAGGTTATAATTATCACACTGGAAAAGAGGAAGCATTCACTATTGCAAACGGTGACCTGGTGATCAGTGCTGTACAACCACGTTCAGCCATGACACAAGCTTTGCTGGAGCCCAAATCAAAACTGAGCGACAGTGCCACTTATGATATTACTGCATGGAGTTTGCCCTATGCGTACGGACTTTCTGCCTTTGCCACAAAAGATAAACTGACGGTAACAGCTTATTCAAAACCTGCGGCTGCAAACAACACACCTGCTGATGTATATGCGTATGTGTTTAAATGGGAAGGCGTACAAAGTGCAAAAGCGGCCGGCGAATTATTACAACAGGGAGTTGTGTTGCGTTATAGTGAGCTGCCATTTGAAGTAGATGGACAAAAATTTGACCGTGGAAGTATTATCGTAATGAAAACGAGTAATACTGCTGTAAGCAATTTGTGGAAACGGGTAGCAGATGCCTGTAACAAAGCTGATGTAAAAGCGCACCCGGTATCAACAGGTTTTGTAAATAATGGTGGTGATTTTGGAAGCGATGTGGTTCATCCGTTCAAACACAAACGTATTGTTTTGTTAACAGGTGAAGGAGTGAATGGAAATGCAGCAGGTGCTATCTGGCATTTCTTTGATCAGCAACTGGAATATCCTGTTTCATTGGTGAATGTAAATGATATTGGTCGTTTGAAATGGAATGAAACGGATGTGATCATTATGCCTGATGGTAATTACCGTTTCCTGAATGATAAAGCACAGGCTGATCATTTGAAAGACTGGATCAGCAAGGGTGGTAAAGTAGTGGCATTGGAAAATGCAGTAGGCGCTTTTTCAAGATTGGATTGGGGATTGAAATCAAAGAAGGCGGATGAAGATAAAAGCAAAGACCCTTACGATCCGCTCAAATCATATGAAAACCGTGAACGTGATTTTATTTCATCTTTCACACCGGGAAGTATTTATAAAGTTGAATTAGATAATTCACATCCATTGGCATTTGGATATCCTAAATATTATTACACCTTAAAGCAGGATGATAATATCTATGACTTCTTCCAGCCCGGCAGCGGATGGAATGTTGGTGTGGTAAAGAAAGAAGCACAACTGGCAGGTTTTGTGGGCAACAAATTAAAAGACCGTTTAAAAGATGGGTTGCTTTTTGGCGCACAGGATATGGGCGGTGGTAGTATTGTTTATATAACTGATGATGTGATGTTCCGAAGCTTTTGGGAAAATGGAAAGTTGATGCTGTGTAATGCGGTGTTTTTCTAAGAATCATTCATTTGGGAAAAATCTGATTTATAAAAATCAGCAAAATGCAAAAGTATAGTGAAATAAAAGTATTTGAGGAGAAGAAGGTACGCTCTGTTTGGGATGATGAACAGGAAAAATGGTTTTTTTCTGTGATTGACGTAATTGAAATACTTACACAAAGTCCCCGACCAAGAAAGTATTGGAATGCTTTAAAAACAAAGTTGAAAGCAGAAGGAAGTGAGTTGTCCCATAAATTGGGACAACTGAAACTTCAGTCCGATGATGGCAAATTTTATAAAACAGATGTGGCGGATACAGAACAGTTATTTCGATTGATACAATCCATTCCTTCACCTAAAGCAGAACCTTTTAAGCTTTGGCTGGCTCAAACTGCCTCTGAACGCTTAGACGAAATGCAGGATCCTGAATTAAGTATTGACAGGGCCTTGCAACAGTACCTGAATTTAGGTTATTCTGAAAGCTGGATTAATCAGCGATTGAAAAGCATTGAAATACGAAAAGAACTTACTGATGAATGGAAGAAGCGTGGTTTAAAAGAAGGAGTTCAATTTGCAACACTCACAGATATTATTACCAAAGCATGGAGTGATAAAACCACCAAAGAATATAAAACACTCAAAGGATTAAAGAAAGAGAATCTCCGTGATAATATGACCAATACGGAATTGATTTTGAATATGCTAGCCGAAGCATCTGCAAAAGATATTTCTGCTGCTACTCATCCAAAAGATTTTCATGAAAGTAAAAAAGTAGCTACACAGGGTGGTAATGTAGCAAAGGTAGCACGCCTTGAACTTGAAGCCAGAACAGGCAAAAAAGTAGTTACTGCACTTAATGCAAAGTCAGTATTACAGTTAAAATCATCCAATTCAAAAAAGAAGAAAAAGTAAGTATGAGTTTGTTTTTGTTAGCAATGATTGTATGACTACTTTTTTCTAACCATCAACTGAACAAAACGTTAAACTCCTGATTCCCCGTTTGTACGGGGGATTTTTTATGTAAATGGCTCCATCACTAATGGTCATTCCATTATCTTCGTTCTTACTGTTATGAACATGAAGAAATTTTGTCTATTGCCTGCCATTATGCTTGCTGCTTTTACAGGCATTTCCCAAACCCCCGCATCCTTCAGCAGTTCCGAAATTTTATTGGGACTGAAGAAATTAAAAGTCACCGGTAGTGTGCTGTATGTTGCAGCGCATCCTGATGATGAGAATACACGTTTGCTGGCGTATATGAGCAAAGAACGTTTGTACCGTACCGGTTATTTAAGTATGACCCGTGGAGATGGTGGACAGAACTTGATTGGTGATGAACAGGGAATTGAACTCGGGTTGATTCGTACACAGGAATTGCTGGCTGCCAGGCGCATTGATGGGGCTGAGCAATTTTTTACAAGAGCCTATGATTTTGGGTTTTCTAAAAGTACTGATGAAGCATTGAAGATCTGGAATAAAGAAAAAATTTTAAGTGATGTGGTATGGGTGATCCGTAAGTTTCAACCCGATGTGATCATCACCCGTTTCCCACCAGATAACAGGGCAGGGCATGGTCATCATTCTGCATCTGCGGTGCTGGCACAGGAAGCATTTGTTGCTGCCGCCGATCCCAAACGTTTTCCTGAACAGTTTGCTTACGGTGTAAAGCCATGGCAGGCCAAACGTATTTTCTGGAACACCTTCAACTTTGGCGGCAATAACACAACTGCTGAAAACCAAATGAAACTGGATGTGGGTGTGTTGAATCCATTGCTGGGCAAAGGCTATGGTGAAATTGCCAGTGAAAGCAGAAGTCAGCATAAGAGCCAGGGGTTTGGTGTACCAAGACAAAGAGGCCAGCAACTGGAATATTTTACACATGTAAATGGTGAAGCTGCCACTGCTGATGTAATGGAAGGGGTGATCACCGACTGGACACGTTTTGAAGGTGGTGCTGCCATCAACGAAATGATCGATCAACTGGTGGCCAATTATTCAGTGATGAATCCATCAGCATCTGTAAAAGGATTGATCCAATTGTACAAAGCCATAGAAAAAATAAATGACGGTGACTGGAAGATCAAAAAAATGAATGAGGTAAAAAGTTTGATTGAAGCATGTTCAGGTTTATTTATGGAAGCTGTTGCCACCGAACAATATGCTGTACAGGGTGATTCATTGCATGTGAACATGATAGCAGTGAACCGATATGCAACTAATGTGCAGTTACTGAGTGCATCGTTGAACAACGAACAGGATGCTGTTGTAAAAAATGCAAAACTGCAAAAAGATCTGTTGTACAGAGACAGGATCAACTTTATTGTACCCAACAGCAAACCATTGTCACAACCGTATTGGTTAAGCAATACCAATCCGCAGGGTGCATTTGATGTGACCGATCAAACATTGATTGGCAAAGCGGAGAACGATGCTTCTTACACGGCAACATTTATTTTAAACATTGAAGGTGAAGTATTTCAATTTGAAAAACCGGTGATGTACAAGTTTACCGACCCGGTGAAGGGAGAAATTTATTGGCCACTCAGTGTTGTACCTAAAATATCGCTTGAAATAGAACCAAAGGTGTTTGTGTCTAATGGAACAAATTCTAAATCAGCAGTTGTTCATCTCCGTTCGTTTACTTCCTATAATACTTCGGGCAAAACTGTGCAGGGGCAGGGTAGTAATGGTGTAGTAAAGGCAGTTGTTCCCGGAGGTGAATCAGGTTCAGTGATGACTGTGAATTCAGAAAAAACTGTTCCGCTTATTATTAACAAAGAGAATCTTTCGAAAGATGTGAACTTTTGGGTGGATGATACTAACAAAAAGAATGATGAAAGTTATCATGAGATCAACTATGATCATATACCCAGGATCAATTATTTTGACAACCCGGTGATCAGATCTTTTGTAACTGATATGAAGATCGCCGGCAAAAAAGTAGGTTATATCAAAGGTGCCGGTGATAAAGTAGCAGAAGCCATTCAGCAAATGGGTTATACAGTTGATTTCCTGGAAGAGAAAGATCTAACTCCAGCCAATCTCAAACAATATGATGCCATCGTTACAGGCATACGTGCTTACAATGTACATGCATGGCTCAGCAATGCCTATGATGCATTGATGCAATATGTAAAAGCCGGTGGAGTGTTAATCGTTCAGTATAATACCAGTAACCAGATAGGGCCGGTGCGTTCCAGGATTTCACCCTATCCGTTTGCAATTTCAAGAAATCGTGTTACAGAAGAAGACACCAAAGTAACGTTCCTGCAACCCAATCATCCCGTATTGAATTATCCCAACAAGATCACAGAAAAAGATTTTGAAGGATGGGTGCAGGAGCGTAGTGTGTATGAGGCAGATAACCTGGATAGTAATTATGTCTCCATCCTGGGTATGAATGATGCCGGTGAGCCACAACGTAAAGGAAGTTTGATCGTAGCAGATTATGGTAAAGGACGTTTTGTATATTCGGCGGTGGCTTTCTTCAGACAATTACCTGCGGGTGTGCCGGGTGCATACAGGTTGTTTGCCAATTTACTGGCAGCACCTGCAAGTAAACCTGTTATTAAAAAGAAATAATTCTCATTAACCCCGATAGCGGTTGCAAACCCCGCCTGAACGGACGGGCAGGCCTGTCGGCGGTTGATAATAGTTTATGAGTAACCAGAATAAAAAACAAACAAGCATTGAGCGAACGCTACTCATTGGTTTAGGCCTGGGATTATTGATCGGCTTTTTAAGCCGTCGTATTGCTTATGGTTTGTTGCTGGGAATCGGTATTACATTCCTGATCTCTTATTTCATGAAACCAAAGACAGATGATAAACAATGAGTAATAACCAGGAACATAGTAACTGGAATAACTGGTACATTGCTGTTGCAGTTGTACTGGTGGTGCTGATTATACTCTTTTATTTTTTCACCCAACATTTTGCATGAACTTTCAAATTGCAGACTGGATTGTTTTATGTGTTACACTGCTGGGTGTAATTGCTTTTGGCGTTTACAAAAGCCGTACTTCTAAAAACCTGGAAGGCTACTTTCTGAGTAATAGACAAATGCCCTGGTACCTGGTTTTGCTGGGCATTATGGGTACACAGGCAAGTGCCATTACTTTTTTAACAGCTCCTGGCCAGGCGTATACTGATGGGATGCGTTTTGTACAGTACTATTTTGGTTTGCCACTGGCCATGATCGTTATCTGCATCAGCTTTGTTCCTATTTTTCAAAAGCTCAAAGTATATACTGCATACGAGTATTTAGAGAACAGGTTTGATCTCAAAACAAGAACACTCACTTCGTTCTTATTTCTTTTATCACGTGGTTTAAGTACAGGTATCAGCATTTTTGCACCTTCACTCATCTTGCACAGCATGATGGGCTGGGATATTTATGTAACCAATATTGTAATGGGTGGGTTGCTCATCATCTACACTGTTACGGGCGGGGCCAAAGCAGTGGCTTATACACAGCAGTTACAGTTCATCATCATTTATGCAGCTATGTTCCTTGCTGCATGGTATGCGTTGGATGCATTGCCTGATGGTGTTGGTTTTACAGATGTATTGCATATCGCAGGCAAGAGTGGTAAGCTGAATGTGATCACAACAGGAACAACAGAAAATGGTTTTGACTGGAATGACCGTTACAATATCTGGAGTGGTGTGATCGGTGGTTTCTTTTTGGCATTAAGTTATTTTGGTACTGATCAAAGCCAGGTGGGAAGATACCTAACAGCAAAAAACACCAGGGAAAGTCGTCTTGGTTTATTATTGAACGGATTGGTAAAAGTGCCTTTACAGTTTGGTATTTTATTGATTGGTTGTTTGGTGTTTGCGTTCTATTGTTTTTTCCAGGCGCCGGTATTTTTCAACAAAGCACAGGAAAGTATTGTGTTGAAAAGTAATTATGCAGGGGCTTACTCCGCTGCAGAGAGTGAATATGCACTGCTGCAAAAATCAAAACTCAAAACAGTACAGGAACTGACAGTGGCAGTAAAAGAAGACAATGAACAACAGATCAACCAGCAACGGGCTAATCTGCAGCAATTGGAAAATGAAAGCAATGCCATTCGTAAGAAAGTAAAAGACATTGTAAAAAAAGCAAATCCCGGCAGCGATGTAAATGATACCAATTATATCTTCCTGCATTTTGTAGGTGAAGTGTTACCGAAAGGATTGGTGGGTCTCATTATTGCGATCATCTTTTTAGCAGCATGGGGTAGTATCGCTGCAGCACTCAATTCATTGGCTTCCTGTACGATGATCGATTTTCATAAAAAGTTTTCAAAGAAAGCGCTTACAGAAGCTCAAGAATACAAATGGGGGAAACTCTATACCTTCTTCTGGGGTGTGTTCTGTATCGTCATTGCTTTCTTTGCATATAACCTGGGAAATAGTTTGATCGAAGCGGTGAATGTATTGGGCAGTTGGTTTTACGGCACTATTCTTGGTATTTTCCTCGTGGCATTTTATATAAAACACATAAAAGGGAATGCTGTTTTTTATGCAGCTATTGTTGCAGAAATAATTGTGATATCTGTTTACAAAATGGAAATCATGTCCTTTCTGTGGTTGAATTTGATAGGCGCCGTGGCAGTCATCCTTTTTGGTTTATTATTTCAATTGCTTTTACCGGTTAAGGCAACGAAATCATAAGATGGGGTGTCAAAGCAATAAAACAATCAAATAATAATTCTGGATAATACATTTGTTGTATGAAATATATTCTTCTTCTTTTGATGGGTAGTGCTTTTGTGGCTGGTATAGCAGGTTGTGGTAATAATTGCAGGGATGTGAACTGCCAGTCTTTACCTCCGGCTTTCTTTGGATTCAGACTTGTAAATGCATCAGGCAAAGATCTGTTAACAGGAACGTTCAAGCAGTATGACAGTTCACAGCTCCGCATTCGTGCAAAGCAAAAGAATTCATCTGCAGTTGATAATATTGACCGTTTTTTCAATTATTCAGGAGATACAGTTGCTTACACTGCATTTAATGTAACAGATATGTATGAAGTATATTATCTGCAATTGAATGGTACTACAACTGATTCTTTTTATTTTAACTACAACAAGAGCGCAACTGATTGTTGTGATCTGAGTTATTACTCATTCAACAGGGTAAATTCTGCCAGCGTTACACCTCTCAAACTGCCGGGAACTTATGTTCTTCAAAAATAAAATGTAAAATAAAACCCCGACGGAAGCGTCGGGGTTTTATTTTGAAAAGACTGTTTGAGTTATTTCAGTTCTTTTTGTAATTTCTCATTCAATGCCACATAATCATCATTCTTGGCTTCTTTAGCTAATTCCATTGATTTTTGCGAAACAGTCATCGCATCAGCTTTTTTGCCCTGCTTAGCTAACGCTCTTGCTTTTTGATAATATACCCAGAATGCTTTGGGGTTTTGTTCGATCGCTTTGTCAAACCATGCAATTGCCTGGTTCAGATCCTTACCATTTTCAACATAATAAGCTGCTGCATTAAAATATGGACGACTATCACTTTTCATGATGTTGTCAATTTGCTTCATTACTTTACTGTCAACATCAGTAGTAATGGGGAACATTACGAATGTTTTTTCCCACATCATTACAACATCAATACTGTTGTCTTTTACATTGTCAAACCCAATACCAAAGGTTTCAATATTCCAAGGCAAAGGCATAGTAGCTGCTTTTAAACGAACAACATCCATTTCCTGTTTATAAGCAGCAGGACTTGTAACATCAGTTTGTTTGGTGATGATGATTGTCCATTCTTTTGCACCCGGAATGGTTAATAAACCATACTTGCCGGGTTTAATGGCAACACCGCCAATTGTAACATCATCGCTAAATGTAAGCGTGGTAGCCTGGTTGGCACCGGTACGCCATACTTTATCAAAAGGAACCAAATCACCGAATATCTTACGCCCTTTCATATTAGGACGGCTGTAAGAGAGTTCAATATTTCCCAAACCAAAATCCTGTTTTACAAGAGTTGTAGTAGAAGGCTGGGGTGTTCTTAATTGCTGAGCGTCTGTAAATAATACTGCGGTAAGTAAACCGGCAGCAAGTGCAAATTTCTTCATATGACTTTTGTTTAGGACGCAAAGGTAGGGAAGGGCAGTATAGAAAAATCGACTTTTGATGAATGGGTGGCTCACCTGCTTAAAAACGCACAATGAACCTGGTATGCCCTTTTCGGCCACTTTTTGATTTCCATTTCGGGCCTTCTTTCAATAAGCGGATGGCTTCTGTATTACAAGTATTGCAATTGGAACGCTCTACCTTGATATTGGTTAAGCTGCCATCCGGATTTACATCAAACGATAACACAACCTCTGCTTTGGGTGTTGCTTTTTTATTCAATTGTTCTTCACCAAACGGGTTGCGCATATTATTGTTTACGTAGAGATTGTAATTACTCCAGCCGTCATACGGCTCTGCTTCCAGTTCATCTGCTGTAGTATCACTTTGTGATCGTATAACACGGTTCTTATTTCGTTCATACAATACGCCGGCTGATGGGGCATTGGCAACAGCAGGTTCATCACGCAACACAATTTTTGAATTTGAGTTGGTTCTTAATTGTGATGTAGAGCTCATAAAGCCCATAGACCTGGTTTGTACATTCAGCACACTATCTGCAGAAAGCAACACAAAGTTTCCATTCACATCCGCATAAGTTCCTACACCACTGTTTTTTTCAGTAATGTTGGCAAACGGTAATGGATTGTTATGTTCATCCACGATCTTTCCATTGAAACGATTCAATCTTGTGTATCCATAATCTGCAGCAGGCGTTTTAGATGCAGTTTCCTGTTTGGTTACTACATTGTCTTTTGCTGCTGACGGTACCGGTTGCTGTTGAGGAAGGATTACATCTTCTCTCGCAAAAGCATTGCTTTTTGTTTCGGTCTCAGAAAGTTTTATTTCCTGTGTTGATTTTTTTTCTTTGGTAGCTGCCGCAGGCGGAATAATAACCGGCTTCGGTTCATCGAAAGGGATAATAACGGGTGGCTTTGCTTCATTGATGGCGACAGTGTTGGAATCAACCTGTGTTGCAGCGGCTGTTGATGTATCTGCAGCCGATTCTGTGTTTTGCACCACCACTGCATTTTCTTTTTGATTGAAGATGCGGTATAAAACCACAGATCCGCTTAAGAGTATAATTAACCCGGCTGCAATGCTCATCCATTGTTTAAAACTACCCTTCACCAATTTGGCAGGAGCAGCTTTGATTCGGTTTGACAGTTCAGCCAGGTCTTTAGAACTGTCTGTTGTGCCCATGGCTTCACGGTAGCCATCAACTGCATCACTCAGCATAGGGTCATCCATCATCACTTTTTCAAAGTCATGCATTTCAGCCTTTGTCATTTGGCCCTGTAAGTAACGTTCAATATCGTGTGCCTTGTAGCTTATGATTGTTTTGTTTTATTGTCCATACAAAGTTTCAGATTTCTCCTTGCATTTTGAATATAGCTCCTCACTTTATTCCATTCAAACCCGGTTTGTTCCGAAATTTCGTTGTAACATTTGCCTTGCAGGTAAAATAATTCAACGCATTGTTTCTGTTCGGGCGAAAGTTGTTGCAGGCATTCTTCCATGATCTGTAACTGCTCTTCTTTTTGCTGTACGTCTTCCGGATGCAATAATTGTTCAGATTGCATAAATCCATCTGTTATTTCTATGGTTTTTTTGCCTTTTCCCTTCCGTAACTGCATTAAACAGTGGTTACGGGCAAGGGTATAGAGCCAACTTTTAAAGTTTTCAACCTCATGCTTTTTTAATTTTTCCACCAATTCCTCATAAATGTTGATAACTGCGTCTTTGGAGGCTTCGGTCTCTTTCAGGTATTTAAAGCAAACACCATAGATGAGATCCATATAACGTTGATACAATGTACCCAGCACAGCTACATCGCCCTGTTGCCTGTATAAGGAAACCAGTTCGGCATCGCTCCGGTCTTTTGTATCATGTTCTCGTAAAAAAGTCACAGCAGAAGTTTGCAGCGGGTAAGTTAATCAAAAATTATTTGCAGAACTGTTTATGCAATCTCAAAAATCACTGCATCCTTTTAGTACCCGTACACAGCGGGAAAAAAGAGTAGCATGTTCGAAAGACCCGGCGGTTGTTTTGCCGCCGGTATGTTTGATCTTAAAATAACTGTTTATGAAAAGACAATTCTTAATTTCCCTATTACTATTTAGTGCTCATTTATTACATGCACAAACAACTATTGACCAGGTTTTGGTGAAGAAAGTTGAAAACTCTTACAGCTCACAAGCAAGTAAAAATAAAATCTTTGTTGGATGTCGTATGTACAAATCTTTCACTGATACACCTCTTTATATTGTTGATGGTGTACCCGTAGACTATAATAATTTAAAACAATTAAATCTCAACGATATTGAAAGTGTTAACCTTCTAAAAAAAAGTAAAGTAGCCTTAATTGGATGCAGGCAATCAAAGGATGTCATAATAATTACTACAAAGCAAGGGGCACTTAGTAAAATACATATCAGGGATTGGCAAACAAGAACGGGAATTCCGGTAGCAACTGTTACGTTTAAAACGAAGGTCTATAATCATTCAAGTAGTTACTCAGCAAATGAAATGGGGATATTATATCATAATTTGTATAAATGGAACATCGATAGTCTTGTTATATCATCTGTTGGTTATGAAACAAAAAGCATCTCATTCGATAAGTTTAAAGCTGATAAATTCGAAATTTATTTACGAAAAAGTGCAATTGATTTAAAAGAAATTATCATTTCAGACTATATGATTTCTTGCAGGAGGTACTACGGTGGTCAATGCGGGTTGCTAATTTGTAATGTTAAAGGTGTACCAATAGTAAATGAAGAGCAACCAGGAAAAAGTCATATAAAAGCTAATTTTCTGAACGTTAAAGCCTTTCCTAATCCGGTTTCAATTGGCGGCATCCTTCAACTCAACTTTGGCAACATCAAACCCGGCCTTTATCAAATTCGTTTACTCAACTCATCCGGTCAGCTCTTTTACAGCTTTCAAAAACAAATATCATCTTCTAACGAAACTGAGCAAATCCATCTGAACGAACGTATGAGTGCCGGCATATACCTGTTGCAGATCATGGATGATAAAAAGAAACTGGTGCAAACGAGTAAAGTAATCGTTCAATAAAAAATCCCTGCTTAAAAAAGACAGAATCATCACTACAGAAAGTGTTAACAGTTTTGAAATGTGCATAACTAATATTGCATTTCATACTATTTGTTTATTCACTGCGTTTTGAAATATATCACTGCAAATTTTTTGGTTTGATATTTGCACAATGTCTCTCAAAATCCGTTTTGCCAAACCATACAGGATACTCATGTGTTTTCACAACTGAGTCTTTAAAATTTTAAACCACATATAGAATTATGACATTGCTTCAATGGGTGTACGCAGGCATCTTTACGCTGGGTATGGGAGAAATTATTGCTTTGATTGCTGCTTCCTGTATTGCCGGTTATTTATTAAAACTCCTTTTTGATACATTTTTCAAAAAGGATGAAAACAGTACGGAATTTCTTGAGCTGGAACTGGAGGGGTTGCAGGAAAAATTCAATGCCCTGATGGTACAGAAACAGGAAGAAGTAAAATCGCTAAAAGAAGAAATAAAGGCGGCTGAACAAAAGAATTTTGATTTACAGGTGGAATATGCCAAAGCATTGCAGCATATTGAAACCATCAAAAACAATGGCTCTGTAACTGATGAAAGTCTTGCTTCTGTTTCCCTGGGTGCAGATTTGCTGGAATCGCTGAAAGAGCGGGTTGCCCAACAGGAACAAGCGACTGCCCGGCTGCAACAACAATTGGAACAAAAGGAAGCCGAATATCTTCAACTCATAAAAGAACGGGATCACACTATCTCTGATCTTACAATTTACAAAACCAACACAGAACAAGCCCGGCGGGAACTAGAAGCAAACCTCACTCAGCTGCAACAACAACTGGAGGCTAAAGAAAATTTGTTACAGGAACGAGAAAATGTGTTACATGAAATGGATGAACAATTGAAAACGGCAACTCAGCAATTAGAGGAAAATCGGCATGCAAATGATCACGAATCAGCTGCTGAAAATGCGAAACTTAAAGCTGAGATTGAACAACTGCATCATAAACTAAATATGGCTCAGCCATCAGTTACAGAAAAGGCAACAATTGAAGCCATCAGAACTGAAGCCGGACAGGTAAGTGCTGTTATGGAACACTTCAAACATTACCTGGCCGATACCATGCATAAAACCACCGAGCTGGAACACCTGCTTGATAAAAATGAAAAGTTGAACCTGGTTATTGATCAACTCCTGGATGAAAAGCAACACCTGCAACAGGAATTACTGAATACTGATCACAAAATGCAGACCCTTCAACAACAGATCGAAGAACAAAATGCTGCTCACGACAAAAAAACACAACAATTGCAGCAACAACTAAGCGTAGTTCAGGATGGATTGAATGCCACCATTCACCAATTAAGGGAAGAGTTACATCATTCGGCGCTTCTTACACAAACCCTGGAAACCGAGAAGCGTCAACTGGCTGATCAGCTCTTGCAAATACAACAACAGGCAGATGAAAAAGAACAATTCATGCTGCAAATGATCGAAACATTAAAAGAATTTGAAATGCGAATCATGCCTGCACCTAAAGAGAATAAGGCACATGCCCCGGTTTTGCAGGAAGAGAATATTTAAATGCAATATCATATCAATAAAAAATTATAAAGAAAAACCACATGTTGTTTGATACCAATGAGCTCCGCAGTGGCCTTGTGGACAAATTCGGAGAAGCCGTGATCTATGTGCAGGATCTTTCAAGTCATTCTTATGAGTTTATCATCAATCCCACGTATCAATTATGTGTGTTCAATTACCTGCTTTATGAACAGAAGTGGCGGTTTGATAAATTGAAAAATATGATCGTCACATTTCAGCCGGGAAATGAATTGTGTGAATACTCCGTGGTGTATGAGCTGAGCAGTAATTTTTTTCAGAATAAATTAAAACTATTACTGCCCGTTTGGTTTCCGGATGCAAAAGTGTTTTCACTCAGCAATCAATTCAAAGCGGCAGAAAAGCTGGAAACAGAATTGTCAGCCATTTACAAAGTTGAGTTCATGGTTAAGCAATCAAGATTCAGTTTGCTAAAAAAACGATTTGCTTCTATGGTGAATTTATAATACGATTCTTGTTCTCTTGGTATCATCCTGTTGGGTTGGTCTGCTACAGCAGACTAACCATTGCAGGATGATCTAATGTTTCTTTCCAAACCCCGGATGGTATTGTTCTAATGTTTTACGCAGGTATTCCCTGTCTAAATGCGTATAAATTTCAGTAGTGGTAATACTCTCATGCCCCAGCATTTGTTGAACGGCACGGAGATCAGCGCCACCTTCCACCAAATGAGTGGCAAACGAATGGCGGAAAGTATGTGGTGAAATATTCTTTTGAATGCCTGCTTTTAACGCCAGTTCTTTAATGATCAAAAAGATCATGACCCTTGTTAACTCTGTTCCTCTACGGTTCAAAAACAAAATATCTTCTTTATCTTTTTTTGGCTGAATATGAGTGCGGATGTTTTGCAAATAGATATTGATGTATTTAACAGCACTGCTCCCAATGGGAACCAGTCGCTCTTTATCTCCTTTACCAATCACACGAATAAAGCCTACATCCAAATAGAGATTGGATATTTTCAAACCGGTGACTTCACTTACACGAAGCCCGCAACTGTACATTATTTCCAGAATCGCTTTATTGCGCCCCCCTTCGGGTTTACTCAAATCGATTTGTTGGATGATGCTTTCAATTTCATCATAGCTGAGTGTATCGGGTAACTTCCGTTTAAGTTTGGGGGCTTCCAGCAAAACAGTGGGATCCTTTTTTGTAATCTGTTCCAAAGCACAATATTTGTAAAACTGCCGTAAGCCACTTATGATTCTGGCCTGGCTGCCTGCACTCATCCCCATTTCAGCTATGTATTTTACAAACTGCTGCAGGTCTTTTAATTCCAGGGCATCGGGGTTCTTCAGATCGCCTGTTGTTTGCATGTACTGGGTTAATAACTCTACATCATGCAAATACGCTTCCACTGAATTTTCGCTCAGTGATTTCTCTAATTGCAAATAAGCCTTAAATCCTTTTTTATAACCTTCCCACATTTATCATGAGTCGTTGAAGTTTGAAAGATAAGAACATTTATATTCGTCCCTCAAATAATAGCCGCATGCAAATTGAAAAGCCTCGCTTTTTACCTCTGTATAAACGATTAATGAATACCTATCGTCGCAAATACCGCTATTTTTTAACAAGATTGGAGACTGTGAAACCAAAAGGTCTTGATAAAATGGCTGCAGAAGTTGATCAGGAAGTTTGGAAGGAAACAGATTGCCTGGCCTGCGCCAACTGCTGCAAAACCATGACACCAACATTTACTCCGCAAGACATCAAACGTATAGCAGCACATTTCAATCAAACGCCGGATGAGTTCAGAGAAAAATGGTTGTATAAACAACGAGGTACCGGTGATTGGCTCAATAAAAAAGAACCCTGCCAGTTTTTGGATCTCACTACTAACAAATGCAGTATTTATGAAATTCGCCCGGCAGATTGCGCCGGTTTTCCGCATCATACCAAGAAACATTTTACGGAATGGGTACATGTGTACAAACAAAATGTGGAATACTGCCCGGCTACTTTTAAAATGGTAGAAAAAATGATGGAGAGAGTAGGAAAGGTGTGAAAATAAGTATAAAGTACAAAGTGAGAAGTACGATCATATTGACCCGGTCATTTTTCTTTTTTTAATTCAAACACCATCACTTCATCACCATCATGCATCATTGTGTGCTTGAATGTAAATCCGCATTTCAATAATACTTTTTGCGAAGCAACATTTTCTGCAACGGTTAAGGCATGAACTGTTTCCTTTTGTATAGTGGCAAATACATAAGGCAGGGATGCTTTCACTAGTTCTGTAGCCAGGCCTTTACCATGAAATGGTTTTAGCAAAGCATATCCCAGGTGAATATCAGTGCTGTCATTGATAGATAAGAGTGAAAAAGATCCTGCAAATTCATGATTGGTTTTGCTGAATAACGCAAAACGTCCAAGTCCCGGGTGTGAGTGATAAAATTTCAGGTTCTCCAGTAAGAAAGCATCGCTTTGTTCTCTTGTCTTTGGTTCCCGGATGTATTGCATGATCTCCGCATCACCATTCAACTGAAAGAAAATATCAGCATCTTCCTTAGTGTAAGGCTTTACAAATAATCGTTCTGATTCAAAAAGTATCATGATGTATGCTCGTCTGGCGGTTTTAACCGTACTGACCAATATTATCCTTCCTTATGAATCTCACTCGTAAAATGAAATTCAATGTCAGGATTGTTTTGCCGCTCCGTATTTAAGAACCATTCACTTTGTGCCAGGTATACCAAATGCCCGTCTTTATCTTCAGCAATATTGTTGGTTTTGAAACGGGTAAAATCCTCAAGCTTCTTTTGATCTTTACTGGTGATCCAGCAGGCTTTGTAATAAGGTAATGTGCGAAACTCACAACTGGCTCCGTATTCCTGTAAAAGGCGGTATTGAATCACTTCAAACTGAAGTTCACCCACACAGCCAATGATCTTTTTATTGCCGCCAAATTGTGTAAACAACTGGGCAACTCCTTCATCCGTTAACTGCATCAATCCTTTTTCAAGCTGTTTGGTCTTCATGGGATCCTTGTTCACTACTTCTTTGAACAACTCCGGAGAGAAGGAAGGAATACCTGTGAAGTAAAAGTCTTCTCCTTCAGTTAAGGTGTCGCCAATTTTAAAGTTGCCGGTATCAAACAAACCAACCACATCACCGGGATAGGCTTCTTCAATCACATCTTTTTGTCGTGCCATGAACGAGTAAGGGTTGCTGAAACGTACATCCTTATTCAACCGCACATGATGGAAATATTTATTTCGTTCAAACTTACCTGAGCACACACGCAGGAAAGCTATCCGATCCCTGTGCTTGGGATCAAGATTGGCATGTATCTTAAACACAAACCCGCTGAATTTATCTTCATTTACATCCAGGTGCCGGGTAGAGGTTTCACGGTTTTGTGGAAGCGGTGCAATGCGTACAAAAGTTTCCAGCAACTCCTTCACACCAAAATTGTTTACAGCACTTCCAAAAAATACAGGAGCCACTTTCCCTTTAAGATAGTCATCGACGTTTAATTCACCGTGTACACCATCTACTAATTCTACATCTTCCCGTAAAATAGCTGCATCGGTTTCCCCGATTTTTTTATCAAGCACTTCATCATGAATATTATCAATCTTCACTACATCTTCATCACTGGCTTTGGTATTGGGTGTAAATAATACAAGACTCTTGTTATGCAGATCATACACCCCTTTAAAGTCTTTACCGCTGTTGATGGGCCATGTCATGGGGTGCAAATGGATATTCAGCTCCTTTTCAATTTCTTCCAGCAGATCAAAACGGTTCTTTCCGTCTCTATCCATTTTATTGATAAAAACGATCACCGGTGTGTCTCTCATGCGGCATACTTCCATCAATCTGCGGGTTTGCTCTTCTACACCATTCACACTGTCAACAACAAGAATCACACTATCCACGGCTGTAAGCGTACGGTAGGTGTCTTCCGCAAAATCTTTGTGTCCGGGTGTATCCAGCAAATTGATGAGTGTGTTTTCATACTGAAAAGTCATAACACTGGTAGCAACAGAGATGCCACGCTGGCGTTCAATTTCCATAAAGTCGGAGGTAGCGTGTTTTTTGATCTTATTGCTTTTAACTGCACCTGCCACCTGGATAGCGCCCCCAAACAACAGCAACTTCTCTGTTAGAGTGGTTTTACCAGCATCCGGGTGGGAGATGATCGCAAATGTTCTTCTGCGTTCTATTTCGTTTGCGTATTTCATGTTTCGTTCCTTCATGGTTCATAGCAAATAGTTCATAGCCATGAACTATGAACCATCAACCATTTGAAGGCCGCAAAGGTAAGTTTCAATGGGCTTCCATTCGTAACATTTTTGAGGGAACTTACAGCAGATATATTATTTTTGAGGTATGCGCAAGTCTTTTGAAATCTTTTACAACAGCCTGCAATTTGCCATCGGTGAATTGCGTAAAAATAAGTTGCGTACATTTTTAAGCCTTTTGGGAATCACGTTCGGCATCTTTTGTATCATCAGCGTAATGGCTACGGTAAGCAGTTTGGAGAGTAGTGTTAAGAACGAATTCAAATCCTTTGGCAATAATACCGTGTATATCCAAAAATGGCCATGGGGCGGGGGTGGTGAGTACCCATGGTGGAAGTATATGAACCGTCCTTATCCTGATTTTAAAGAAATGCAACCCGTAAAAGAAAAAGTAACCTTGGCTGAAACGGTAGCCTTTTCGTTCTTTTACGCTTCTTCAGTTGATTACCAGGATGAATCACTCACTAATGTGAACTGGTATGCCGTTAGTGAAGAATATTCTCAAATACAGCCTGTTGATATGGGATGGGGACGTTATTTAAGTGCAGCAGAGTTTTCGTCTGGCGCATCTAATATCGTAATGGGATTTAATGTTGCTGAAAAATTATTTGGAAAAGCTGAATATGCGGTTGGAAAAAATGTAGATATCAAAGGCCGTAAAGTAACCGTTGTGGGTGTTATTAAAAAGCAGGGGCAAAGTTTGATTGGTGGTTGGAATTTTGATGACGTCATCGTTCTTCCATACAGGTTTGCAGCTATCTATGTAAATAAACAAAGTAGTGAGCGTTTTGTGCTTGTTAAGGGAAAAGAAGGGGTGCCTGTTGAGGATTTAAAAAATGAATTACGTGGTGTGATGCGGAGTGTAAGAAAACTCAGCACCAAACAGGAAGATAATTTTGCATTGAACGATGTAAGCAGTGGTACACAACAGATATCATCCATCTTCAACGGCATGACGATAGGCGGCATTGCCATTACCATTCTGTCCTTCATTGTCGGCATTTTCGGGGTGGCGAATATTATGTTTGTAACCGTTCGTGAACGTACAAGCATTATTGGTTTAAAGAAAGCCATTGGTGCCAAACGCCGTACCATACTTCTTGAATTTTTAATGGAGAGTGCGTTCCTCTGCGTATTGGGAGGCATCATCGGGTTGATTCTTGTTTTTCTGCTCACTTTCTTCCTGAGCAGTGTATTAAAATTCCAGGTGGCCATTTCATGGGGGTTGTTCCTTGGTGCTGTTACTGCCTGTATCTTAACTGGAATTTTAGCAGGACTTATTCCAGCCTTTATTGCTGCCCGGATGGATCCTGTGGCTGCTATACGAAGTAAATAATTTGCTGGTATCATTATTCTATGCTCTCTGTTCAGTTACATTTGCATGATTAAAATTGAACATTGAGCATTTTCATTCTCGCCATAGAGTCGTCCTGCGATGAAACATCAGCTTCCATTTGTTGTGATGGAAAAATCCTGAGCAATGTTATTGCATCACAGTCTGTGCATGAACAATATGGAGGTGTAGTTCCGGAGCTGGCAAGCCGTGCACATATGGAACATATTATTCCTGTGGTAGAAGAAGCATTACGTGTTGCAAATTGTAAGCTACAGGATCTCAATGCGATTGCTTTTACACAAGCCCCGGGCTTGATCGGCAGTTTACTTGTGGGAACACAGTTTGCAAAATCATTATCCCTTTCATTGAACATTCCGTTGATTGCTGTACATCACATGCAGGCGCATGTGCTGGCTAATTTAATTGGGGATGAAAAACCAGCATTTCCTTTTTTATGTTTAACAGTAAGTGGTGGTCATACACAAATTGTATTGTGTGAAAGTCCCTCACAAATGAAGGTATTAGGAGAAACGATTGATGATGCTGCAGGAGAAGCGTTTGATAAAACGGCAAAGCTGCTGGGATTGCCTTATCCCGGAGGGCCCTTGATTGATAAGTATGCACAATTGGGAAATGCTGAACGTTTTCGTTTCCCTGAGCCGCAAATTCCTGAGTTGAATTTTAGTTTCAGCGGGTTAAAAACTTCTATTCTTTATTTTCTGAAAAATGCAGGCAGCAGTTTGGTTTACAAAGAAGAGTTTTTGGCAACAGATGCGGAACAGAAACAATTTATTGAAGAGAACCTCCATGATATTTGTGCTTCTGTACAGCAAAGGATTGTCTCTATTCTTTTGAACAAGCTGAAGAAAGCTTCTAAACAAACAGGGATTCGAAATATTTGTTTGGCCGGGGGTGTTAGTGCCAACAGTGGTTTGCGCAAAGCATTTTTAGAAATGGGCCGAAAACAACAATGGAATACGTTTATTCCTGCATTTGAATATTGTACTGATAATGCTGCCATGATCGCTATTACAGGGTATTACAAATACTTAGATAAAAATTTTGCAACATTGAATGCTGTGCCAAGTGCCCGGGCAGAGTGGGGAAGTCAATAACTCAATTAATTTGTGTTCAACTTGGCAAATATTTTTTTTCAATTCAAACAATTTACGATTCACCAGGAGCAGGCGGCTTTAAAAGTCAGCACTGACAGTTGTTTATTTGGAGCATGGATTGCAAACGAAGTAAGAGTGATGAGGTATGAAGTAAGAAATGTGCTTGATATTGGTGCCGGTACAGGATTACTGATGCTGATGCTGGCACAACAATGTGAAGCAGTAATTGATGGAATTGAAATGGATGAGCCTTCCTGCAAAGATGCTCAAGGAAACATTCAAGAATCTCCATGGAATAAAAGATTGAATTTGTTGTTAGGTGATGCAAGGGAATATGTGTTCACTAAGAAATATGATCTCATCATTTCCAATCCTCCATTTTATGAAAGCGATTTAAAAAGTGGTTCAAAAAACAGAAATGTGGCAATGCATGATGATGGGTTGAAGCTGGATGAATTGTTAAAGATTGTTGATGAAAATTTAACTGCTGACGGGTTGTTTGCTGTGTTGTTGCCATATCATCGTTCCGATAAATTCATTGCTGATGCAGAGCAAATGCATCTTCATCTTTTGAAAAGAGTGGATGTAAGGCAAACTGTGAATCATTCGTTCTTCAGATCGTTACTCATGCTAAACAGAAAGAAATCAGAAGCTGAAAAGCATTTAATGGCGATCAAAGATGAAGCCAATGAATATACCGATGCGTTTGTTGAGCTGTTGAAAAGTTATTATTTATACCTCTAAAGCTTCGGCTCTTTATACAGAAGCATATTCTTTCAAATAACTGTATTCGTCTGTCAATACACCTTTCTTCAACATGGTAGCACGTTCAATAATTGGAGAACCTCCTTTCACCAGGTCTTCCAACACATATTTGATCAGCTGTTCACCAAAATAACGGCTGGCATCCCTGGGTAATTCATTCGGCAAGTTGCCGACAGCCATCAAATCAACAGAGCCAGGCAGGTATGGTTTTGTACGTTGTAATGTTTCTTTATCAACCCCATAAATCGGGTCATCAATTGTAGAGTCGCCAATGTTAACAGGAATAGAGCCATTGGTATCATTTGTAATATCTGCAATGGTTTGAATATGGAACGCTTCATTTTGAAAATCATCCACCGTAAACAAGGGTGGTATTGTTTTATCCCAATAAACACCGTTCAATAAAATATCAGCTTGTTTGGTAAAAGGAGCAAAGCTGCATTTGTATTCCTCCGGGTGATTGTGAAAGTTTTCCCGGTTGTACGTGCCATCATCTTTGCGTTCATACAGATCTCTTCCTTTTAAATCTACATATACAGGATAATCAAATTGTTTGTGCAGAAAATCAAAAGGCTCTACTTCATGAATACCCATCAGGTTCATAATTTCAAGTACGCCATGGGCTACACGACCGCTGCCGGTAACAGTAATTTTCAGTTTAGGAAGCTTCAGTCCAAAATAAGTATGGATCAGTTCCCTATAATCTTCCACCTCGCTTACACGCCCTAAATGAAAATTTCCGGTTCGTTTACCATAAGCCATCATGCCGTTATGAGCACCAACAATTCCGGCAAAAAAACCAAAACCAATAATTCTTTGACCATCTTCATGTGTAAGACATTCATAATCGATCAGTGTAATTTTTTTACGCACCATTTCCTGCATCAATTGCTGATTATGCGGCTGAGCTTTTTTGGTATGGCTGAAGAATAAATACGTTTTGTTGGGGATTAGTTGCTCTTTTGGTACTTCTTTGATACCGAATAGGATATCACAATTATCTATATTTTCCTTTACTTCAATGCCTGCCATCATGTATTCCCTGTCTTTGAAACACCTGTCATCAGACGCCTGAACAATTACCTGCACATCGTTGCTGTTTTTGTGGATCCATTTACATTGAGCAGGGGTGAGGGCCACCCGGTTATCGGCAGGTATTTTTCCTTCTTTAATCAATCCAATTGTAAGCATGCAATCATTTTAAGGGAATGCAAATTTAAGTGTTGAAAAAATGAAGACTTAGAAAAATTTCATGCATGAACAAAGTTTCTGTAATATTGCACCCCCAAAGCCCAGATGGCGGAACTGGTAGACGCGTCAGACTCAAAATCTGGTATTCGCAAGGATGTGCAGGTTCGATTCCTGTTCTGGGCACAAGGTTCATACGCTTTCAATTTTACATTGAAAGCGTTTTTGTTTACAAGGATGTATCCCGAAACGATCCGGGATTCCGGTTACAAAATCAACAGGCTTTCGAACTAATATCGAAAGATTTTCATTTTAACCCAAAAGAGACGAATTAAGCCAAAGGTATATTTACCAATATCTCACAACCATTTCCCGGTGATGAAATGATTTTAGTTTCTCCACTTAAAGCCCGGGCCCGTCGTTTAATATTTTCCAGTCCTATACCGACTTTTGGCAGCTGTGTATCAAACCCAATTCCATTATCCCGAATCTGAAGTATTACCTGTTCATTTTCTAAACGAATCTGAACTGAGATATCAGTTGCTTTTGAATGCTTGTTGATATTGTTGAGTTGTTCCTGCAAAATTCTGTATAAGCCAACCTGTATTTCATTACTGAGAGGCGGTCTAAAATCGTGAACATAAGTAGTAATGTTCAAATTGCCTGACTTGTTCATAGTGCTGATGAGCGTATCAATTTTTTCCTTCAATGTTTCCTGGTTTGAGATGGAAGGAGTAAGCTGATGAGAAAGTCTGCGTACTTCATCGATACTTTCATTCAAATACTTTTTAATTGAAGTGGTAGCTGAAAAAATATCCTCATTGTCCTTAAATTTCTTTTGCAGATAGTCAATATTGAGCATGGAGGCAGCCATGATCTGCAATACATTATCATGCAATTCCATTCCCATTTGGCGACGTTCATTTTCCTGGGCTTCAATTACCGCTTTGTTAACACGAACATCCCGTTCCACTCTTGACGTAATATCAACAAATGTACCCATCAATGCAGGTTGTTTATTAAATATAATATCGGACAGAATGGCTTCAATAAATATTTGTTCGTGATCTGACCTGGTTGCCCTTAAAACAATTGGACTGGAAGATGCAGAAAGCAATAATTTGTTTTTTACATTCTCGTTGTTTTGTGCATTGAGCAGATGATGAATGCTATTTTTCTCAACCAGGTCGTTTTTTGAATAACCAAATATCCTTTCAAAGCCGGGGTTAATGTAAATGAGTTTGTTGTTTTGTTCAATAAAAACACCCGCCTGTGTACTTTCCACCAGCGTTCTGAATTTTTCTTCACTTTCGCTTATTTCATGTGTTTTTTCTTCTACCAGCTTTCTCAACCTGATAGGTTGTTTTGCCATTGAGTATGCCAGCAGGCTGCTGAATAAGGTTATAAGCAAACCAATGATTACAATCGGTGCCATCCATCGAAAGAGTTGTGATTTTTTTTGTTTTACATATATCTTCCAGTTGCCTTCCCCCACGTTCATTGATAAATGATCAGAGTTGGATTTGAATTCTTCCGGTTGGGGCAAGTAAAATATTTCTTCACCTGTATTCGGATCTGCTTTTGAAAGTTGATAGATAAAATCCGGATCATTGTTGGAATTCAAGCCCGCTGCTTCCAAAAAAGTAGAAAGCTTTATAATCACTGCTGCAAATCCCCAGAATCGATTATCAATAAAGATGGGAAGGCGTCCGACAATCGCTTTATATCCTTGCTTTAAATCAAACGGGCCCGCAAAGAATAATTGTTTTCGTTCAATTGCCCGTAATGCTTCCTGATTCCGTAACGTATCGGCGAGGATATTGTATCCGATTGCCTTTTCATTTCCCTGTAATGGATAAACATGAGTAATTACCCCGGATCTTACTAATTGAATCGCATCTATATACACATGTGTTTGCAGAATTTGAGGGGCAATGATCTCAAAACTTTCTTCGCCTTTATTTTGTGTTATGAAAAGACTAAGGGTTTTTGTGGCAGATAAACTGTTTCTTAAAGCGGCTTCAATTCTGTCCTCAATATTTTGCAGTTTATTTTCAAGGAGCCTGTCCTGCTGTGCTTTAAAAAGTAAATAACGCTGATAACCAAAAAAAATCATGAATACTGTCAGCAGCAAACCTGTTAGTACAGCAGTAAATGCAGGTTCATTGAATTTGAAAAAGGATGATTTTTTTCTCATTAGGTGATGATAACTTCCGGTTTTTATCAAGCATAATTCTACTGCGTTTTCAGCGGCATGCCCAGAATGGCTAAATTACAGGTTCAAGATTATTAAGTAATCAATAAATTACAATTTAGTTTTTCAACTATTGAAAAAATCTTCCGAGAGGATGAATTATATGAAACAGTTAGTCATTCTTACTGGTGCAGGTATCAGTGCTGAAAGTGGATTAAAAACATTCAGGGATAGCGATGGTTTGTGGGAGGGCTTTGATATTGAAGATGTAGCTACACCCAATGCATGGCGCAAGAATCCAAAACTGGTTCTTGATTTTTATAATTTCCGCCGGCAAAATGTGCTGGAAGCACAACCGAATGCCGCACATTATGGATTGGCCGAACTGGAAAAAGATTTTAACGTAACAATCATTACCCAAAATATTGATGACTTGCATGAACGGGCAGGCAGTGCCAATGTATACCATCTTCATGGTGAGATTTTCAAGATGCGAAGTGAGCACAATGAAGAACTGATTTATGATATTAAAGGTAATATTCAACTGGGTGATAAAGCAGAAGATGGAGCACAATTACGACCGCATATTGTTTGGTTTGGTGAAGCGGTACCAATGATTGAAACCGTCATTCCCTTTGTAAGAAGTGCAGATGTGTTCGTGGTGGTTGGAACATCATTGGTGGTTTATCCTGCAGCAGGCTTGGTGAACTTTGCACCACGGCCTATACCAAAATTTATTGTGGACAAACGAATTCCTTACACCTCAGAAGTATATCATTTAACTACTATTGAAAAACCGGCAACGGAAGGAGTGAAGGAATTAAAGGAATTGTTGAAAATGTATTTATGAGTTCTTCTCACCACCAGAAGCGCCATAAAAAATAACCCATGTTGCAAAGTCGTCACTGAAATTTTCAAAGCGATGCTCCATACCTGCCGGAACAAATAATACATCACCTTTTTCACAATCAAAAGATTCTATACCACACATAAAGCGGCTGTTACCGGAGGCGATCACATAAATTTCATCCTGGGGATGCGGTTGTTGCGTGTCTATACCTTTAGGTGCAAAGTATTCTACGCTCATTGTCCCATGTTTCATCAGCACTGTAAACGGCAATTCTGTTTCCGCTGCTAATTTTTCTTTTGCTTCTTTTAAAGATATCTTATGCTTCATGGATAATGTACTTCAATAAAGGAAATCTCATTCATCGCCAATTCCTCTAATACAGGTTCATATATTTCTTTGTGCGTGGGTATGTGCAGCCCTTTCAATTTTATCGTTTCTTCCAGTATCAGTTTTGCTGCAATACCTAAAGGCAGACCAACTGTTTTAGCCATCGCTGTACGCAAATTATCTTCACCTTTTACTATAAGACTGCTCTTTATACCATGTTGTTTGCCATCGGATACATAATCTATTTCATGCTGCATAACGATCATGTCTTTATCCGCCGCTTGTAATGCTAATTTTTGTTCCATACGGTATTGCAGTATATCTGCACTGCATTTTACATGCGCCGGTAATAACTCCATACTGTTCAACTCTAAAAAATCAAATTGCTCAATGATCTTTTCATGTGCATCTTCATCTGCATATAGTTCAAGATACATTCTGAAACTGATGTCTCTCTGTTCTACTTTGAAAAGTTTCTGTTCCAGCCAGTCAGCAAATGTTTTGCATTTCGAAACAAGATTTTGATCCTGTTCATCTGTTAATTCCAGATCAACAATAACATCCCATCCTTTACAAAAATCAGCATACCGCAAAGTGGTTCTAATAAACGTGGATGCTTCCTCTAAATGATAGAGAGGAATATAACTTAATGAATCCCGGTTGGGATACCAGGCCATTACAGGAAGTTGCGCTACCTGTAACACTTCGCAATCTTCAAATACATGGTTGTATGGTTTTTCGATGATCTGATCATTGAGTTTGTAAACAGCACCGGCGCTTCCTGCCCTAACAATATTGCGTGGGTTCCAGCTTATTTTGTAATGCCAAGGATTATTGTCGCTTTCAGGAGCTACCAAACCACCGCAATGCGATTTGAATGATGTAATGGAGCCTCCTTTGGCTTTAATACCATCAATCAACTGCATGGCACTCATGTGATCAATACCAGGATCAAGCCCCATTTCACATAAGAACAGCAATTCTTTGCTCTTAATTTCTGCTTCCAGCATTTTTATATCTGCATCAACATACGAAGCGGTTAAAAGTGAACGGCCAATGGCCACACATTCCTTGGCAATTAAAATGTGCAGGTGGGGCGGAAGGAGTGAAATAACAACTGAAGCATCTTCTATCAGCATCCTGCGTTCCTGTTCGTTCGTTACATTCAACTCAACTGCTTCGGTATTGGGATGATGGTTGGTCTTTGTTTCCGCCATTTGCAAATTGGCATCTGCCACTATGAGCAGCCAATTATTGTGAGCACATGTGTTTTTGAGATAATCAATCAATACAGTAGCTGATTTTCCGGCGCCGAATACAAGAATTGTTTTCAAGAATCAAAGTTTGGCGCAATATAAACTGCTTTTGGGGTTTTGCACATCTTACGATATTTTTGCTGCTCTTAAAAAACAATCAATGAGAACAATCGCCATGCGTGAAGCCCTGCGTGAAGCTATGCAGGAAGAAATGAGAGCTGATGAACGAGTGTATTTGATGGGTGAGGAAGTAGCTGAATATAACGGTGCTTACAAAGTAAGCCAGGGTATGCTGGATGAGTTTGGGCCCAAACGTGTGATCGATACCCCCATTTCTGAACTGGGTTTTGCTGCAGTGGCAGTAGGTTCCGCTCAAAATGGTTTGCGCCCCATTGTTGAATTCATGACCTGGAATTTTGCAGTATTAGCACTGGATCAGATCCTAAACACAGCTTCGAAAATGCTGGCCATGAGTGGCGGGCAGGTGGGTTGCCCTATCGTTTTTCGTGGACCCAACGGTTCTGCGGGTCAGTTAGGTGCACAACACTCAACTGCATTTGAGAGCTATTATGCCAATATTCCCGGTTTAAAAGTGATCTCTCCCTCCAATCCATACGATGCCAAAGGTTTGCTGAAAGCTGCCATACGTGATGATGATCCGGTTATTTTTATGGAAGCCGAGGTAGGGTATGGTGATAAAGGTGAAGTGCCTGAAGGTGAATACGTGATTGAAATTGGTAAGGCTGATATTAAACGTGCCGGCCGTGATGTAACGATCGTTTCCTTCAATAAGATGATGAAAGTAGCACTGGGAGCAGCTGAAGAATTAGCCAAAGAAGGGATTGAAGCCGAAGTTATTGACCTGAGAACGATCCGTCCGCTGGATTGGTTTACTATTCTTGAAAGTGTGAAGAAAACCAATCGTCTTGTGATCGTAGAAGAGCAGTGGCCCTTTGCTTCTGTATCATCAGAGATTGCCTATCGAATCCAAAAAGAAGGTTTTGATTACCTGGATGCCCCCATTCGCCGTATTACCAGTGCTGATGCTCCTATGCATTATGCTCCCAATTTGGTGGCCGGCTATTTGCCAGATGTGCCCAGGACCGTGAAGTTGGTGAAAGAAGTGATGTATTTAAAGAAGTAAGTAATTGTACGTAAATGAGATAAACCGTTCCTGTTAAGGAACGGTTTTTTTATTTAGCTGCTTAAATTTCTGATTCCAAAATTTGTTTTTTAAAATTTAATGCCGCATCTTCGTTACGGTTTTTCATAGGATATTGGATTTTAAACGAAGCTGGATTTCTATCCGGCTTTTCTTTTTATAAGCAGTCTTTACTAATATCTTACTGAAAATCAAGGATATATGCCTTCTACAAAAAGACGCAACGTGCTTAACAACAACCACACTAAAGAGTAGGTGGCTACTACGAGAGAAAGGCCTACGGCTGAAATCTTAAGCACAAATTTCCATGGCGATTGCGGATTAATTGAATTGAGCTTCATAGGAACGGTTTTGATTCGTATCAAAAATAGAATCAATCTTCAGCAAAAACAATCGAAGAAAACCTCTATTTTTTTAACAGTGTTTTTAACAATTTGTCTATGGCCAAGTATGTAAGCATGTAGTATGAAATGACCATTCCGGCGTTTCTAAATATTTGCCAGGTGTTGAATACCATGGACTTAGATTTGTTTCCCTCGGATTTATCAGCAGATGGATATCCTGGGCAGGCATATAGCTTTGCGCCAACAGGAAAATAAGCTTCCCCGTTGTTTTGTGCCGGGCAATATCCATGATGATCACTGCATGACCCGGGCTGCCTCCTTTAATGACCACATCACCTATTTTCAATTGCTCCCAGCCGGTTTTCTTCAATTGCTTTTCCAGTGAAAGGGTACCGCACATTCCAAACACTATTTCCAGGTATCCCTGCCAGCCACGGTGTTGATATTGGCTCCAGCAATAATTCGTTCGGTTATTATCAGCAAAACAAATGGGTTGATTTTTTGATTTCAGGTATTCAGCACGAAGACGCATAACGGCATCCGCACATTGCTGCAGATCTTTATTTCCCGTTGAAATATTCAACACTGCATACTGAGCGGATTGATTGTATTTTTTTTGACCATTGTAGAGATAACCCGTTCTGTCTTTTTTTAATGATACTGAACGAAGGAAGTCACCAAACGAATTCGCAGGTACAGCTATTCGTTCATACCCCTGCGGTAATGGAATATCCTGAATTGAGGAAAGAGCAACAGTAGCACTAAGAGTATTTATTGAATACAAAAACGAAACAAAAAAAGAAAACAGCATGTTGATTGGTTTTGGTTAGCTTTGAAGCAGTTGATTTATTTTTCCATAACCTGATATGTTAAAAGATTATGAGCAGTATCCTTATTGTTGATGATGAAAAAGCTATCCGTAAAACATTATCTGAAATTCTTTCCTACGAAGGCTATAAAATTGAAGATGCCGAGAACGGAGAAGACGCTTTAAAAAAGCTGAAAGAAAAAAATTATGATGTTGTTCTCTGTGATATTAAAATGCCAAAAGTTGATGGTCTTGAGTTTTTAGAAAAATCAAGAGAGATCAACCCCGATATTCCCATCATTATGATCTCCGGGCATGGTACCATTGAAACGGCCGTAGAAGCTGTAAAGAAAGGTGCATTTGATTACGTGGCCAAACCACCGGATCTGAACCGTTTGCTCATCACCATACGAAATGCGCTTGACCGCCAAACACTGGTAACTGAAACCAAAGTGTTGAAACGTAAAGTGAGCCGTGTACAGGAAATGATCGGTGAAAGTGCAGCGCTCAAAAAAATCAAAGACACTATTGATAAAGTAGCACCAACGGATGCCCGTGTGCTGGTAACCGGAGAAAACGGAAGCGGAAAAGAATTAGTAGCAAGATGGATCCATGAAAAAAGCAACCGTGCCAATGGGCCAATTGTTGAAGTGAATTGTGCGGCTATTCCCGGTGAACTCATCGAAAGTGAATTGTTTGGTCATGAGAAAGGATCTTTCACATCCGCAATCAAACAACGTATTGGTAAGTTTGAACAGGCGAATGGTGGCACATTATTCCTTGATGAAATAGGTGATATGAGTTTAACTGCACAGGCGAAAGTGCTAAGGGCTTTGCAGGAAAACAAGATCACCAGGGTAGGAGGTGAAAAAGACATTACAGTGGATGTGCGGGTAATTGCTGCTACCAACAAAGATCTGCTGAAAGAAGTAGAGGAAAAGAATTTTCGTCTCGACTTATACCATCGTTTGAGTGTGATCATCATTCATGTGCCCTCATTAAATCAACGGAAAGAAGATATTCCTTTGCTGGCCGATCATTTTCTCAAACAAATTGCTGAAGAATATGGCCAGGCTGTAAAAGGTATTGATAAAGCAGCTATTGAATCGCTGCAACAACATAACTGGAGCGGTAATATCCGTGAATTCAGAAATGTGATGGAGCGTTTGGTGATCTTATCCGGAAAAGTGATCACTGCTGATGATGTACACAGCTTTGTGATTCCACGTAATTAAGCAAGGGCAGGTTTGTTGCAGAAAGAAAGCAAGTCGTCTAACGATCTAAGGAGGATCAACCGTTCATGATAGATGGTTATATCTTTTGTGAGTGGTCCTGACATAATAATTGTTTGCTGCGTAAATGAATCCAGCATTTTGCGGGCCATTTCATCCATGGTTAAGCTGGAAAAATTAGTGATCACATGCAGATGCAGATAGTGAACCTGCTGATGACGGATATAATCTGTTAATACATCCATAGACAGATTGGCCCCAAGGTAATGGCAGCGTTTCCCGTTTTTCTTTAACAGGTATTGAATGAACAAGGTGGGAATTTCATGATGTTCCCCTTCAGGGTTGAACAACACAGTTGTTTCGCCAGCAACAGGTGAGTCCAACTCATGGATGGACGTAACTATTTTTTTGATGATGAGATGACTGGCAAAATGTTCCTGTACCGGTCTTGTAGTTTCTGTCATCCAGTAAATGCCGATCCGTTCCAGTAAAGGATAAAAAATATTCAATACTACTTTTTCAAATGGTATTTGCTGCGAAACAGGCAGGTATGTTTTATTAAACCTTTCTTCATCCAGGTCCTTGCAAGCCTGCAGCAGTTGCTCTACGAAGGTTTCAAACAGGCAATCCGCAACTCCTTTTTCTAATGCAAGAGTCTTTATTTGCTCGCTGTTCATACGGGCAATTTTAGAGATCTTGTAACCATTGCGGTTGAGATGGGCTATTTGCAATATCTGTCGCAGGTCTTCATTATCGTAGTAACGATGTTTACTTTCCCGTCTTTTGGGAAGCAGGAGGCTGTACCGTTGTTCCCAGATACGTATGGTATGCGCTTTGATACCGCTGAGGTTTTCAATATCGCTGATGGAAAATAAATCCATATGGTGTGTGCTGCGGGTTGAGTTGTAAAGTAAGTAACATTTTCATCTTATGAGCAACTAATTCTACAAGTTTTGTGATAGAACGGGGTACTGTTAAATACAGCAGAATGTTCATAGAGCTGAAAGCTGTACCGCCGCAAACCCTTAATTTTGACAACTTTTAAAAACAAACCTCATGGGTTGGCTCATTTTCATTCTTGGTACTATTGGTTTTCATATTGGCTTGTACGGCATGTTCAAAAAGGCCGGTATCGATCCTGTTAAAGCGTTCATTCCATTTTACAATACCTGGTTGATGCTTGAAAAACTGCAGGTAAAACCCATTTGGTTCTGGTTGCAGTTAATCCCTGTGGCGGGACAGTTTATTACCATCAGTCTTACGATTGATTTTGTAAAACAATTCGGCCGGTTTTCATTACCGGATCATACAGCAGCCGTTTTTCTTCCCTTTGCTTATTTGCCTTATCTCGGCTTTAGCAAGAATATCAAATACGTTGGTCATGACGAAGCCAAGAAGCATAAGAAAACCGCCGTGCGTGAATGGATTGATGCTGCTGTGTTTGCAGTAGTGGCTGCCACCATCATCCGTACGTTTGTATTTGAGGCGTATACAATTCCCACACCATCAATGGAAAAATCATTAATGGTGAACGATTTTTTATTTGTGAGTAAACTCAGCTATGGGCCGAGAATACCCAATACACCTTTAGCAGTTCCGTTTGTACATCACAGTTTGCCCGGTACCGGCACAAAATCGTATTTAGAATGGATCAAACTTCCTTATAAAAGATTGTTTGGTTCCAAAGTGAGAAGAAATGATGTGGTGGTATTTAATTTGCCCGTAGGCGACACCGTTATTAATAACGAACACCTGGTAGAGAAAGATGAATACGGCAACCCGCTGAACCCCGGCGAATTTGTTTATGGTTCCCAAAGAACCTATTATGATGCGTTGCGTGATGCACGTGGAAACCGTGATGCTTTATGGGATAAGCATGGAGACTATATTGTTGTGCGACCTGTAGATAAACGTGAAAATTTTATCAAGCGATGTGTTGCCATTGCCGGAGATACGCTTGAGATTAGAAACGGGGTTGTGTATATCAATGGTAAGATGAATGACATTCCCCCGGGATCAGAAACAAATTATCTCCTGAAAACAAAAGGACAATCTTTGAATTTAGAGATGCTGGAAGAAGAATATGGAATCAGGAGTGAACATGGTGAAATAAGAAGTACAGGTACGCCTAATTTGTACGAAATATTTTTAAGACACGACCAGGTGGCCACTTTCCAAAAACTTCCTTTTGTTGATTCACTGGTACCTGCCGTTTTAACGTACGAAACCTATAATTACGGAGTAGGAGGTGCTGATATTTTTCCCAATGATTCTGTCAACTGTAAATGGACGATTGATAATTACGGGCCATTGTATATTCCTGAAAAAGGAGCTACCATCACACTTACTGATGCCAATTACAAGCGTTATGAACGTGTGATCAGAACCTACGAGCATAACAGCTTTGAATACAAAAGCGGTAAGTTCATCATCAACGGTAAAGAAACCAACCAGTATACGTTTCAAATGAACTACTACTGGCTGATGGGGGATAACCGTCACAATTCTCTTGACAGCCGATACTGGGGTTTTGTACCGGAAGATCATGTGGTAGGTGAGGCATGGATGATCTTCTTTAGCTGGGAAAATGGCAAGCCCCGCTGGAACCGCTTGTTCCGTTTGATTAAATAACATATATTTGATATCGGACTATTATGATGGATCCCCCGCTTGGTTCGGGGGATTTTTTGTCACCATACATGTCCTTACTAAAATCCATAGGAAACCTAAAACATGATTTATGACCAAACAAGGTTATCATTTTGATTACGAGATCTACGAGTCCATTGATGAACTCACGGAAGATGATAAGTGGCTGTTAGATGAAGCAAGAGAAGTAACCCAACATGCTTACGCCCCTTATTCCCGTTTCCAGGTGGGAGCCGTAGCACTTTTGAGTAATGGTGAAATCATTGCCGGCAGCAACCAGGAGAATGCTTCTTTCCCGGCAGGGCTTTGTGCAGAAAGGGTAGTGCTGGCTTCCTGTTCTTCACTATATCCCAAAGTGCCCATCAAGACCATGGCCATCAGTTATTTTAATAACAACGGAGAAAGCAATCATCCCATTTCACCTTGTGGTATTTGCCGGCAGGCGCTGCAGGAGTTCACTGAAAAAACAAATACACATATCCGGTTGATCCTGGGCGGCATGAATGGGAAAGTGTTCATCATTCCTGAAGCATCCATGATGTTGCCTTTGTCTTTTACCAGTAAGGATCTGCAATAAATCATGAACCGTCGTTTTTGGCTTTTGGTTTTTTTGCCACTTGCTATGGGATTACTGATTTACTTATTTATAAGAGAGAACACCCTATTGTCTTCTTTAATACCCGGGGACTATAAATGGAAAAAAGTGCCCGCTTATTTGAATTTTATTGCAGGTTGGCTTCCTGATTTCTTATGGTGTTTTTCGTTAAGTTCCTGTTTGCTTTCCTTTTATTGGATACGTACTTACAAATACGCATTCTTTTTTATAACATCAGCATTAATCTTATCAGAACTCATTCAACTGTTTATAAAAGGATTCATCTTTGATTTTTTTGATCTTGGAGCAGCAATTCTGGCCTCAGGCATATCTTTCAGGCTTAAAGAATATAACTAATGAAAAAATACTTATATCAGTTTATTATTTTATTAAGCATCCTTTCATTTTACACGATCACTTTTATGGCAACTTCTGTACCCGAGCCGGATCCCTGCCCCGGTTTTCCATATACAAGAGACAGTACGGTACGTAAGGATTTGATACAACTTCCCGGGTATTTGTATCACACTTACACCGGTTTTGAATGCAGGGTTTTTGTTGCGGGCTTTAAAGATTCTACAGGAATTAACTACCTGTCATTGTCAGATTCATGCTGTATCTCGTTAAAAAAAGCAGGAATGCCCATCGATACAGTTAAAATACTCAAGATCGGTACGGCACCTGCAAACCGTGTGGATACCATCAGCATATCAATATGCAGGTAGTGGTATAAAATCAAAATAAAAGTGGAACACCGGCGTGTTTTGCTTCATGCTCCAGTAACCATTGCTTGCGATGTAATCCTCCGGCATAACCGGTAAGCTTTCCATCAGCACCTACTACACGATGACAGGGAATGATGATACCAATTGGGTTCTTACCATTGGCAGATGCAGCTGCACGAATATTCTTTACATTTCCCAAACGTTTAGCCATGTGCAGGTAAGTGGCTGTGGTTCCATACTCAATCTTCAATAACTCATTCCACACTGATTGCTGGAAAGCAGTGCCCTGCGGAGCTAAAGGCAACTCAAATCTCATTCTTGTTCCTTTGAAGTATTCCTCCAGTTGCTGAACTGCATCTTTTAATATAGGATGATGAGTTTGGATTGTTACCGGCAACGTTTCATCTTCACAAAATGAAACAACGGTGAGAGCCTCCTTTGTTGCTTCCAGGCGAATGATCCCAATGGGGCTCGTATAAAAAGCGGTGGTTGTTGTTATTTCCTGCACATCACTCGTCCTCATTTTCTGTTTCATCTTCATCAAGAATGGCCGAGAGATTTAAAATATCCTGTTGTTTGTACCTCCGTTTTTCGTCCATAAAACATTTGGCATATTCTTCCAGTAATAATTGAATGAGCCTGCGGTTGCTTAATGGTTTGAAATAAGAGGCGGTGGGTGGTACATTGATGCGTTTGAAATAAGTTTCTACATCCTGGTGAGAATAGATCTGTCCGCTGGCACCATCAAGGTAGAATTGAATATGTTCCGGCGGATATAATTCTGTACTGCGGCGCATCATCCAGTCATCAAAATAACCGAGTATGAACTGACGTGGTATATTGATCACCTGTAAATTAATATCCAGCATACGGCTGATGACCAGTACCAGTAAACCAATGCTGATGGCATTTCCTTTTTTGCTTTCTACCAGTTTGGGTAATAAAAACTCATCGGGTTTCAGATAGTTTACTTCGTTGCCTTTGAGTTTATAGTAATTGTATAAAATATTGCTGAGCACATTCACCTGTTCCAGCGGTGTTAAAAAACTGTTGAGCTCCAGCCACACATTCCGGCGCATTTTTTCCAGCTCCTGCAAGGTATTGTTGAGATTGAGATCAGGATACTGGTAGCGGCTCAACAACAGTACGCCGGTTAACAAGTCCTGTTCTTTTTCACGGCTCCAGTCACGCAGATCGGTTTGGAGATCCTGCAGATGCAAACGGTGAATGAGCATTTCAATCCGTTCCTGTACCGGTTCATCGGGTGTGATTTCCCATAAATGTTCCAAGTTGGGAATGATGCCGCTGCCAATAGAGATGATGCGGGTGCTCACCGACGAATAGACTTCTTCATCGGGGTCATCAATAAGGTGGAGCAGGGCATTTATTTCTTTTGTTTCTTCCATGAATGAGGGTTGGGATAGTACCGCTGTAAATCTGAATCTTAAATTGCAAAATCCATGAAAAAGCGCATAAAAAAGTTGTTCACAGGAATGTGGATAGAAGGGAAAGAGGAAAAGTCAATAGTGAATAGTGAATGGTCAATAAGGATATCATCCTTGTGCTTTGACGGGATACAGTTTCATGCTTTCACCATGCTTTTTGTACGCTTTTGAGTGGCCTTTGAGTGGGAGTAAGAGACAGGGTGGGGCTGTTGATGAGGCTTTTTTTCGTGATTTCTTTGGTTTTTTGGGAAAACCTATTATTTTTAATCCCTCTAAACTTCCCCGGAAGTACCCTACTGAATCCCATACCTCTGATTTAATCAACTAATTTATTATTACACTTCAGCCGGATGATCTGTATCGTACCGCAGATTCAAGGCAATGATTTACCGGGATTACCAGCATACAAAATTGTTCTGATTACAAATCTTTCAGGAGATCTGTGATCATAACCATTGACCAAAACCTGATGTATGCAACTATTGAATTTTGACAACGCTTATAAAACCACATTTCATTGTACCCAAACCACAATTACAACTGTGAAAACGTTTACTCTATTTCCCCCATTACTTAAAACTACTGTTATGACCATCGAAAAAAATCTGTGGGGCATATTTCAATTGATTCCCGCCAAATTGGAACCTGTCTTCACTTTATTAACCACGTCTAAGCGACTGCGTTATTGCCTGGCTTTTTTGCTGCTGAATATTTTTACAGTGGCGGGGGCGTTGGGGCAGGCGACGGTGATGACTGATAAGGATGATTATTCTCCTGGCATGTATGTTGTAATTACTGGAACTGGTTGGCAACCAGGTGAAACAGTATCATTTCATTTTGATGAAGATCCCAAACCTGCTACTTGTGTCAATTCGCATGATTTAACAGCGATAGCAGATGCAAATGGCAATATTTATAACAACCTGTTTTTGGTGAAAGAAAATCACCTTGGAGTGACTTTTACCCTGACTGCAACTGGTCAAACTAGCGGGCTTACAGCAACAAGAATTTTTACAGATGCAGGCATAAATAATGTATCTGTTACAGGAACATCGTTTTGTGCAGGGGGGGCTATTACAGTTTCATTTCAAAAAACATCTGCTAATGTTGGTGCTGGTGGCGGAGCATTTCCAGCGGGAACTACGTTTATTGCCGAGTTGAGTAGCTCATCAGGAAGTTTTTCTTCACCACTTCAATTAGGTCAAATTGTTGATGCAGTTGGAGGTAATGGTGTGTTGAATATAAATGGAACAATTCCATCAACTATTGGTTATGGAACAGGATATCGAGTTAGAGTTCGTTCAATTGCACCTACTAATTCGCCTGATAATGGTGTAAACTTAACAATTAGCGCATCTGATATTTACGAAAGCTATGCCATTCTCAACTTTGGAGGTTCTAATGTTTTCTATGATTTAAAAGCAACAACAGGTAATGTTGATTTCAATGGCGCCAATCTTGGAACATTTAACGGTAACCAATCTTTAACTTTAAAAGGAGCAGAAAATAAAATCTTTAAATGTGGTACCAGGGATATCACAAACGGTACGATCTATTACCGAATCTATCCAACGGGTTCTCCTTCTGGTTCTTTCACAAGTTTAAATTTACCTTTTGCAAGTAATGATGCAGGAGCGGGCGCCGGATGCCAAAATCAAACTTGGCGTCAGGATGGTGCTTCTGTAAATGTTCTTGCAGGTTTGTGTGATGGTAATTATACAATAGAAGTTTATACAGGTGCTAATTACCAGGGTTGCGGAACCGGGCAGCATCTCGCCAATAATGGTGGTTCTAATTACAAAGCAACGTTTACGATCAATTCAAGCGGACAATCAGGTATTTATCAAAGTGCTGTTGTTTTAAAATTAAATGGTGGAGGAGATACATATTATGATCTTCAAGGTTCAACACCCAATTTTGACTTCAGCGGCAGTCTTGGAAGTTTTTGTACCAATGGTTCTTTAGTAATTGCCGGTGGTGAAAATAAAACGTTCAAATGCCCGAATAACGACATCTTAGATAAGAATAAAATATTCTATCGTATATATCCAGCGGGAAGTCCTTCGGGAAGTTTTATTGAATTGGCGCTTCCATTTGCTTCTAATGATGGCGGTGCACTTTGTACAGGCGGACAAAATCAAACATGGAGAAACAATTCAAATGCTACCAATCTTCTTACTGGATTAACACCCGGCAACTATACGTTAGAAGTTTATACGCAAGCTTCTTATACAACGAATGGCATTTGTGAAAGCATTCATTATTCCAACAATGGCGGAGCCAATTATAAGGCAGACTTTACTGTTAACCAGGCGCCTGCTATTACAACTGTTTACAATAACATTACCGTAAACAATGATCCGGGTGTTTGTGGTGCTGTTGTAACTTATGCAACTGCCAGTGCTACAGGAGTTCCTGCACCATCTATTTCATATTCTCATCCATCCGGTTCTGTATTCCCTGTTGGTACAACTACTGTAACCGTAACGGCTACGAATAGCTGCGGAACAGATACCAAGACGTTTACAATAACTGTGAATGATACAGAAGCACCAACCGGCACTCCACCTTCAGCCATTACAAACATAAACTCATGTTTGCCGACACAAACTGAAGCCAACGATGCCTTTAATGCAACTTTAGCTGCAAGCGGATACAGTGATAATTGTGGCGGAACTGTTACTGCATTAATGACAAATGCAACTGTAAGCGGTACAAAATGTAATTGGACTATAACTTATACATTCAGTGTAAAAGATCAAAATGATAATGTATTAGCGAACCAAACCTATACAAGAAGCGGTGGTGATAAAACAGCACCAACCGGTACAGCACCGGCTGCCATCACCAATGTAGATGCATGTCTGCCAACACAGACAGAAGCTGATAATGCCTTTAATGCAACACTGGCTGCAAGCGGATACAGTGATGCATGTGGTGGTGTGGTAACAGCGGAACTGGTAAGTGCGGTAGTAAGCGGTGATAAATGTGCATGGAGCATCCTCTATACCTTCAAAGTAAAAGATGAGTGTGGTAACTATCTGAACAACCAGACTTATACAAGAAGCGGTGGTGATAAGACAGCTCCAACCGGTACAGCACCGGCTGCAATTACCAATGTAGATGCATGTCTGCCAACACAGACAGAAGCTGATAATGCCTTCAATGCAACACTGGCTGCAAGCGGATACAGTGATGCATGTGGTGGTGTGGTAACAGCGGAACTGGTAAGTGCGGTAGTAAGCGGTGATAAATGTGCATGGAGCATCCTCTATACCTTCAAAGTAAAAG
>Ga0208492_1000187_pt1 | contig 61247 bp, 52 predicted proteins | sample Subbioar_CSW14AB_FD_184820 | JGI IMG/M metagenome (GOLD analysis project Ga0208492, IMG submission 184820) | Serpentinite rock and fluid subsurface biosphere microbial communities from McLaughlin Reserve, California, USA - CR12Mar_CSW14AB (SPAdes) | ecosystem: Environmental > Terrestrial > Deep... | reverse complement strand
TCGGTCGTCAGTCGTCCGTCGTCAGTCGTCAGTGAGACTTCGCCTCGACGGGGCGACGCTCGCGCGGCGGAGACGCGCGGAGCTGCGACGCGGAGCGCCTGAAGCGCGCAGCGGCGCGTTGCGACGCGGGGGGTGTCGGGGGGAGCGCAGCTCCCCCTGACCTCAACGCGGCACGCCGAACAGCTCGTCTTGCGAGGCGACGTGGGCGTGGCATTCGACGCAGGGCGAGAGGCGGCCCTGGCGCTGGATGCGGAGGCGCGCGTCGAGCTCGACGTACGTCCAACCCGAGGCGCCCTTCTCCATGGCGAACACCGGTCCGGGCGTGCCGTCGTGCTCGGTGTGCACCTCCACGACGATGGCGCCGACGGGCGCGCTGCTGCCGGGCGCCACCGACGCGTACGACGCGCGGGCGGGCTCGTTGACGAAGATGTCGGCGTCGTACCGGCCGAACAGGTGGCCGGCGGAAGGGAACCGCTTGGCGTTGGCGCGCGGGAGCTTGGGGAGCTCGGCGGCGTGCTTCCACGTCGGCGCGCTCGCGGACGCACTCGGCGCCGGCGGCGCCTTCATCGAGTGCGCAGGCGTGATCCCGACCGGCTCCATCGCGGGCGAGCACGCGAGGCCGACGCCGGCGAGAACGGCTGCGACGAGGGCCTTCAGGGACGACACCCGCACGCGCATAGCACGAGTGCTAGGGTGGCGTCGTGGGCAAGCCGCTCGATCCCGACGGAATGCTGCGGGTGATCGCCGAGCTCTGCGCGGTGCTGCGCCGCCGAGGGCTCGCCGTCTCGCCGCCCGAGTTGATGGACGCCGCGCGCGCGCTGTCCATCGTCGGTCTGGACGATCGCGAGGCCACGCGCGAGGCGCTGGCCGCGACGCTGGTCAAACGGTCGCGCGATCGCGGAACGTTCGACAAGGTGTTCGACCGCTTCTTCGATCCGAACGCCCCGGCCGCGCTCGATTTCCTGGATCGCCTGCGCGCCGAAGGGTTCTCGGACGACGAGGTCGAGATGCTCCGGCAGGCCATGTCGAGCCTCGTCGAGGGCGGCACCATGGGCGCCCTGCTCGGCGTCGGCGGCGGAGGGGAGCTCACGCGGCTGCTTCGCCGTGCCGATCTGCTGCGCGCGCTCGACGGGCTGACCAACCCGATGCAGGTCGGGTTCTTCACCCAGCGCGCGCTCGAAGGCGTGGGGCTCGGCAAGGTGCGTTCGGCCGTGCCGCTCCTCCGCACCGCGCTCGAGGGAGCGCTTGGCGAGCGCGGCAAGGAGCTGGCCGATCGGGTCGAACGCGAGCTCGAGCAGACGCGCGGCGAGGTTCGCGACCATGTCCGGCGCGAGCTCGAGCGCCGCACCATCGGCGATCGAGACGCCAACAAGCAGCGCCGTCTCGAGCGCACGCCCTTCACCTCGCTCACCGATGCCGAGGTCGAGGAGGTCCGCTCCGCCGTGCGTCGCCTCGCGGAGAAGCTGCGGGGCAAGGCTCGCGTCCGTCGGCGACACGCCGAGCGCGGCGCGATCGACGTGCGCCGCACGCTGCGTCTGTCGTGGAAGACCGCGGGCGTTCCGATGGTCCCCGCGCGTCACCGGCGAAGGCGCGATCGACCGAAGCTCATCGTGCTCTGCGACGTGAGCGATTCGGTCCGGCTGGCAGCGCGCTTCATGCTCGAGCTCGTATACGCGCTCCACGAGCTGTTCTCGGGCACCCGTTCGTTCGTGTTCGTCAGCGAGCTCGGTGACGTGAGCAAGCTGTTCGAGCGCGATTCCGCGTCCGTGGCGCTCTCGCACGTGTTCTCCGGCGAAGCGGTCTCGCTCTCCGACAACTCCAACTACGGCCGGGTGTTCCGCACCTTCCACGAGCGGCACCTCGCGCTGGTCGACCGTCGCACCACCGTCGTCGTCATCGGCGACGGCCGCAACAACTACCAGGCTGACGAGGCCTGGGTGCTCGACGACCTGCGACGCCGAGCGCGTGCGCTCCTCTGGATCAACCCCGAACGGCGGGGCTCATGGTCCATCGGAGACAGCGCGATGCACCGCTACGCCCCGGCATGCACGCGGGTCCTCGAGGTGGCGTGCGCCGCCGAGCTCGAGGAGGCCGCACGCGCGCTGGTGGCCCTCTGAGGCTCCCTCTGCGTTTCTGAGTTGTGGCGGCATGCCCCGTGCCGTGGTACCCGCGGGCGCGATGGCTCGCGAGCAAGAAGATTCGGGCGATTCCACCGAGCGTTGGCTCTTCGTCGGCGTCGCCGTGGTGACGGTTCTCGCGGTGGGCGGCGGGATCTGGAAGAAGCACCGCGACCACAAGAGGCACCACCCGACGACGACGGCGCACGCCAAGTCCGTGCCCTCGGTGGTGACGAAGCTGCCGCAGCCGGCGGTCGCCGCTCCGACCGAGCTCGCGCTCGAGATCTGGGTCAAATCGCCCGACGACCTCGCACAGAAGATCCTGCCGCGTCTCTTGCCGCCGGGCGCGCCCAAGGCCCTCGCGACGTTCACCACCATGATGAAGAACGGCATGCCGCCGGCCCATCAGAAGGACGTCGACGAGCTCGACTTCGGCAAGCCGCTGGGCATCTCGATCTTCGACGCAGGGCGCTTCGTCGCCGCGGCGACGGTGCGCGATGCCGCGACCGCCAAGACCACCATCGAGGCCTACGCGACCGCCGAAGGAGCGATTCGGGAGCACTCGACCGCGCTCTCGGTCGACCTGTTCAAGGGCGCCAAGACCGGGCGCTATCTCGCGCTCTACGGCAAGCAGGTGTTCCTCGGGAGCGACCGCGCCGCCGTCGAGGGCGCGGCGCCCCGCATGGCCGCCGCGTACGCGCTCGCCACCGCGCAAACACACGACGTGGTCGCGCACGCGCCGCGCACCTGGGTCTCGGGCCCGTTCGCGCAGTGGGCCGAGAAGACCTGGCTCGGGTGGGTCACGCCCCAGCTCCATGGACAGACGTCGGGCCAAGCCAAGGTGTTGTTCGACGAGATCGCCGCCGGCGCCAAAGCCAACTGGGGCGGCGCCGAAGACGTCGACATGGCGATCGACGTAGGCGACCAGACCGCCATCTTCACCGGAACGTTGCGCGCCCAGCCCGGCAGCGCGTTCGCGACCTTCCTCAAGGACTACCCGACCCGTTCGCCGGACGCGCTCCTCGATGCGCCGCGCGATGCGCTCGGCGGGCTCACGCTGCGGTTCCCCGTGTCGTGGCTCGAGACCGCGCGCAAGTTCATGACCACCCCGCCGCCCGGCGTGGAGGTGCCCGCCGAGCTCCGCGCCAAGACCGAGCTCGTCTTCACCCAGATCGGCAAGGTGCTCGACGGCGAGGCGCTCTTCACGAGCGTCGCAGACCCGCCGCAGACCTACGGCGCGGGCGCGAGCCTGATGCGCTTCAAGGTCAAGGACGACGAGGCTGCCAAGAAGGCCGCCAAAGATCTCCTCACCTTCATGATCACGCCGCCCGGCCCCACGCCGCCCGGCCAGCCGCCTCCTCCGCCGTTCTTGCCGATCACGGTCGACGGCGGCTCGGGTGAGGCGCTCGAGATCGACATCCCCGTACAGCCCGGCCAGCCCGCGCTTCCGCGCGAGGGGCTCGCCTGGGTCGTGCGAGGCGGCTACCTGTATGTCGCGCGCGGCAGCAACCCCAAGCTGCGCGTGGTGCGGTTCGCCAGCGGCGCGAGCGAGGACCACGTCGGGAGCGATCCCGACGTGAAGTCCCGCGTCGGCAAGCTCCCGCAGAACGTCGCGCTCGCGCTGTTCATGGCTCCGTTCCGCGCCGACACGCCGCTCCCCGCGGCGATGAAGGCTCCGCCGTTGCCGCAGGCGATCACCCTCGCGGTCTCGCCCACGGCCGACGGCGTGACCGTCAGCGGCGCGTTCGACCTCGATCTCACGGTCGAGATCGCCAAGCCGATGTTGATGCCGCAGCAGGCACCGCCCCCAGGCTCCCTGCCCCCGGACGCCGCGAGCGGCATGCCGCCTGGTGGCGCGCCTCCGGGCATGCCCCCGGGCGTCCCCGGGCTGCCGCTGCCCGGTCCTGGCGGCCACGCGCCCAAGCCTCCTCCCACGACACCGAAGTCACCCCCGCCCCCGGTGGCACCCGTGGTGCCGCCGGTCGGCACCGGGTACGTGCTGCCGATGCCGACGCACAAGAGCAAGGATTAGCGGCGGAAGGCACGTTGCTGGCGCATTGCCGGCGCGCCGGGCACACTGCTCGAACCGCCTCGCACCCTTGGCAGGCTTTTCGCTGGCTCTCGTTCGACGCATGCGCCCCCTTCGCTCGCTCTACGTCGCCCTCACGGTCGCGCTCGCCGCGACGACTGTCGGTGCGGCGGTCGGAACGGTCGGAACGGGGTGCGCCGAAGATGCCTCTCCCACCGAACCGGGCAACGACGCCACGACCGACGCAGGCGCACCCTCCGACACGCGCGTGCAGGTCATCGACGTCGGCGACGACGCCAAGACCTCGGGTGATCTCTGCGGCGAAGAGCGCTTCTGCGATCCCGACATCGCCGCGATCTGTACGCCGGCTGCGGTCGACGCGGGCTCGACCGACGCTGTGAGCGATGCGCCTGCCGACGCGCTGGATGGCGAGGCCAGCGTCGACGCCGGGTCGACCACCCTCGCCTGCCGGATCGTTCTGCGCGACAACCACACCGTCGCGGCCTGCGCGCCTGCAGGCACCGTCACCGAGTCGAACTTCTGCGCGAGCGACGACGAGTGCGCGCCCGGCCTCGCCTGCGTCGGCGCGCCCGGTCTCGGGCGATGCCTACGCTACTGCTGCAAGGCGTGGTCGATGGCGTCGCCGCCGTCCGGCGACGCAGGCTCCGTCACGCACTACTGCACGCCGCAGCCGCTGGTCGCTCGGCCGATGGAGCGCATTCCGGTTTGGGTGAAGCTCGACAACTGCACGCTGCTCGACGACGAGCTGCAGTGTCCCAAGGGGACCACGTGCACCGTCGTGACCAACGACGGCCGCACCACCTGCGTCCCTGCAGGCCCCGGCCGCGACTTCGCCTCGTGCGCCGAAGAGCCCTGCGATCGCGGCTACGTCTGCCTCGGCACCATCGAGCGGCGCTGTCGCAAACTCTGCCGCGACACCCCCGAGGGCTCGGCCTCGTGCTCGGGCGGCGGCTATTGCCAGAAGGTGCCCACCATCCCGACCGGCTACGGCATCTGCGCCGGCGGCGACGCGGGGGCGAAGTAGTCGTCAGTCGTCAGTCGAGACGAGAAGATTCACCACGGAGCCACGGAGACAAGGAGGCGAGACGAGACGAGATTGGTCTGCCGATCGCAGCTCCGACCTCGCTCCTCCTCTTGGTGTGCACTTACCCCCTGGATGGTTGGTGTGCACTTACCCCCTGGATGGGGAGCGTTGGCGGCGACGAGGCACCGCTCTGCAGCGGCAGATCATCTCGACCTCCTTGTCTCCGCGGCTCCGTGGTGAAATTTTCTCGCACTCTCAGTCTTCAGTCGTCAGTCCGAAGAGCGTCCGCGGTCACGTTCCTGGCGGTGCGGAACGAAGTGGCATGCGCCGCAAAAAGAGCGGGAGGACCAGGCTAGGCCTGGAGGCCTGGCCTACTCCAGCGTGGGCAATGTCAGTAGGCCCACCAAACAGGCCTGGTTCCCCACGAGATTCTGGGGGACGTCTGTGCCTCTGGAACTGACGAATGGCGACTGACGACTGACGACTGACGACTACTTCTTGCGGGCGGCGAGCGCGGCGCGGTGCTCTTGGCTCGACCACGCCTCGACGAACCGATCGAGCTCGCGAGCGTAAGACGCGTCGCGATCGAGCGCGATCGCGTCGTGGATGCCGTGCTTGAGGCGTGCGACCGCACCTCGCGCGCCCTGCGCGGTGGCCGCGACGATCGTTCGCGATCGCTCGAGCGCCGCGCCTACGTCCACGATCTCGTCGACGAGACCGATGCGGAGCGCCTCCTCGGCCTCGCACGGAAGGCCCGTGAGCAACAGTCGCTTCGCCGCGCCGACGCCGACGAGGTGCAAGAGCCGCGTGGTTCCACCCCACCCGGTCGACAGCCCCATCCGCGCCTGCCGGAACGACAGCTGGATGCCACGCTCGGCGACCCGCAGATCGCACGCGGTGATCAGCTCGCACCCGCCGCCGTACACATCACCGGCCACCGCGGCGATCACCAGGATGGGCAGCTGTTCGATCTGACGGAGCAGACCGGTCATGTGCGCCGAGAACGCGCGCGCGTCGGCGGCGGCTGCGATGGTCTCGAGCTCGCCGAGATCGGCGCCCGAGAGGAATACCGGACGCAGCCCGGGTGCGCGCGCCGCGGAGGCGATCACGAGCCCCCGAGGTCCGGTCCCCTCGGCCAAGGCGCGTTCGAGGTCCGCGAGCGCGTGGGCGAGCGCTTCGACGGTGGCGCGGTCGATCGCGTTCGCCGCGTGTGGGCGGTCGACCGTCCAGACCTCGCAGACGCCGTCGCGCTCGACCCGCAACATCAGACGTCGAGCTCGTCGACGGCGGTCTCTCTCGCGCGCTCCATGATGAACTTGAACCGCGCTTGCGCGTCCTTGCCCATCAGCTCGTTGAGCACGCGATCGGTCTCGATCTCGCTGTCGACCACCACGCGGAGCGCACGCCGGCGACGCGGATCGAGCGTGGTGGCCTTGAGCTGCTCGGCCGGCATCTCGCCGAGGCCTTTGAAGCGCGTGACCTCGGGCTTCATGTTCTTCGGCAGGCCGGCGAGGATCTTGTCGCGGTCCTTCTCGTCGAGCGCCCAATACGTCTCTTTGCCCGCGTCGACGCGGAACAGCGGGGGCATCGCGAGGTAGACGTGACCGCCGCGCACCAGCCCCGGGAGCTGCCGGTAGAAGAACGTGAGCAGCAGGGTCGCGATGTGATGGCCGTCGCTGTCGGCGTCCATCAAGAGGAAGACCTTGCCGTAGCGGAGCTTCGAGATGTCGAAGTTGGGGCCGAACCCGCAACCGAGCGCCTGGACGATGTCCTGGAGCTCCTTGTTGTTGAGCACCTTCGAGGCGGAGGCCTGCTCGGCGTTGAGCACCTTGCCGCGCAACGGGAGGATCGCTTGCGTGCGGCGGTCGCGCCCCTGCTTGGCGGAGCCACCTGCGCTGTCGCCCTCGACGATGAACAGCTCGCTCTCGCCCGGATCGGTGGAGGAGCAATCGGCGAGCTTGCCGGGCAGGTTGAGGCGGTGCGACACCGCGCCCTTGCGAGTGACCTGCTGGGTCGCCTCGCGACGGGCCTCGCGGGCGCGAGCCGCGAGAATCGACCGCATCACGATCTGTTCGCCGGTGGTGCCGTTCTCGAGCAACCACTGTTCGAGCGCCGGACGGACGATCGACTCGACCTGGCCGGCGACCTCGGTGTTGTTCAGCCGGTCCTTGGTCTGCCCCTGGAACTGCGGCGCCGCGACGTAGACGCTGAGCAGCGCCACGAGCCCCTCGCGAATGTCCTCGGCGGTGAGCGTGACGCCTCGGGGTGTGAGGTTCTTGGTCTCGATGAAGCCGCGGACGGCGCGAACCACGGCGGTCATCAAGCCGCTGACGTGCGTGCCGCCGCTCGCGGTCGGGATACCGTTGACGTACCCGCGCACGACCTCGTCGGTCGACTCGGTCCACTGCAGCGCGACCTCGATGCGGAACGGCGGGTCGTCGGTCGTCTCTTTCGAGGTGAAGAAGACGTTCGAGTGCGAGGTCGCCTTGCCGCGTCGCGAGACGAGAATGGGCAGGTAGTCGGCCACGCCGTTCGGGTGGACGAACGTCTCGTCGGTCTTCGCCGACGGATCGACGAAGCGCACCACGAGGCCGCCGTGCAGATACGACTTGGTCTCGAGGCGCTCGCGCACGAGCTCGGGATCGAAGCTCGCGGTCTTGCCGAAGATGGTCGGATCCGGTCGGAAGTGCACCTGGGTGCCGCGCTTGCGGACCTTCGCGCCCTTCTTCAGCGGGGTGCTGCGCACGCCCCGGGAGAAGCTCTGCGTGTACTCCTGGCCGTCGCGCCAGACCGTGACGTCGAGCTCCTCGCTGAGCGCGTTGACCACGCTGGAGCCGACGCCGTGCAGACCGCCGGAGACCTTGTAGTTCCCGCTCGAGAACTTACCGCCCGCGTGCAGCGTGCCGAGGATGATCTCGAGGGCGGGCTTCTTGTACTTGGGGTGGATGTCGACCGGGAAGCCACGGCCGTCGTCGACGATGGTGACGCCCTTGCGGTCGGCGTCGAGCGTGACGTCGATGCGCTTGGCGTGACCGTTGATGGCCTCGTCGATCGAGTTGTCGACGATCTCCCACAGGAGGTGGTGATAGCCGTGCGAATCGGTCCCGCCGATGTACATGGCGGGGCGCTTGCGCACCGGCTCGAGGCCCTCGAGGACCTCGATGTCCTTCGCGGTATACTGCGTGGCCATCAGTTGGACTCCAACGAGGGGATCTGGGGCGCCGGCGGGATCACGCGGGCGAAGCCGTCGCGTTTGGCGAGCTGGGTTCCGGTGGCGGCGCGATGGCCGAGCACCGACTGCAGCGTGATGTCGTGTGCCTTGCCCTTGGGTGTCTCGGCGACGAGCGTGTCGCGCGCGGAGAGCGCGAGCACGGCACCGAGGACCTTCGCGCCCTCGTCGAGCTTGATGAGCATCGCGCCCTTGGCGACGCCGGAGACGAGCGCGATCTCGTCGACCTTCACGCCGAGCGCGTGACCGTCACTGGTTGCGCACATGACCGAGTCCTTGGCGCCGGTGACGCTGACGAAGACGACCTCGTCACCCTCGTTGAGGCGGCAGTACTTGCGGCCCGCGCGGGTGGACGGATCGCGGTGCGGCGAGAGCGAGAAGCGGAACGACAACCCGCCGCGGGTGACCGCGATCGCATAGGGTGCGAGCGGCTCGGAGGCGCCGTCTTCGGGCGCAGCGGGAACGTCGAGCACCCGGGGGTCGAAGCTCATGATGGCGACGATCTTCTCGCCGTCGCCCATCTTGAAGAACTTCTGCACCGGCTCGCCGTACCCGGTCGTGGCCGGCACGTCGTTGAGGCGCATGACGTAACAGGCGCCGAGGCTCGAGAAGAGCGCGATGGCGGCCTTGGTCGAGCCCGCCACCGCGCCGAGCACCGCATCGCCGTCGCGGACGCGGGTCTGGGCGAGATCCTTCACCTCGCGGGCGCGTTTGAGCCAGCCCTGCTGGGTGAGGATGACGGTCGCGTCCTCGGCGACGATGAAGTCCTCGGCGGAGAACTCCTGCTCCTCCGTCGAGCCGATGACCTTGGTGCGACGCTTGTCGGCGTATTGTGCCTTGAGCGCGACGAGCTCCTTCTCGATGAGCGCCCAGCGACGCGGTTCGCTCTTGAGGAGCGTGCCCAGCGCCGCAGCCTCTTTGCGCTTCTCCTCGAGCTCCTTGCGGATGACGAGGATCTCGAGCTTGGCCAGGCGATACAGGCGCAGCTCGAGGATCGCGTCGACCTGCTCCTCGCTCAGCTTGAAGCGGGCCATCAGCTTGTCAGCTGCGTCGGCTTTGCCCTCGCTCCGACGGATGATGCGGATGGTCTCGTCGAGCGCGTCGAAGATGACCTCGAAGCCCTCGAGGACGTGGATGCGCTTCTTCAGCTGTCCGAGGTCATACGCGAGCCGGCGCTCGACCGTGAGCATGCGGAAGTCGAGGAAGTGACGGATCATCGCGCCGAGCGACAGGCGCTCGGGCGCGGCGGGGGCCGTCTCTTCCGGCACCGTCGCGAGCAGATCGTCGTCGTTCCGCTTCGTCGGCTCCAAGGGAGCCGGCACGAGGCAGGTCATGTTGATCGCGACCGTCGTCTGGAGCGGCGTGTTCTTGTAGAGGTACGCCATCACCAGGGCCGGATCGGTGCCCTTCTTGATCTCGAGGACGACGCGGACCTCGTGGGTCGACTCGTCGCGGACGTCGACCAGCGCGGCGAGCTTACGGCCGACGATGATCTCGGCGATCTTCTCGATGAGCTGCCCGCGCACCACGCCGTACGGGAGCGAGGTGATGATGATCTGCGGGGCGCCGCCCTTCTTGGCCTCTTCGACCTTGTGCTCGCCGCGGAGCTTGAGCGTGCCCTGCCCGGTCTCGTAGACGGCCGTGAGGTCCGCACGGGACGCAAACAGCTGACCACCGGTGGGGAAGTCCGGGCCCTTGACGATCTTGAGCAGCGACTTGATCGGGAGGATCTCCTTGCCTGCCCGGATCTGCTCGATGCACGCGTCGACGACCTCGCCGAGGTTGTGCGGCGGGATGCTCGTGGCCATGCCGACCGCGATGCCCTGCGAGCCGTTGACCAGCAGGTTGGGGAAGCGGGCGGGGAGAACCGTCGGCTCGCTTCGGGTGCCGTCGTAGCTCGGACGCCAGGCGACGGTGTTCTTCCCGAGCTCGTCGAGCAGCTCGAGCGCGATCGGCTGGAGCTTGGCCTCGGTGTAGCGATAGGCCGCGGCCGAGTCGCCGTCGGACGAACCGAAGTTGCCCTGCCCGTCGACCAGGGGCGCGCGCATGACCCACGGCTGCGCGAGGCGGACCATCGCGTCGTAGATCGCGGTGTCGCCGTGCGGGTGGTAGTTGCCCATCACGTCGCCGACGATCTTCGCGCTCTTGCGGTACTTGGCGTCGGGCGTGAGCCCGAGGTCCTTGCGCATCGTCAACAGGATGCGGCGCTGCACCGGCTTGAGGCCGTCGCGCACATCGGGGAGCGCGCGCGCGGTGATGACCGAGAGCGCGTAGTTCAGGTACCGGGTGCGTGCTTCGAGAGCGAGCGGGGTTTCCGCGCTCGGAGGCGGCGGCGGAACCGAAGGCGGCAGTGCGGGCGGATGTTGGCGAGCCACTTGATCTCGGGATGCCTAGTGCAACGGCTGAACGGCCGTCAAGGTTGGTTCGTGCCCAACGTGATGGAGCACGGCTATTTTTCCGGCGCGAGCGCGACGACTTGCGCGAATTTCGGCAAGATCTCCGGGATAGCTCGACACTGCGGCCACCGAACTGTGGAAAACCTGTTGGTTTTGCCTGGACACACGGGAAACGAGAGGGATTGCATCCGGCCCCCTGTGGACTGAACACTTGCCCAGGTGTCGTCCTACGTCGAGCTCCACGCCCATAGCGCGTTCACGTTTCTCGAGGGAGCCTCGCTCCCCGAGCAGCTGGCCGAACGCGCGGCCGACCTCGGGTACGAGGCGCTCGCGATCACCGATCGCGACGACGTCGGCGGCCTCGTGCGGTTCGTCGAGGCCTCCGACAAGTGCGGCCTCCGTCCGATCTTCGGCGTCGAGTTGAGCGTCCGCACTACGCCTCTGTTCGACGGCGGATCCGTGGAATACGCACTGGGCGAGCATGTGTTCGGCCTGGTGCTGCTCGCCAAGGATGCCGAGGGCTGGGCGAACCTCTCCGCGCTCATCTCCCGTGGGCGGTTCGAGCGCCCGCGTGGCCGACCCTACGTCACCATCGACGAGATCGCCGCCCGCTCGCAGGGTCTCGTCGCGCTCTCCGCGTTCCTCGAGGGCCCGCTCGCCCCGGCGCTCCGCCGAGGCGACGTCGACGAGGGCGTGCGCCTCGCGCGACCGTGGCTCGACATCTTCGGCGACGATTGGGTGTTCGAGGTGCAGGACCACGCGCTGCCCGAGGAGCGCCTCGCGTTGCGCACCACGCTCGCCATCGCCGATCGTCTCGAAAGAACCCTCGAGCACGACGTCGAGCACGGCGTGGTGGCGACCAACCACGTGCACCACGTGACCCGTCCGCTCAAGCCCATCGAGGACGTGCTCCGTTGCATCAAGCACCAGTGCACCGTCGACGACGCCGGCGATCGACTGTTTCCCAACGCCGAGCGCCACCTGCGCAGCCCGCTCGACATGCGCAAGTGGTTCCGCAAGCACCCGGAGCTCCTCCGCGCGTCGCTCGCCATCGCCGAGCGGTGCGGCTTCCACCTCAAGCGCGATCTGGTCGCGCCCCTGCCCTGTTTCCCCGCGATCAGGCCGGGCGAGACGGCCGACGAGACGTTGTCGCGATTGACCTGGGAGGGGGCGCAGGTCCGGTACCCGTATGCCTTTGGTCCAGAGTCTAGAGTCCAGGGTCTAGAGTCCGCGAACCGAGACCAAAACCGAGACCAAGATCGAGAACGAGAGAACGAGAGAGATTCACCACGGAGACACGGAGACACGGAGGTCGAGAGTGTCTGCCGATCTCTGCTGTCACCTCGTGTGACCCACGCATGCGCACACCTCGTCGTCGATGGGAGAGATTCACCACGGAGACACGGAGACACGGAGGTCGAGAGTGTCTGCCGATCTTTGTTTCCACCTTGTTTTTACCATTCTGGCCCAAGTGCGATCGATGACGAGAGCAGAGAGGACGGTGATGGCGAAGCACGCGGCAGCACCATCACAGATCCTCCGTGCCTCCGTGCCTCCGTGGTGAGCTGTTCTCGGTCTCGGTCTCGGTCTCCGACTCTAGACTCAGGCGACGACCCAGGCGACGTCGGAGCTGTGCAGGGCCGCGATGCGGCAGCGGTGTTTCCCCTCGCCGAGCGTATCCACGCGCAGCTCCGTCACGAGCTCGCGCTCGTGCAGAAGATGCAGTTCGCCGGGTACTTCCTCATCCTCTACGACGTCGTTCGCGCGGCCAAGGAGCGGAAGATCCTCGTGCAGGGGCGAGGCAGCGCGGCCAACAGCGCCATCTGTTATTGCCTCGGCATCACCGCGATCGATCCCATCGGTCGCGAGATGCTCTTCGAGCGGTTCCTCTCCGAGGGGCGCGCCGAGCCGCCGGACATCGATCTCGACATCGAGCACGAGCGACGCGAGGAGCTGCTCCAGTACGTCTACGAGCGCTATGGGCGCGGACACGCAGCGATGGTCGCTGCGGTGCACACGTTCCAACCGCGCGCCGCGGCCAAAGACGTCGCGCGGGTGCTCGGGTTGTCCGTCGAGCAAGGCAACGCGCTCGCGGGACTGTGCGATCGGTTCGTCGGTCGTGGCGGCGAAGAGAAGAAGGCGCAGCCGCCCGTCGACCGCGCGATGTACGAGCACCCGCGCACCACCGTCGCCAAGGCCATCCGCGAGAACGTCGTCCGCCTGAAGCTCCCGACCCACGAGAACGCCACCGAGGATCAGGAGTGGGTCGTGCACATGGATCCCGATCGACTGAAGAACGTCGACGCGCTGCGCGCCGCGGGGCTCGACCCGAACGATCGTCGGGTCGCGATGGTCCCGTGGTTCGTCGACCGGATGGTCGGTTTGCCGCGCCATCGGGCGATCCACACCGGCGGGTTCGTGCTGTCGGAGCGGCCCATCGGCGAGGTGTGTCCGATCGAGTGGGCGGCGATGCCCGGTCGCTCGATCCTCCAATGGGAGAAGGACGACATCTCCACGCTCGGCCTGGTCAAGTTCGACCTGCTCGGCCTCGGCATGCTCACGGTGATCAACAAACACCTCGCGCTCATCCGCGAGCACCGCGGCGTCTCGCTCGATCTCTGGCAGCTGCCGCACGAGGACACCGAGGTGTTCGACATGATCTGCAAGGCCGACACCATCGGCCTCTTCCAGATCGAGTCGCGCGCGCAGATGAACACCCTGCCCCGCCTGCAGCCCCGCCAGTTCTACGATCTGGTCGTCGAGGTCGCGCTCATCCGGCCGGGCCCCATTCAGGGCGAGATGGTGCACCCGTACCTCCGCCGTCGCCGCGGCGAGGAGCCGATCTCCTATCTCCACCCGTCGCTCGAGCCGCACCTCGCACGCACGCTCGGGGTGCCGTTGTTCCAGGAACAGGGCATGAAGATCGCCATCGAGATCGGCGGGTTCTCCCCGACCGAGGCCGACGAGCTCCGTCGCGCGATGGCGCACAAACGCTCGCGCAAGGCGATGGACGAGCTCGGCGCCAAGTTGATCGAGCGGATGGGTGCGCGTGGCTTCGGCGTCGACATCGCCGAGCGCATCGTCAAGCAGCTCACCGCGTTCGCCGACTACGGCTTCCCCGAGAGCCACGCGGCGTCGTTCGCGCTCCTGGTGTGGGCCTCGGCGTACCTCAAGTTCCACTACACGCCGGAGTTCTTCGCCGCGATCCTCAACTCGCAGCCGATGGGCTTCTATTCGGCGTCGACGCTGGTCGAAGACGCCAAGCGCCACCACGTGGTGGTGCGTGGACCGTGCGTGATGGCGTCGCAGTGGGATTGCACGCTCGAGCCGATCAGCCCGCTTTCGTGGGATGAACGAAGGTCGCAAGCCGAAGCCGAACGCCACCAGGTTCAGCCCTTCGCGCTCCGCATCGGCCTCCGGTACGTGCGTGGGCTGGGCGAGCGCACCAAAGATTCCGTCACGCGCGCGCTGCGACCGCGCTCGCTGCACGAGTTCGTGCGGCGTTCGGGGCTCGACGAGGCGCAGTTGCTCTCGCTCGCGCACGCCGGCGCGTTCGACGCGCTCGAGCCGGAGCGACGCCGCGCGATCTGGGAGGTGATGCGTCTCGCCAAGGTCCCCAAGGGGCCGCTCGATCTGCCCGGAATCGAGCGCGATCCTCCGCGGCTTCCCGCGCAGAGCGAGTCCGATCTGGTCGCCGCGGACTTTCTTCGCGTCGGGCTCACCCCGCGCGATCACCCGATGGCGTTCCTCCGCGGTCAACTCGACGCGCGGGGCGTGCTCGCAGCGAGCGCGCTCGCGAAGTGCCGGCGCCGTCAGGTCAAGGTCGCGGGGCTGGTCATTTGTCGTCAGCGTCCCGCCACCGCCAAGGGATTCGTGTTCCTCACGCTCGAAGACGAGGGCGGCATGGTGAACATCGTCGTCGAGCCCACCTTGTTCGAGCAGCTACGCACGACCATCGTCGCGAACGCCGCGCTCGAGATCGAGGGAGAGCTCGAGCGCGATCAAGACGTGATCAACGTGAAGGCCAAACACATCCACGGCCTCGCCCTCCCCTGGGCCGACGGCGCCCGCTCCCACGATTTTCACTAATCAGCAGCCGAGAAATTTACAGGGAGACACGGAGGCGCGGAGGCGAGCAGAAGACGTCTGCCGATCGCGGCGGCAGCCAAAGAAGTCTCCGTGTCTCCGTGCCTCCCTGTGAATCTTCTCTTCTTCATGCGCGAGGCGCTGCAATGGTGCAGGCGGCGTGGCCGAGGATCTTGTCGCCGTCGCGCGTGGCGGTAGGCGTGGGCGTCCAGCCGCGGGCGAGGCGCGCGGTGAGGAGCTCGTCGGCGTTCGGAGCGTGATCCCAGACGGCGACCGCCGTCAGACCCCCGAGTCACGTCGCGTCGTACACGAGGAAGTGCTCTTGGAATGGCACCACGACGTCGTGCGTGTACTCGTCCTGCACCACCACGGAGTGAACCATCCGTCCGGCGAGCAGGACCCGGCGGACCACGTCCTCGAGCGTGTGTTGGGCCTCGAGCATGGCGAGGAGCACCTCACGCTGCTCGGCACGGAGCCCGACGCGGTCCTCCAAGGGAGTCACCTCGATTCGTCCGGTGGCGGAGGGGAAGCGTTACCCGACCCCTTGCCATTGTTCGATGAGTGTCTAAATAGATGGTTGTCGAACATGCCGCCGCCCACCGCGTTCACTGCGCTCGCCGACGAGACCCGTCGCGAGATTCTCGCGCTCCTCCGGCAGGGCTCGCTGCCCGCGGGGGAGATCGCGGCGGCGTTCCAGCTGTCGAAGCCGACCATCTCCCATCACCTCAAGGTGCTCGAGGGCGCCGAGCTCGTTCGCTCGGAGCGACGCGGCACCAGCATCGTCTACACGCTGCAGACCAACGTGCTCGAGGAGCTCGCCCGCGGGCTGCTCGATCTCGCGGTCGGCACGGCTCGAAAGAAGAGGAGGACCACGCCATGACGCGCAATTCGTTCGACGCGCTGTCGGTCGCGTTGCTCGCCGGCGCGGTGGCGCTCACCGCCGCGGTCTACGACAAGCTCCCTGCGCGCGTTCCCACCCACTTCGATCTCCACGGCCGCATCGACGGGTGGATGGACCGGCCCGTTGGCGCCTGGCTGCTGCTCGGGATCGCGTTCCTCACCTGGCTGATCGTTCGCTTCGGCGCCTTCATCCTGCCGCGCGGTGCGCGCGAGCGCATGAACGCCTCGCCCGTGCAGACACTCGGGTTCCTCACCACCGCGCTGATGGTCACGTTGCAAGGCATCGTGCTCTATGCGGCGCTGCATCCCGCGGCTTCGATGGGCCGAGCCCTCTCGGGTGCGCTCGGCGTCTACTGGATCGTGCTCGCGCTGGTGCTCCCCCGGGTGCGACGGAACCCCTTCGTCGGCGTGCGCACCGCGTGGACCCTCTCGTCGGACGAGAACTGGGCGCGCACCCACCGCTTCGCGAGCTTCGCGTTCTCGCTCGGCGGCCTCGTCGCCGTGCTCGCGGCGCTCGCCGGATCACCCGCGTTCGCGATCGTCGCTGTCCTGGTTTCCGCGTTCGCGCCGCTGGTGTTCTCGTTCGTCGTCGCGCACCGGCTTCCGCCGACCTGAGTCGTCAGTCGTCAGTCGTCGGTCGTCAGTAGTCAGCCGAGACGAGAAGATCCACCACGGAGCCCCGGAGACAAGGAGACGAGACGAGATTGGTCTGCCGATCGCAGCTCCGACCTCGCTCATCCTCTTGGTGTGCACTTACCCCCTGGATGGGGAGCGTTGGCGGCGACGAGGCACCGCTCTGCAGCGGCAGATCATCTCGACCTCCTTGTCTCCGCGGCTCCGTGGTGAAATTTTCTCGCGCTCTCAGTCGTCGGTCGTCACGCCGAGGGGCACTGGCTTCCCGCGAAATCTCGTGGGGAACCAGGCCTGTTTGGTGGGCCTACCTGACGTGACCGACGCGAAGTAGGCCAGGCCTGCAGGCCTAGCCTGGTCCCCCCGGTCCTATTCGGACCCTTGCTACCGCCCCCCGCATCGGGAACGCCAACGCGGAGCCCTGCTTCGTCTCGGACTGACGACCGACGACTGACGACTGACGACTCTCAGGCCCGCTGGGTGGCGCCGAGGCTCTTGGTCGCGGCGAGCGCCTTCTGATTGGCCGCGTCGATCTCGGCGTCGGTCAACGTGCGGGTGCCGTTGGGATCGCGATAGGTGAGGCGGAACGCCACCGACTTCTTGCCGGTGGCGATGCCTTTGCCGCGGTAGACGTCGAACACCTCGACCGACGCGCAGAGGACGCCGGCGCCTTCGCGGAGGGCGCGTGCGACCTCGCCGGCGACGACGGGCTCGTCGACCTCCAGCGCGAGATCGCGCGTGCTCGCGGGCACCGCTGGCAGCGGCTGGAACTGCGGGATCGGCACGCCCAGCGCGGCGATGGCGCGCAGATCGAGCTCGATCACCACGGCCGATCCGTCGAGCTCCATCTTCTCGACCACGTCGGGGTGGAGCGGTCCGAGCGTGCCGACGCTGGCGACCGAATCGCCGACACGCACGAGGATCGCAGCCGCGCCGCGCGGGTGAAGGTGCGCCGGACGCTGATCGGCCTCGAGGTGGCGCACTTCGGTCTCGGCGCCGCACATCCGGGTGACGAGCTCGAGCGCGATGCCCTTGGCATCCCACACGTCGACCTCGTCCCCCTGCCCGAGCCAGGTGTCTCGCGGACCTGCGAGAACCACCGCCAGCGAAGGGACCTCGTCGCAGAGACCGAGCGATGCATCGGCGCCTCCAGCGAGGAACCGCGCGCCGACCTCGAACAGGCGTACGCGTCGCTCGCCTCGGTTGCGCGAGCGACGGAGCCCGGCGAGCAGCCCCGGGAGCAACGACGTGCGCATCACGCTGCGCTCCTCGCCGAGCGGGTTCTGCAGGCGAACCACCGGGGGCGGCGCGCCGAGGATCTCGAGGTCGCGGGGCGAGGCGAACCCGTACGACACGGCCTCGGAGAGACCGAGCTCGCGGCCGATGTGGCGGGCGCGACGGTCGGCGACCCCGACGGCGCGCGGCGGCTGCGGCTTGATCGCCGGCGGTTCGGTCGGGATGCGGTCGAACCCGATCACGCGCGCGACCTCCTCGAAGAGATCGACCTCGCGGCCGAGGTCGGGGCGATGGGTCGGCGTGGTGACCGTCGCCGTGTCGCCCTCCCACGACAGCGCGCACCCGAGGCGCTCGAGAATGCCCTGGGCCTCCGCGCGGTCGACCGAAAGCCCGAGCAGTTGCTCGAGGCGGTGGTGACGGAGCGTGATCGTGGTCCGCGTGGGGCGCGACGACACGACGTGCAGCGGCTCTTTGGCCAACGCGCCGTGCGAGAGGTGCACCGTGAGCGAGCCCGCTTGCCCGAGTACCGCCTCGACGCCGGCCGGATCGACACCGCGCTCGAAACGGTGCGACGACTCGGTGTGCAGGCCGTGACGGCGGGCGGTCCGGCGGACGCTGCGCGGATCGAAGTACGCGCACTCGAGCAGCACTCGTCGGGTTCCGCTCGAGATCTCGCTGTTGCCCGCGCCCATCACGCCCGCGAGCGCGACGGGCTTGCCGCCGTCGGGGCCGCCGTCGCAGATCACCAGATCGTCGGCGACGAGCGTGCGTTTCTCGCCGTCGAGCGTGACGACCTCCTCACCCTCGCGCGCCAGCCGGACGTGAATGGCCGGTCCGTCGAGTCGGTCGAGATCGAACGCGTGCAGCGGGTGTCCGTACTCGAGCATCACCAGGTTGGTGACGTCGACCACGTTGGAGATGGAGCGCACGCCGAGCGCATGCAGCCGGTAGCGAATCCACAGCGGTGACGCCGCGATGCCGACGTCGAAGACGGCGACCGCGCCATAGTGCGGACAGCGCGCCTTGGCCGCCTCGTCCACCGTCACCCGAGCGACGGACGCCGTCGTCTGTGCGTCGCTCCGATCCGCGGGCGAAACGGTCGGGAACTGCCACGGCAGGCCGAGGATCGCGGCGAGCTCGCGCGCAACGCCGACGTGACCGAGCGCGTCGGGCCGGTTCGGGGTCACCCCGATCTCGAGGATGTCGTCGATGACGGTCGGAATCGCGTCGCGGAGCGACGTTCCGGGCGCGGCGAAGTCGTCGGGGAGCACGAGGATGCCCGCGTCGGAGTGCCCATCGTCGGCCTCGGCGCCGGCCGCGGCCTTCGGAGTGCCGAACCCGATACCGAGCTCGCTCTCGGAGCAGAGCATGCCCTCGCTCGTGACCCCGCCGATCGCACGCGCGGCGATGGTCATCCCGCGCCCGCCGCCAGCCGCAGGAAGGTGCGCCCCGAGCGGCGCGAGGACGACGAGACCGCCGGGCGGCGGGACGTTCTTGGCGCCGCACACGACCTCTTGGGTGCCGCTGCCGCGGTCCACCGTCACCAGCTGCAGCCCCGAGCGGTTCGGGTGCGGACGCACGCCGACGACGCGCGCGAGCACCACGGGCTCGAGCCCCTCGCCGAACCGGTGAATCGCCTCGACCTCGAGGCCGACGCCGGTCAGTCGAGCCGCGATGCCCTTGGCATCGAGCGACGCGAACGAAGAGCCATCCAATGCGGGAATCAGCGCGCGAAGCCAGGCTACGGAGACCTTCATGACGGCCGCCTGCCTAGCACGTCGGCCGCGCGCCTCAAACGGCAGCCACTCAGCGCCAGATCCCGACGGACACGCCGTAGTTCCAATAGTTGTGCGTCACGTCGAGCGCCGAGGTCAGGCGCCACGCGGTCCGGTCCTCGTAAATCCCGAAGACGGTCCAATGGAACAGGTGGAGATCGAATCCGGTGGTCACGTGCTGACGAAACTGACGCCAATCGGGCTCCAAAGTGAACCGTGAGGGCTCGATGTACGTACCGAGACGCAGCCGGAGCAGGTTCGGCACGAGCTCGGTCTCGACTCCCGCACGCGGCGAGTACGTGGTGACCGCGCCGGCGCGGCGGATCGTCTGGGTGAAGAACGACTCGAGGCTGATGCCGTCGGCCGTGGGTCCGGCGATCAACATTCCCAGCGTGAACAGCAGGTACTCGCGCGACAACCGCTGGTATCGTTCGCGTGCCTCGCTGCCGTAGCGCTTGCCGAAGTCGCGGAGCTCACGGTCCTCCTCGGCGCGAAGCGACGACTCGGCCGCCATCAGCTCCTTTTCGCGCTTCTCTCGCTGCTCGGAGGGGGTGGTGGCGAGCGTCGCCCTGCGCTGCGTTTCGCGGAGCGCGCGAGCCTTGTCGATGTCGTCGCGCAGCTTCTCTCGCTCGCCGTGTGGATCGGGCCAGTGGAGGTTCAGGGGGCGCGCTCCGCCCTGCATCGCGATGCCCAGGTCGATCTCCCACGGCAGGTTCACCTCCATCGGGATCCACCAACGATCGACGCGGGCGGCGTCATCGGCGCTCGATTTTCCGGTGGAAACGGGCATTCGGAAGGTTGCCCCCGCCCGGAGCCACAGGCCCTCGGGGCGCAGCAACGCGCCGAACTCGGGCGCGAGACCGAACGCGGACACGACGGTCTGCGACTCGCCTGCCGGCGTCGTCCCGCCCACGTTGAACCCGACCTGCCGGAGCCCTCCGCCGACGACGAGGTCGCCGTCGAGGAACGTGCGCGCCAGGAGCACCTTCGTCCGGCTGAGCAACCCGCGCCAACGCTCCTCGCCGACGCGCGCGTCGGGGGTCAGATCGAAGCGGGTGAGATCGCTCGTGACCCCGAACCCCCAGGGCCCGAGCTGCACGTTGCCGCCCACCGTGACGAAGATGAACCCGCTGTAGTCGAAGCCGTCCTTGACGCCGTCGAACTCGAGGTCGTCGAGCCGACGGAGCGGCGTCGGGATGCTGAACGAGGCATCGAGGTCGTAGTCGAACCAATCCCACGACCACGGAACGCGCACCGCGGGCGCCGCGGCGTTGACCGCGTACCCCTCGAGCCCCTCCGCGATGCCCTGATAGGCACCGGCGAGACCGAGCACGCGGCTTCCCGCGAGGATCGGACCGGTGACCACGTGCAGACGGCACGAGCGAATCGCCTCGCCGGTCGCGCCCTGGACACACTGCGCGCTCGCACGCCCGGGGAGGAGCGCCAGCGCGGAGGCAAAGAGGGCGGAGAGAGCGAGGCGCCGGATCACGTACCGTCGGATCTACCTCCACCGAGGAAGAAGCGCGTCAACGGTTCGGCGTCGACCTTCGCGGTCGCCAGCAGCGCGTCGAGCAGCGTGCGCCCCAGTTTCGCGAGGTCGTGCAGAGCACGAACGCGGCGTAGTTGGAGGTCGATCCGCGCGCGTTGCTCGTCGTTGGTCCGCTCGCTCTTGCTTCGTGCGTCGAGCGTCGCAATCGCCTGCTCGAACGACTCGACGGCGCTCGCGATCTCGGCACGCTCACGCTCCCCCAGCACGCGCGAGATCATTCGCCAGAGCGCGGTCTCGGCGACGAAGAAGTCTTTGCGCTCGCCTTGCACCCAGACCTTCTTCACCACGCCCCAGCGCATCAACTCGGCGATGGTCATGCTGACCGCGCCCGAGGAGATTTGCAGGACATCCTTGAGCTCGGCCGCGGTCAGCGGAGTCGGCGAGAGGTACATGACGGCCCAGACGCGGCCCATGTTCCGCTTGAACCCCCAGAACTCCATCAACCGGCCGACGCCGTCGCTGACCATGAGCTCGGCGTCGGAGAGCGCGGTCGGCGAAGCCTCCGGCTCCTTCGAACGCTTGCGCGCCGCGGGTTTCGCGCGGGAGGTCATGGCGTCCATTGTACTACGCACTGCGTCGAGGCGTTACGCGAGTCGCGCCGCGAGGTCCTCGGCGACCTGGGCGAGCGCGTCGCGCGCCGCGCCACGGGGGACGCCGTCGAGCGCCGAGAGCGCACGGCTCGACTCGGCCTTCGCCCGGGAGCGGACCTCGTCACAGGCGCCCGAGCCCACGATCGCGGAGGCGATCTCCGCGGCGAGCGACTCGCCGCCATGCCCCTCGCGGAGCGCACGGACTCGTTCGAGGATGGACGGATCGCGGGCGACCGCACGCAGCAACGGCAACGTCGGCTTTCCCTCTTTGATGTCGGCGAGCAGCGATTTGCCGGTGCTCTTGGGGTCGCCGACCAGATCGAGCAGGTCGTCGACGATCTGGAACGCGACGCCGACGTGCGCGCCGAACGCGCCGAGCGCAGCCGCCACGCGTTCGTCGCCGTGCGCCGCGCGTGCGCCGCTTCGGCACGACCACGCGAACAGCGATGCGGTCTTGCCCTGCACCACCCGCTCGTAGGTGAGCTCCGAGAGGTCGAGCGTCGCCCGACCACGAAGCTGCACGATCTCACCCTCGACCATCTTGCGCATGGTCGCGAGCAGGTCGCCGAGGATGCGCCCATCGGCCCCGTCGAGCGGGTGGACGACCTCGAGCGCATGGGTCAGCAGCAGATCGCCGGAGAGCACCGACACTGCATTGCCCCAGACCACGCGTGCGGTCTCGCGACCGCGCCGCTCGCGGCTGTCGTCGATGACGTCGTCGTGCAGGAGCGTGGCCGAATGGATCAGCTCGGATGCGAGCGCGACCGCACGCGCTCGCGGTGCCCGATCGCCGCCGAGACCGTTGGCAGCCGCGGCCGCGAGGAACACCGCGACGGGCCGCACGCGCTTGCCGCCCGCCCCCACAAGGTGCGCCGCGGTCTCGCGTGCAGGCGCAGGTCCGCGGTCGCATGCCTCGGCGAGCGCGGTGGACAACCACGCGAGGTCGACCGACAGCGCTGCCGTGACCGTCTCGAGGCGCTCGCGGGCGCGGTCGTCGACCCGCGGGTCGCGGGCGACCTCCCCAAGACCCTCGAGGCCCGCACGAGCCCCGCCGGGGAGCTTCGAACCTTGGTTTTCCTGCGAATGCGCGGCCATGTCGGACCTTTCAAAAAGTTTTGAACGATCCGACTCTAGAGGCGTTCGCCCGGGGGTCAAGGCCCCGATTTGGCGCGAGATGCGGTTCTTCTTTGACCGCGCGGCGACGACTCGATACGAGCACGGACCCATGTCCGAAGGCGACCAGTCGCTGATCGTCACGCCGACCTACAACGAGCGCGAGAACCTCGAGCCATTCCTCGAGGGGGTCTTCCGCTGGGCGCCCAAGGCGCACGTGCTGGTCGTCGACGACAACAGCCCTGACGGCACCGGCGTTCTCGCCGACGAGATCGCCGCGCGAGATCCGCGGGTGCGGGTCATGCACCGGCCCGGCAAGATGGGCCTGGGCAGCGCCTATCGCGAGGCGTTCGCGCGGGGGCTCTCGGACCCCCAGTACGAGTACTTCTACGAGATGGACACGGATCTCTCCCACGATCCGCAGTACCTCCCGCAGTTCGACCGCGCACTCGAGGCGGGCGCCGACCTGGTGATCGGCTCGAGGAACATCCCCGGAGGCGGGGTCGAGGGCTGGGGCGTCGGCCGCCACGTCCTCTCCAAGGGCGGCTCGCTCTACTCGCGCACCATTCTCGGATTGGGCGTCCGTGACCTCACCAGCGGCTACAAAGCGTTCCGTCGCCGGGCGCTCGAGTCGATCGATCTGCCGAGCGTGCGCAGCGAGGGCTACTCGTTCCAGATCGAAATGACGTTCCGGCTCCTGAACAAGGGGTTCAAGGTCACCGAGATCCCCATCGTCTTCGTCGATCGGAGGCAGGGCGCGAGCAAGATGAGCCGCAAGATCTTCGCCGAGGCGATCGGGGTCGTCTGGAAGCTCCGCCTCGACGCGGCCCGCGGAAAGCTCTGACGGGAGGTCGGCTGCCGAGTGTCGCCGAGCGTGCTACGCTTACGACCCCCGTGTCGTCCAACCCGTACTCGATTCCGCCCACTGCGCTCGCCGGACTGCTCGAGTCCTACGCGCACGATCCCGACGGTCTGGATGCGCCTGCGCTGCTGATCCTCGCACGCTCGTTCGAGCGCATGGGCTGTGATCAGCAGGCGCTCGACTGCGCGGACCGTGCTGCGCGGCTCGACCCGGAGTCGAAACCCGAAGCGGTGGCGGTCGCGCGCAAGTGCATCGGCCGCCACTCGGGCATGGTCTGACGTCGAGAGAGTCAAGCTTGCAGCGCTCTTCGGGCTGCGCTTCGACGGAACGAGATGTCGGTCGAGAAGTTCGAGCAAGGGCTCAACCCCGCGCAGCGCGCAGCGGTGGTGCACGGCGACGGACCGCTGTTGGTGCTCGCGGGCGCGGGGTCCGGCAAGACCCGCGTGATCACGATGCGTATCGCGCGCCTGCTCGCGAGCGGCGTGCCGGCCAACGCGATCCTCGCGGTGACCTTCACCAACAAGGCCGCGGCCGAGATGCTCGAACGCATCGTCGCGCTCACCGGCCAGCGTGCGGCGCAGGGGCTCGCCGTCAGCACGTTCCACTCGTTCGGACTCAACTTCCTCCAGCGTGAGGCGCGCTACCTCGGCTTCGGCGGCGGGTTCACGATCTTCGACCAGAGCGACGCGGTCGGCACGATCCGCGAGCTGATGCGAGAGCTCCACATCGACGACGCCCGTCGCGGCTCGCAGGACGACCGCGCTGGCGGCCGCCGGCTCGACGCAGCGGCGATCCTCAACCGCATCTCGCTCGCGAAGAACGCCTTCTACACCGCCGAGACCATGCCCGACGGCGGCGACATGGAGGGCGAGGCCGCGATCTACCAGGCCGCGGCGAAGGTCCTCTACGGCAAGTACATCGCAGCGCTCCGCGGGTTCCACGCGCTCGATTTCGACGACCTGATCTGCGAGCCGGTGCGGCTGCTCGGCAAGTTCCAGGAGCTCCGCGACAAGTGGCAGCGCCGGTTCCGCTACGTGCTCGTCGACGAGTACCAGGACACCAACAAGGCGCAGCTGGAGCTCGTCCGGGCGGTGGTCGGTACGCACCAGAACATCATGGTCGTCGGTGACGACGACCAGTCCATCTACGCGTGGCGTGGCGCCGACGTGACCAACATCCTCTCGTTCGAGGAGCACTTCGCGGGCGCGAAGGTGGTCAAGCTCGAACAGAACTACCGGTCGCGCGCGCCGGTCCTCGAGGCGGCCAACTCGGTCATCGGCGCGATGCCGAACAAGAAGTACAAGAAGGCGCTCTTCACCGACAAAGAGGGCGGCGAGAAGCTCCAGATGGTCGCCTGCTCGCTTCCCGACGTGGAGGCGTCGTTCGTCGCGAGCGAGATCGAGCGGCTGATCAAGGACTGCGGCCGCAAGGGCAGCGACTTCGCGGTGATCTATCGCTCGAACAAGCAGGCCGAGCTCATCGAGCAGGCGCTCCGCGAGCGGGGCATCGCCTACGTGCTCATCGGCGGTCAGGCGTTCTTCGAGCGCAAGGAGGTCAAGGATCTCCTCTCGTACCTCAAGCTCGCGATCCACCCGCAAGACGAGATCGCGCTGCGCCGCGTGATCAACTACCCGTCACGCGGCATCGGCGAGCAGGCGTTGCTCAAGCTCGAGGCGTACTCGATCGCCCGCGACGTGCCGCTGTTTCGCGCGGTGCAGCGCGCCGGCGAGATCGAGGGATTGTCGCCCGCCGCACGCTCCGGCTGTGCGCAGCTCGCAGAGGTGATCGTCGACTCGAAGGCCGCCCTCGATCACGGCCGTCCGCCCGCGGTGGTCGCGCGCGAGCTCTCCGACAGGATCGGCCTCAAGGCGGACCTCTGGGCCGGCTCGCCCTCGGGCACCGCCGCCGAGAAGCGTTGGAACAACGTCGAGAGCCTCTATCGCTCGCTCGAGCGTTATTGGCAGCGCGCCGAGGAGTCCGCGTGGGACCTCGAGGCCAAGCGCACCCCGTCGATCCAGGAGTTCCTCCACCGACTCACCCTGCGCTTCGCCGAGGAAGAGGAGGAGAAACACGAGGTCGTCACCCTCACGACGCTGCACGGCGCCAAGGGACTCGAATACGACGTGGTGTTCCTCATCGGACTCGAGGAGGGCATCCTCCCGCACAAGCGTACGCTCGACCCCAAGGCGACCGACGTCGTCGAGTTCAAGACCGACGAGACCGGCGCCGCGGTGCTCTCGGAGGACGGCATCGACGAAGAGCGACGCCTCTTCTACGTGGGCGTCACCCGCGCCCGCGAGCGGCTCTACCTATGCCGCGCCCGTGCCCGCTCGGCCCGCGGCGGCCCGGTGGCGCGCATCCCGAGCCGGTTTCTCATCGACGTCCCCGAGCACCTCGTCGAGAAGCGCGAGGTCACCGAGATCGTCCGGCAGACGCCGGAGCAGATGCGGGAGAAGACGGCGAAGGTGTTGGCGGGGTTCGGCGGACGACCGAAGTTCTGAGGCGACTCGCTCGCGTGCTGTGAATTAGACCAGGAAAGCGCGCCCGGCCCGGGAATCGAGGAAGGTCCAAGGGGCAGTCGCCTTGCACAGCCAGCCCGACTCCGAGACGCTGCCCTTGGTCAGATACTTCTTCTTGATCTGAATGGCAGCCACGTGCCCACCCGTTCCGAACCGCTGGGCGACGGTGGGATCGGTCGTGAACTCGATGACATCACCGAAGGGCTGTTCACCGACTTGCGCCCTCGCTTCGGCCTCCGTCGGCGCGGGAGATGCGGGATCAGCGTTGTGCTGTTGAAGCCGCGCGAGCTGGCTCCCATTGCACCCGCGCAAGAGGATGAGCTCGTCATTGGGGCCAGCGGCGACGACTTCGGACTCTGTGGACATGTGGTCTCCCTTCGGCTCGCGGAGGCCCAGCAGTACCTCATCCGATTGCACGGTCGAAAGCAGAATCTTCGGTCGAGCCAAGATAGATGATTTGGGGCAACTTCCCCCGTCCGCGGACTACTTCGAGGCGAGGAGATCCCGCGCCTGCGTCAGCTCCGAGAGCGCGTGCGAGTCGCCCTTCTGCTTGGCGGCGACGATGCCTTCGTCGTACCAGCGGAGCGCGTCGTCCTTCTTGCCCAGCGCCTCGGCGACGCCGCCGGCCATCAGGTACTGCGGGACGTACGTCGCGTCGGCGGTGCGGAGCTCTTCGAAGGCGGCCATCGACTCGTCGTGTCGGCCGAGGCTCTTGAGCTCGAGGGCAAATGCATAACGGGTGAATGGGTCGCGGTTGCCTGCCGCGAGCATCTTCTGGATGGCTTCGAGCCGCTTGGACATGCCCCGCTGGAGTAGAACGGGAGAGCCGCGCCGAAAAGGGGGTAGTACAACGGTGATCCGTTCCCCCCGACCTCGAAGGCCGGGGCCCTGTCGCTTGTTTACCAGCGCACGGTGCTCTCGTGCCGCTTGCGTTGGCTGCGCACGTAGTCCGCAGAGGTCTCGAGTACTCGGCGATTCACCGATTCCGCGAAATAGCCTGTTTGCCAGCGAAGCCAGCGATCGGGCCGCCCGTAGTTGAGCGCACGGGAGCTGAAGCCCTTCAGACCTTGCGCTAGGTCGGCGATCGAGAGAGTCGGTGGGTAGCTGACGAGCACGTGCACGTGATCATCGGTGGCGCCGAACGCGAGGAGTCGACAACGAAGCCCCCGAGCCTTGGTCTCCAGCACTTGTTCGAGCTCGGCATCGATGAGGACCTCGATGCGCGGACTTCGGTGCACGACTGACCAGGTGAGATGCACGAAGAGGTAGGGTCGAGGAGTGCGCGCCGTTGTTGGGAAGGTCGAGCGGTAGGTCCATTCCAGAGGTCGACCCTCGCGTTCCGCCAGTTGCGCGCCCCCGCGATACAATTGCGGCGCGTCGCTCGGGAGGTACCGAGGCTTCAGGCTTCCGGCAACCAGGCGGTCTCGCGGAAGCGCGCACCCCAGCCTCGAAACATCGTCGACCGTCTGCTCGTCGAGCACCACGACCCCGTCAGGCGCTCGCGAAGGTGATGAGCCGCTGATCACGCGAAGCGCGAGGACCGCTCGCGCGAGAGGAGCCCGCGGAGCGGGCTTCAGTCGCAACGAGCGATGGGGCCCCGGCCTTCGAGGCCGGGGGGAACGGGATCAAGAGGGCATCAACGAGTCCTCGATCCGATCTCCGAGCAAACCGATCTGGGACCAGACCGATCCGGATCTCCGGCTCACCCGCCCCCGATGCAGTGCAGCCGTCCTTCGACGAGCTCGTACACCGCCCCCGACTCCGGGCAGATCGCTCGCGCGTCCCGGAACTCCAGGCGGTGGCCGTGGTGGCTCGCCCACCCGACGCGGCGCGCAGGTGTTCCGAGCATCAGCGCGTGGTCGTCGACGTCGTGGGTGACCACGGCGCCAGCGCCGATCATCGCGTGCCGGCCGATGGTCACGCCGCAGACGATGGTCGCGTTCGCGCCAATCGACGCCCCCTGCAGTACGCGCGTCAGTAGGTACGCGTGCTTCCGAACGATCGCCGCGCGAGGGTGCTTCACGTTCGTGAACACGCACGACGGCCCGAGGAACACCTCGTCTTCGAGCTCGACCCCGTCGAACAGCGACACGTTGTTCTGGACCTTGCAGCCGTCGCCGAGCACCACGGTCGCGGCGACGTAGACCCCCTGCCCGATCACGCAGCGCCGCCCGATCCGAGCGCCCGCCATCACGTGGGTGAAGTGCCAGACGCGGGTCCCCGCGCCGATGGAGCAAGGCTCGTCGATCACCGCGGTGGGGTGGACGAGGACGTCGTCACCCCGATCGATCACAGGGGCGCGACCTTGGCGCAGTAGCCATCGGCTTCGACGACGTGAAAGCTCGACGCGTTGAGCTTGGTGACCGTCTCGCCCAGGGCCTTCACCGCGTCGTGCGGACCGACGAACCAGTCGACGAGATCACCCTTCACGGCGCCGCCCACGTCGTCCGCGTGGACGCAGCCGTCGTGACGCTTTCCCGCGGCCGGGCCCGGAAGCGAGAGGCCGTCGAGCTCCTGCACGTAGTACCAGTGACCGAGCGCGAAGACCTTGGGGTCGACCGCGATCGAACGGAACGGCGTGGCGGGGCGGCCCGACGCGGTCATTCCCCAGGGAAAGCCGTCGCCGACGACGACGAAGCACAAGGGCGAGAGCTTCTGCACCCCGACCACCCGCCCGTCGCACAGCTTGGCCGAGCCCTGCATGCGGACCGACTTGAGGAACGCGTTCGAGACCGTCGTGATGGAGCCGCCGCCGCATCGAGGGAGGGCGACCTGCGCCGGGTCGGGGCACTGCTGCGCGGCGAGGTGATAGAGGGTCACGTGCACCGACCGCCCGCCCGCGGGCTTGTGGCCCTCGGGACCCGGCGCGCTCGCCACCGCAGTACCCACCGAGGACGTGGGCTTGTTGTCCGGAGTGGCTGGAAGGGAGCTCGCTCCCAAGCCTGTGCCGCGGGGGCCGCAGCCCCCGGTCAGGATGGCGCCGGCCACCACCGAAGCCGAGACGGCACACGCGAGCGACCCGAACGCCGCGAACGCCTCTGGGCGCACGCGAAAGGCGCGATCGACGCGGCGGAGGGCGTCCGCCAGACGGGCGAGCTCCCGCGCCATGCCTGGAGGGTACACGCCTCCCGGCGAGTTCGTGAACCCCTCGCGAGAAACGTTGACATCGACAGGGGGCGACCGTCACGATCGGGGGTGACAGGCAGTGAATCCGCGCTCTTCTCGCGCGCCCCACAAACGCCCAAACGCCCCCGAGGATCGTCCGTGCCCCAGCCGCTCCGCATCGAAGTCGTTGGCGAGACGAACGTCGGGATGAAGCGCAATCACAACGAGGACAATTTCGCCGTCCTCGAAGAAGAAGGCCTGTACATCGTCGCCGACGGAATGGGTGGCCACGCCTCGGGCGAGGTCGCGAGCAAGCTCGCCGTCGACACCATCCGCGATTTCTTCCGCTCGACCTCCGCCGATCCGGACAAGACCTGGCCGTACAAGATGGACCGCGGCAAGGGCTACGAGGAGAACCGGCTGATCACCGCGATCAAGCTGGCGAACCTGAAGATCTACGAAGAGGCCCAGGGCAACATCGGCAAGCGCGGCATGGGCACCACGGTGGTCGCCGCGTTCGCGGTCGAGGGCGGCGTGTACCTGTCGCACGTCGGCGATTCGCGCATCTACCGCATCCGCGACAACAAGATCGAGCAGCTCACCGAGGACCACTCGCTGCTCAACGACTACATCAAGATGAAGCGCCTCTCCGCCGAGGAGATCGCGAACTTCCCGCACAAGAACGTGATCGTTCGCGCGCTCGGAATGAAGGAGAACGTCAAGGTCGACACGCGCTTCGAAGCGCCTCGCGCCGGTGACATCCTGGTCCTCTGCAGCGACGGTCTCACCGGGCCGGTGGACGACAACGACATCCTGGCGATCGTGCGCTCGTCGAGTGACCTCAAAGGTGCGGTCCGTCGATTGATCGCACGTGCGAACGAGAACGGCGGCCCGGACAACATCACCGCCGTGCTGATGCGCTGGGTCGCCTGACGCGCGGATCGATCGAGACAAGGTCCGGGTTCACGGTATCGTGGTGGTCGGCACGGGACTCGCAACGTCCGTGCTCCCGAGAACCATCGCATGCGCGAAGCTGGAAAATTCCATAGATCCCTGCTGTTCGTCGCAGTTGCCGTTGCCACCCTCTTCTTCTCGCTCGTGGCCTCCGCGGCAGGACGCATCGTCGTCGTCCACGCCGAGGGTGATGGCGCCGACGCGATCGCGAAGGACGTCAAGGAGCAGTTCCCCAAGGGGTTGAGCGCCGGCGACGCCGACAGCTTCCATTCCGCGCTCGCCAAACAGGGGCACAAGGGTCCCATGGGCAAGGCGCTCGATTCGGCCAAGAGTCGGGACAAGTTGCTCGAGCAGGTGCGGAAGGCCGCCGAAGCGGCGGGCATCGACGCGGTGGTCATCCTCCGGGTCAAGAAGGCGAAGAAGGATCGGGTCGTCACCATCCTGGTGGTCGATCCCAAGTCGGCCGCCCTCGCCCGCGAGGACGAGGTGACCCTGCCCGCGAAGAAGGGCAAGGACGACAGCAAATCCGTCGTGGCATCGGTCGTTCCCGCGCTCGAGAAGTTCGCACCGAGCGCCGAGCCTGCGAAGGCCACCGCCGACGAGCCGAAGAAGCCCGAGGCGAAGGCAGAAGAAGGCGAGAAGAAGGACGGCGAGGACAAGCCCGAGACGCCGAGCACCCGGGTGGCGGGAGACTTCGGCCAGGCCCTCTTCGTCCTCTCCGGCGGCGTCGACGTGCTGTTCCGCCAGTTCGAATACAACCAGCCGATCACCAAGAACCTCCGCGCCTACAAGGTCAACGGCGCGCCTGGTTTTTCCGTCGATCTGCAGCTGTTCCCGCTCGCCAGCATCGGCGGAGCGCTCGGCGGCATCGGCCTCGAGGCCTCGTACGGACAGGCCGTGGCGCTGCAGTCGGCGCCCGCCAGCGGTCAGAAGATCGGGACCACCTGGAACAGGTTCCTGGTGGGGCTGCGTTATCGAATCCGCTTCGGCGACAAGGGCGGCTACGGCTACGTCGCTCCCATCGCCGGATTCGGCGGCGAGAACTTCGTGTTCTCGGACCCGGGCGGCACCCTCGCCAAGGAGGTCCCCGCGGTGAAGTACACGTTCATCAAGGCGGGCCTCGACGCGCGCATCCCCCTCGGTCCGGTCGCCGTCATGGCTGGCGCGGGTTGGCTGTTCGCCTCGTCCGGCGGCAGCGATCTCGAGACGGTCGGCTCCCGCTTTCCGCACCACAAGGTCAACGGCGTGGACGCGAATCTCGGCCTGGGCGTCGGCCTGGCCAAGGGCCTCGAGGCTCGCCTCACCTACCGCTACACGCGGTTCTTCTACACGATGAATCCCGAGCCGGGCGAGGCCTACATCGCGGGGGGCGCACTCGATCTGATGTCGAGCCTTCACCTGGGAGCGGCATATGCGTACTGAGTGGATCTTCGCGGGTCTGGCTATTGCCGCCGTAGGTGTCGCGATCACCGGTTGCCCTGGCGAGCTCGACGACGAGAGTCGATTCCGCTCCGGCGGGACGACCTGCACCGATGCGCCCAAGGACGTGTTCGCGGGCAGCTGCGTGAGCGGCTGTCACAGCGCGGCGGACGCGCCTTCGTCGGGCGATCTCGACCTGGAGACGCCAGGGATGGGCGCCAGGATGTCGGGCAAGAAGGCCAAGGGCGGCGCCGGGCTGCTCATCGACCCCGCCAACGTCGACAAGAGCGTGCTGCTCACCAAGCTCAAGGCTCCGCCGCCCTTCGGTGCGCGAATGCCGTTCGGCAGCACGCCGCTCACGGACGACAAGATCAAGTGCGTCCGCGACTGGATCGCCGCCCAGGGCGGCTCCGCGACCGACGCGGGCACGACGGACTCCGGCGCGGGCGCCGACTCGGGCGCGGACGACGCGAAGGGCGACTGAGGGGGTCGAAGGTCAAAAAGTCGAAGGTCGAAGGCGAAACCGAGAGAGATCCTCTCTCGTTCGACCTTCGACCTTTGACCTTTGACCCAGCGGCGGCGACTGGGGACCGAGGCCCCCAAGTCGTCACGCCGACGTGACTGCGGTCACAGGCGCGTGATGCGCGCCGGCGAGTCGGTCGGGATGCCCTTCTTGCGGAGCACGTTGCGGGTGTCGACGATCACCGCCGCCTCCTTGGCCATGCGGGCGTAGTCGACGTTGCTGTGATCGGTGACGATGACGACGGCGTCGTACGAGTCGTACTGGACCGGGTCGGCGACCGTCTTCATGCCGACCAGCGCGGGCGCGTTGTCGGCGCCGTGCTCGTCGATCTCGGGGATGTAGGTGTCGTGGTACGACACCTCCGCGCCGCGCTTGCGGAGCGAGTCGATCACGTCGAGGGCGGGCGACTCGCGGACGTCGTGGATGTCGCGCTTGTAGGCGATGCCCGAGACGAGGATGCGGCTGCCGTTGATCGACTTCTTCTGCGCGTTGAGCGCGTCGGCGACCAGGACGACGGTGTGCTCCGGCATCCCGCTGTTGATCGTGTCGGCGAGGTCGATGAAGCGGGCCTGGTACTTGAGCGTGCGGAGCTTCCACGACAGGTACAGCGGATCGATCGGGATGCAGTGCCCGCCGAGGCCCGGACCGGGGAAGAACGGCATGAAGCCGAACGGCTTGGTCGCCGCGGCGTTGATGACCTCCCAGGTGTCGATGCCGAGCTTCTGGCACATGATCGCGACCTCGTTGACGAGGCCGATGTTCACGGCGCGGAAGGTGTTCTCGAGCAGCTTGACCATCTCGGCAGCATCGGTCCCGGCGACGGGGACGATGGTGTCGATCGCCTGCGAATAGAGGGTCTTGGCGACCTCGGTGCAGGCGGCGGTGAGACCGCCGATGACCTTCGGGGTGTTCTTGGTCTTCCAGGTCTCGTTGCCCGGGTCGACGCGCTCGGGAGAGAACGCGACGAACGTGTCGACGCCGAGCTTCGCGCCCGCGGACTCGAGCTTGGGGCCGACGACCTCGCGGGTGGTGCCCGGGTAGGTCGTCGACTCGAGGATGACGGCCATGTTCGGGTGCAGGTGCGCCGCGATCTCCGCCGTGGCGGAGGCGATGTACCGCATGTCCGGGTCTTTGGTCTTGTTGAGCGGCGTGGGGACGCAGACGATGACCGCGTCGGCAGTGCCGAGGACCTTCGGATCGGTCGAGGCGAACAGGCGCTTCTCGGTGAGCGGCGCCGCGAGATCCTCCGACGGCACGTCGGCGATGTACGAGCGGCCCGCGGCCAGCTCGCGGACCTTGACCGGATCCTTGTCGTAGCCGGTGACGCGGAACCCGGCGCGCGCGAACTCCACCACCAGCGGCAGGCCCACGTAGCCGATGCCGACCACCACGATGTGCGCGTCGCGCTTCTTGAACTTCTCGATCAGTGCGTTCATTGCCGGGTTTCCTTCGTTCTCTCTTCGTACTCTTCGTACCAACTGTACTCAGTCGTACGTATCCAACACGCGACCCGCGAGGATTTGCTCGGGCCCCGTGATCAACAGTCGTCGAACCTCTTCGTCCCCCGAAAGCGCGCGAAGCCGCTGGATGCCGGCCGCGACCTCGTCGGCGTCGGAGGGGCGGTGCGCGTCACTGCACGCTGCGTAGTACGCCTCTTCCGCGATCAGCGTCTCGGCCGTGCGCTGGGCCTTGGTGCCGTACTTCCCGACCAGCGCTGCCACGTCGAGCAGCAGCACCCCACCGGCGCGGCGCATCGATTCCGCGGCTTCGGCGGGCTTGCGAACGAACGACTCGTAGCGCTCCGGGTGGGCGACCACCGGACGCAAGCGCTTCATCCGCAGATCGAAGAATCGAGCTGCGATGCCGAGCGGGAGGTTGTCGTAGGAGAACTCGACGAGCACCGTGCGGCCCTTGCCGTACGGCATGCCTTGGCCGCGCACAAGCAGGCCGTAGGTGACATCGTCGAAGAAGTGCTCGGCGGCCAGCGAAGTGGCTGGGAGATCGGCCGCCCGCGGGCCGCCCGCGTCCAACGGTGCGACGAACTCCGCGTAGGACTCGCGGAGACGCTCGGGTGAGTTGTCGAACATGGCCGGCCGGATGTGCGGCGTCGCCACGACGTGGTCGAAGCCCACCCGGTGCAGGGCGCGGAGCAGCGCGACCCCGTCCTCCGCCGTCCGCACACCGTCGTCCACGGCTGGGACGTAGTGGCAATGGAGGTCGATGAATCCGTGCATGGGGGACGGGCGGGACCGTGCGGCAGGTCTCGGCGGGGGTGTGGTGTATCACAGCCCGCCGGAATTCACGCGGCCCTGATACCCTGCCCGGGTCTTGTCCTGGGACCTGGGCCGTCGACTCCTCGATACCGGCGTGGTGCAGCCCGGCGAGCTTCGGCGCGCCGTGTACGAATCCATGACCCGGAACAAGCCTTTTCCCAAGGCTTTGGCCGACTGCTCCGCCAGCGCGCGTGCGTTCCTCGAGCGCCCCGTGGAGGACCCCGGCCACCCCACCATCCGCTCGGTGGTGCCCCAGGTGGACCTGATGGCCACGATTCCGCCCGGTCTGCCCGAGCGGCTGCTTGCCATCCCCATTCGCAAGGATCCGCGCACGGGCACCGTCGACGTGGCGGTGGTCGATCCCTACGACACGCACGTCGCCGCAGAGCTCGCATTCCACCTGCGCGCGCCGGTCCGGCCCATCGCGGCACCCCTCCCCGAGATCGAGCGGGCGTTGCTCCTCATCGGTGCGCCCCGCAAACGAGATCCGCTCGCCTCGACCGCCGACTATGCGGTGGCGCCGCCGCAACCACACCCCCAGCCGAGCGCGGCGCCCGCGACCACCCCGGTGGGCGAAAAGCCGCTCTCCGCACCGCCCGGGCCGCCGGGGGAAGAAGATGCCGTGCCGCTCGTTCGCCGATCGCGCACGAGCCTAGGTCCGCGCGTTCCTTTGGAGACGGCCCGCTCCCGGACCCCGACGCAGCGTCCGAGCGCCCCCGAACCGCCGCTGTCGGTCCAGCCATCGCTGCCCGCGCCGCCGCCCGTGCCGGCACCGACCCAGACGACGAGCACGGATCGCGGACGCCCCGAACACCCCGGCGACGTGGTGCCGCTCTCGCGTCGACGCGCGACGCTCGCGCCTCCGACGACCGATCCGTTCGATCGCACCAAGTCCGATCCCTCGCGCTCGGCCCCGGTGCACGTCGTCGTCGATTTCGGGCCCTCGGCGCGCGAGGAGCGACAGGCGGCCGAGGCTGGCACGCGCCGCGGCAAGCTCCAGCCGAAGCGACCGCCCTTCCCCTCGCTCACGCGCGTGCTCGAGGCGATCGACGTCGCGAACGACCGCGACGCGCTCATCGCGGGCTTGTTGCGCGGCCTCGCGACGACCTCGACCGCGGCAGCGCTCTTCGCGCCTCGCCGCGGGAAATTCGCGGGCATCGGTGCGATCGGCGATCTCGAGCCCTCACGCGTGCACGACGTGCTGCTCCCTGCCAAGGGCACCATCGCGGACGCCATCGCGCGCGGCGAGCGCATCGGAACGATCGATCCGAAGACCGATCGCGAGCTGCACGCGGCGCTCCAGCTCGAGCGCTACACCTCGGTGCACGTCCTCGTCCACCCCGTGTTCGTCGCGGACAAGCCGGCGCTGTTGCTCGTCTCGTACGGGATGGGCGACGTGCTCGAGTCGTCCCGGCGCGCGCGGGTGTTGGCGACGGCGGCGGGCGCGGCGATGGACCGCATGCTCCGCCGCTGATCGGTCGCGCGACCGCAGACACTCAGGGGCTCCGGGCGGGTGGGTCGAAGGTCGAAGGTCGAAGGTCGAACGGGGGCGCTGCCCCCGGACCCCTGAGAGAGTCTCGGCTGCCGGACGGTGTTTGACCTTTGACCTTTGACCTTTGACCGGGCGGAGCACCGGCAGGTGTGACGGTTCGAGGCACCACCGGCAACGAGCCGATCACATCCCCTTCTTCACCTTGTCGAGATCGGCCTGCTCCAGCGCGAAACGGATCAGAGCGCTGCGGTTCGCCTTGGTGAAGCCGCGGCGCTTGAGCTCCTCGACCATGCCGTCGAGCCGCGAGAGATCCTCGTTGTAGAGGGAGATGCAGATCACCTTGTAGTGCGCCGGCTGCGCGGGACGCTCTTGCGTCTCGTCGCCGCCCTCGACCGCGCGGAGATCCGCACGATTCCGCGCCTTGTAGTAAGTGCCCGAGAGAACCTCGGCCACCTCTTCGCCGTCGAAAAGCTTCTTGGTTGCGCCGCTCATCTCGTCCTCCGAGCTCTCATGCCACGCGGACGTCGCCGTCCGCTCGTTCCGAAGCGCCCACACCGCGGAGCAGCGCATCGACGACCACTTCGTAGTCGCGCGCTGCGTTCGAATCCCCAGCCCACTCGAAGATGGTCTTCGCGTTGGCCGGCGCCTCTTTGACCTTCGCGGTGGCGCGGATCGGAGGCAGACAGAGCGGACCGAAGTGCTCGCGGAGCGTCGCCAGGGAGTCCTGACAGATCTTCGCGCGCGCGTCGTACATCGTCGGCACCACCGCCCCGATGCGAACCGGGTGATGGAGCAGCTGGTTGACGTGCTTCACCGTGCGCAGCACCTGCCGCACGCCAACGAGCGACAAGTAATCGCACGCGACGGGAATGAGCAACGAATCGGCAAACACGAGCGCGTTCTGGTTCATCAGCGACAGCGAAGGGCTGCAGTCGAGGATCACCACGTCGTAGAGCTGCGAGGTCGATGCGAGCCGCTCGCGGAGCACGCGGTCGCGCTCGCGACGGCCGGCGAGGTAGAGCTCCGCGGCCGCGAGGGTCTCGTTCGAGCCGAGCACGTCGAGGTTCGCGCGCACCGGGATCGCGGCCTCGGCGGGCGGAAGGCCCATCACCAGCACGTGATAGAGCGATTTCTCGCACTTGATCCCGAGCGACGCGGCGACGTTGCCCTGCGCGTCGGTGTCGACGAGCAGCACGCGCTTGCCCTTGTTCGCGAGCGCGGCGGCGATGCTGACCGCGGTGGTCGTCTTGCCCGTGCCGCCCTTGTGGTTGAACACGGCGATGCGGCGAGGCAGGGCGTCGGTCCGCGGGCGGGTGTCGACCGGAACCACTGCGGGTGTCGAAGGCGTCGACGCGGTGTTCCAGACGGCCGGTCCCGCATCCCGCGGGGCCATCATCTCGCCGAGACGAACGCCCTGCGACTCACGGACGAGCTGCTCGCGGCATTCGTTGCCACACGCGTATTTTCGCGTGGTCTTGCCGCCCTCGCGCGAGGCGATGACCTGCGAGACGAGCTCGACGACGAACCGCTTGCCGCAGCCGTCGCAGCAGACGCCCTTGGCGTCCGTCGCGCTGTTCTCGTAGCAGGGGCGCGAGCAGAAATAGGAGAACGCACCGTCGCGTTCCTCCATCTGCCATCGCAGTTGGACCTCGAACTGCTTCCCGCAGACGCTGCAGCTCTCCGCGATCGACATCCTTCGTACCCTCCTGAGTGCGCGCGCTCCCCCACCCCGACCGGCGGGACGGTGGTGGCTACGCAAGTGCTTCATGAGCACAGGCTGGGTGGTCCGTACGGGGACCCCGTGCGGCGGGACAAATTTTCGGGAATGGGTTGCCCGGGAATGAACGTCCAGGGCGCTCTGTTACGCCCTCCCGCCGGCCTCCCCTTCGAAAACCTCGAAGAACCGGCGGTTGACTAAACAAACGTCCCGCTTAGGATGCGCGGCGCTCGGGGAACCCCCCAAGGCCTGCCCGCGGTGTCCCCGCGGGGCGCCTCGACCCTGCGACCTTCGACCTCACCCCCCAGAGATCAGCGAGCCCAATGGCCACCGACCTGATGATCCACACCAAAGGCCTGACGAAGCGCTACGAGGACTTCCTCGCGGTCGATCGAATCTCGTTCGACGTCCACCGCGGCGAGGTCGTCGGGTTCCTCGGGCCGAACGGCGCGGGCAAGTCGACGACGATGCGCATCCTCACGTGCTTCATCTCGGCGACCGACGGCGTGGCCCAGGTCCACGGGTTCGACGTGTTCGAGGAGCCGCTCGAGGTCCGCAAGCGCATCGGCTACCTGCCGCAGCGCGCGCCGCTCTACCCCGAGATGACGGTCCACGAGTACCTCGACTTCTGCGGCGACCTCCGTCAGCTGCCCGTCGGCGAGTCTCGGAAGAAGGCCGTGCGTCGGGTGGTCGAGGTCTGTGGCCTGCGGAACTTCTACACCAAGGAGATCCGCACCCTCTCGCACGGTCAGCGTCAGCGCGTCGGCCTCGGGCAGGCGCTGCTCCACGACCCCTCGCTCCTCATCCTCGACGAGCCCACCGCCGACCTCGACCCGAACGAGAAGCGCGAGTTCCTCACGTATCTGCGGGACATCGGCGAGAGCCGCACCGTCATCCTCTCGACCCACAACATCAGTGAGGTCGAGTTCGCGTGCACCCGCACGCTGATCATCGCCAACAAGGACGGCAAGGGCGGGCGCATCGCGGCCGACGGCCCGATCGAGGCGATCCGCGCGGGCAGCGGCACCGTCCGCTACCAGATCGCGGCGGGTGGCGTTCCCTCCGCGTCGCAGCTCCGCGATGCGCTCGCTGCCGTGAAGGGCGCGACCTCGGTCCGCGAGCTGGCCGCCCCCGACGAGAAGTCGTCGAAGGTCGAGATCGTCGGCAGCAAGGACGCGGACATCCGCCGCGAGCTCCGCGACGCCGTGGCCGCCAAGGGCTGGGACCTCCTCGAGCTCCGCCGCGAGCTGCCGCCCCTCGAGGACGTCTTCCGCGAGCTGACGATCGCCGACGATCGCCGCGACCGCCACGCCGCCTGATTCTTCTGCAACTTCCGTATGTTGGAAGCGAAACCATGAACAGCACTCTCATCGTCACGCGACGCGAGTTCCGGTCGAACTTCGACAGCCCGATCGGCTACGTCGTCATCGCGCTGAGCCTCCTTGGCGTCGGCATCTTCTTCTTCCGCGATTACTGGACCATCAATCGCGCCACGATGTACCCGCTCTTCACGTGGCTGCCGTGGGCGTTCGTCTTCCCGGTCATCCCGGCGGTGACGATGCGTCTGTTCGCCGAAGAGAAGCGCACGGGCACGCTCGAGCTCCTCATCACCATGCCGGTCCGCGACCGCGACGTGGTGTTCGGGAAGTTCCTCGCGACGCTCGGCCTGATCGCCGTGCTCCTGGTCCTGACCCTCAGCTACCCGGTCTTCATCGGCCGCCTCGGCAACCTCGACTGGGGTCCCATCGCGGTCGGCTACTTCGGGCTCCTGCTCGAGGCCTCGGCCGGCATCGCGATCGGCCTGTTCTTCTCGAGCCTCACCGAGAACCAGATCGTCGCCTTCATGCTGACGTTCAGCGTCCTGCTCGGGCTGTTCACGGTCGACTATCTGGGCGCGGCCGTCGGTGGCGTGCTCGGCGACATCTTCTCGTTCGTCAGCTTCCAGCGCCGCCTCGCGCCGTTCGGTCGCGGGCTCCTCGACCTGCGCAACGTCGTCTACTTCGTCTCGGTCGCCGCGTTCTTCCTCATGCTGACCACGCGGCAACTCGAGAGCCGCAAGTGGAAGTGAGCTCGCGCGTCCTGCTGACCCTTCGATTCTCCGCCTGATAGGAACCTTTCAGATGTCTGACGAGAACAAGCCCGGCGACGGGCCCGACAGCAAGACCGAGAAGCCGTACAAGGGCGAGTCCGACGAGTCGGTCACCAAGATCGAGCGGAAGCCCCCGTCGTCTTCCTCGCCGCCCTCCGAGCGTCCCGCTGCCGAGACGTCCGCCGAGAAGCCCGTCGAGAAGGCCGCCGAGAAGCCCGTCGAGAAGGCCGCCGAGAAGAAGGCGGCCCTCCAGGACGACAGCCCCACAGGCGCGCAGACCCCGATCGCCAAGCTGAAGGCGGAGGACGCGCCCAAGAAGAGCGACGCGCCCAAGAAGAAGACCGTCGTCATCGACGACGAGGACGAGGACGAGGCGCCGAAGAAGAAGGCCGCCGCCAAGAAGGGCGAGGACGACGACGACGACGACCGCCCCGCGGTCAAGCGTCCGGCGCCCGTGCCCCGCAAGGACAGCGAGGCCGACGGCCGTCGCGTTCGTGCCTCCGGCGAGAGCGCCGGTCTCATCGTGGTGGTCGGCGCCGCTCTGGTCGTCGGAAACCTCGCGATGCAGGGCGTCTCGCGGTTCCGCGTCGACGCGACCCGCGAGGAGCGCTTCTCGCTCTCGAAGAAGGGCACCGCGCACCTCCTCTCGACGCTGAACAAGCCGCTCCACATCAAGGTCTACTCGCCCGAGGGGCTCGCCACCGTCGACGCGTTCATCCGCGACCTCCGCGACCTGCTCGGCGAGTACGTCCGCTACGGCGACGGCAAGGTGACCTACGAGGTCATCTATCCCGAGCGCCTCGAGGGCGAGCAGAAGACCAAGGCCGAAGCCGACGCGCAGGAGGCGGGTCTCCGCAAGCAGCTCCTCGGCGAGACCAAGGGTGCGGGCTCCAAGTCCGGCACCATCGGCGAGGGCTTCCTCGGCATGGTCCTCACCTACGGCGGCGAGAAGGCCACCGTCGACCAGCAAGACGGTCTCGACGAGCGCAACCCGATGGGTCTCGAGTTCCTCATCTCGAACAAGATCCGCGAGCTGCGCGACAAGGAAGACAAGATCGTCCACCGCATCGGCTACCTCCAGGGCCACAAAGAGAAGGGCTACCAGGAGCTGTCGCAGATCTTCGGGAAGTACTTCCCGTACTACAAGTTCGAGGGCGTCGACCTGAGCAAGGGCGACAAGGACGTCGACGAGTCGCTCGACGGCCTGATCATGACCACGCCCGAGGAGGAGATCTCCACCAAGGAGCTCCGCCGCATCGACAAGTTCTTGATGAAGGGGAAGGCGCTCGCGGTCTTCGCGAACAACGTCCACATCAAGGACGCCGACCCGTCGATGAACGCGACGTTCTCGGGGATGGGGCTCGACAAGCTCCTCTCCGGCTACGGCATCGACTTCAAGAACGAGATGGTGATCGACAAGGGCCAGTTCTGGACCCCGGTGCTCATGGGCCCCCAGGGCATGGGCATCCAGCTCGATCCCTACCCGCTGATCTTCATGGCGGACTCGTCGCGTGGCGACGTCACGTTCGACAACAAGTTTGCCCCGTTCTTCCGCCTCCCGCAGGTGGCGGTGCCCTTCCCGACCGAGATCACGATCGATCAGGCGCGCGCCGGCGGCGCGTCGGTCACCGTCACCCCGGTCCTCCGCACCACGGGTCAGATCATCACCATCCAAGGCTCGACGATCTCGCTCCACCCGGCGCGCGAGAAGCTGGGCAACGGCGCGACCGGCCAGAAGGAAGAGAAGCGCCAGGCCATCCTCGGCGTGAACCTCGAGGGTCCGATCAAGAGCGCGTTCCCCGGTGGCGGCGAGGGCGTCGACGGCGTCCCGGTCGCCTCGATCGGCAAGGCACGGCTCTTCGTCGTCTCCTCGGGCGGCTACTTCGGCAACGCGTTCCAGGACGCGGGCAAGTCGCCCTTCGGCGGCATGATGCCCGGCATGGACCCGAACATGGGCGCCGACGAGGAGCTCATGCGGTACGCGCAGATCTACAACCGCGCGCGCATGTCGAGCTTCCTCGTGGCCAAGCAGACCTGCGATTGGATCTCGCAAGAGACCGATCTCCTCGCCGTCGGCGCCAAGCTGATGGCCGAGCCGGAGCTCACCTACCCGAAGAGCCCCGCGCCCACGCCCTCGCCCGACGAGAAGATCGACAGCGAGTCCTTCCGCAAGAAGAAGGCCTCGTGGATCGATTCCATCAAGGCGGAGCAGCGCTTCACCCAGTGGGGCAACATCCTCTTCGGGCCGGCGCTGATCGGGCTGATCGGGCTCTACCGGATGTGGAACCGGAACGCCCGCCGGGCGGCAGTCAAGATCTGAGGGGTCTAGAGTCTAGAGTCTAGAGTCTAGAGTCCCAGAACGAAGTCTCGTCGCTGCACGCAACCGCCGTCGCACCACCGTCGACCCGGTGTATGCAGCGATTCACGAATCTGAAGGTTTGGCAGGAGGGGCACGCTCTCGTTCTCGACATCTACCGCGTCAGCCGGAGCTTTCCGCCGGATGAGCGGTTCGGGGTGACCTCGCAACTCCGCCGCGCGGCCACCTCGGTCCCGACGAACATCGCTGAAGGCTCGAAGCGCCGATCCAACGCCGAATTCGCGCGGTTTCTCAACATCGCCGAAGGAAGCCTCGCAGAAACCGAGTACCTGGTGATGCTCGCCCGAGATCTCCACTACGTAGCCCCTGACGTCTCCCGTTCGCTCCTCGAGCGATCCACCGAACTCGCGCAGATGCTCAACGCCCTTCGCCTTCGCGTCGAACGCGAGGCACGACTCTAGACTCTAGACCCTAGACTCTAGACCCAGGATCACGATGGCGACCCCTTCCTCCTCCAGCAAGATGAACCAGATCTACATCGCCGTCGGCGCTCTCGCCGTCGTCGGTGGGCTCTATTGGATGCAGACCAAGAAGGACGCCGCGACGACCAACACGGCGTTCACGCAGGGCTCGAAAGAGGGCGCTGCTCCGCAGATCAAGGTCGTTCCCGAAGAGATCGACAAGCTCACGATCAAGGCGAAGGACAAGCCCGAGATCGTCCTCGAGAAGAAGGACGGCAACTGGGGCATGACCGCGCCGACTCCGGGCGCGAAGATCCAGAAGAGCGCGGTCGACGACCTGCTCAACGGGCTCAAGGGCCTGACGTTCAAGGATCGGATCGCGACCGGGCCGCAGAACTACGCGGCGTACGAGCTCGACGACGGCAAGGGCATCCACGTCGTGGCGAACAAGGCCGGCGCGGCCGTGGTCGACCTCTGGCTCGGCGCGACCAAGTCGCGGGGTCAGATGGCGCGCCTCGGGGCCGACGCGGCGGGCAACATCTGGACGGTCAGCGGGATCTCCGCGTGGACGTTCGACAAGGGCCCGAAGGACGTTCGCGACAAAAAGGTCTGGGACCTCAGCCGCGACAACGTCACGGCCATCGAGCTCAAGGACGGCAAGGGCACGTTCTCGTTCGCGAAGAACGAGGCCGCAGCGGCTGCCGGTGACGCGGGCGCGAGCGATGCGGGTGCAGGCGACGCGGGCCCCAAGGCTGCGTGGTCGGGCATGTCCGATGGCAAGCCGATGGTCGGGCTCGACGCGGCCAAGGTCGACGACCTGCTGAGCGCGTTCAGCCTCGGCGGCGTGCTCAACGCCGACGACTTCGGCGACGGCAAGGCGGACACCGAGACGGGACTGGCCTCGCCGGACGCCACGGTGATCGTCTTCAAGACCAAGGACGGCCAGCAGAAGATCACGCTCGGCAAGACCGAGGGCACCAAGCGCTACGCGCGCAAGGACGGCGACGCGACGACCTACCTCCTCGCCGAGGGTCCCTCGGGTTGGGCGGACGTGGGGGCCGACAAGTTCGTTCCCCCGGCCCCCGCTGCAACGGGCGACGCGGGTGCCGACGCGGCCCCGGACGCGGCGAAGCCGGCGACCCCTGCGCCCCCCGCTCCGAAGAAGTAAGCGTCGGGCGCAGGAGAAGTAAGCGTCGGGCGCAGACCACACAAAACGTAACCGTGGGTTACGGAAGGTGAGGTTGAGCCCGATCGGATTGCACAAAACGTAACTGCCGGTTACGTTTTGTGTGTGGAGGACAACGAGCGCTCGAGCTCACCTGACTGGGACCGGCTGTTCGAAACGGCCTCGGCCCAGGCCGGTTACTTCACCACGCGGCAGGCTGCGGTGGCGGGTTACTCCACGCAGCTGTTGCTGAAGTACATCCGGGGTGGACGCGTGGTCCGCGTGCAGCGGGGCATCTATCGCGTGGTTCACTTTCCCGCGAGCGAGCACGAGGATCTCGTCACTGCCTGGCTCTGGTCGGAGCAAGCCGGCATCGTGTCGCACCAGACCGCGCTCGCGCTCCACGGGCTTTCGGATCTGCTGCCTGCCCAGATCCATCTCACGCTTCCCGCTACATGGCGCCAGCGACGCTTTCGCGTTCCGGCCGGTGTCGTGCTGCACCACGCGGACGTGCCCTCCGAGGATCGGTCGTGGTTCGGCGCGGTGCCGATCACCACTCCTCGACGTTCGCTCAGCGATTGCGCCGACGCCGGCCTGTCGCCTGAGCTCCTGCGACAGGCCACGCAGCAGGCCCTGCGAAGGGGGATCGTGGCCAGGGCCGACCTCGGTCCGGTCGACCTTGCACTTGGACCCTTCGGAGGCCTGGGCGCATGACGCCTCGCACGTACTCGTCGCCCGAGGCCTTCAAGCAGGCACTCGAGCAGCGCCTTCGTGATGCGAGCGGAAATGGCGTGGAATTCGGGCGCAGGCGACAACTCCTCGTCTTCGATCGGTTCCTCGCGCGTGTGGTCGCTGTGCTTGGAGACGCCGCGACCCTGAAAGGCGGTCTCGTTCTCGAGCTTCGACTCGAACGGGCTCGCACGACGAATGACATCGATCTCCGGATGGTCGGATCTCCAGACCAGGCGCTCTCCAGGCTGCAGGAGGCGGGGCGGCGGACCCTCGGGGACTTCATGACGTTCGAGGTCGGTCCAGACGTCGACCACCCGGAGATCCAGAACGACGGAACGCAGTACGAGGGCTACCGTTTCCGCGCCGAATGCAGGCTTGCGGGCAAGCGCTACGGTCACCCGTTCGGGGTCGATGTTGCGTTCGGCGATCCCATGCTCGGCGAGCCCGAGGTCGTGGCGGCCGATGACGTCCTCGCCTTCGCGGGCGTCGCGCCTCCCACGATTCGGCTCTATCCGGTGGAGACCCACCTCGCCGAGAAGCTCCACGCGTACACGATGCCGCGCACGCGCCCGAACTCGCGCGTGAAGGACCTCCCTGACCTGGCATTGCTCGCAATGGCGAAGTCGATCGACGCGACTCGTCTTCGGCAGGCGTTCGAACAGACCTTCGCATTCCGGAAGACGCACACTCTCCCCGCGCTGCTGCCTCCTCCTCTCGACGCATGGAGAAGACCTTACGAGGCCATGGCTCGCGAGGACCATCTCCCCTGGCGCACGCTCGAGGACGTGACTACGGCGGCGAAAGCGTTCCTTGATCCGGTGCTCGCCGCCAGCCTCGAGGCCGCCTGGGATCCCGAGGGTTGGCGCTGGCGACGGGGCTGACCCCATCGGCCTGTCTGCGGCCCGGCGCGTGCTAGGCCTCGCGTTGGAGGAGACTCTGGCCAACGCCCTTCGCTCACTACCCGTCGGGCCCGAAACCCTTCCCGTGCTGGACGTCGAAGCGATGCTTCGGCGCATGCCGGCGGAGGCTCGGGCGAGCGTGGCGTGGGCGAAGAAGCCGATTGCTGACGGCCATCTGCGCGAGGCAATGACCGCTGAGGAATGGACGACCGTCCAACGGGCCCGCATGGGCAACCTGCGATGACACTCCTCGACACGAACATCGTGTCGGCATTCATCCACCCCCAGGTCTTGCGCAACGGTCACGCAGCCGCGATGTCCAGCAACGTTTCGACGTCCGCGGGACCCTCGACGACGGCCGACATGATCTCGCGGTGCTCGAGGTCGATCGGGAACGGATTCTCGCGAACCGCGCGCCGCATCTGTTCGACGTCGTCTGCCTCGATCACGTAGACGAGAATCGGCGCGTCTCGCCCCTCGATCAGGAACGCCAACTCGCGCTTGACGGTCTCCTGCTTGAACGTCTCGCGGACTTCCGCGGCACGAACGCTGACCTCTCTCATCCACGCCCGGAGGCGTTCGACTTGATCCGGCCGAACACGGCGAAACGAAACAGCGATCATGCGGTCAGTAGAGGGCGCGGCAGGCGAGATCTGCAAGAACGCCCGAGCCCCGGGAGGCTAGCGAGTCTCCACGGCTGCGAGCGCGCGCAGGCGGACCACGAGATCGTCGCGGAACCTGGCGAGGGAGACGGGATCGACCTCGCCGGGGATTCGTGCCTCGGGCCCGATGACCAGCTGATCGAGCAGCCACGCGAGGGTGGCCGCATCGGCTCCGCCGTCTTTGGTCTGGGCGTCCGCGATCGCCTTCGCGAGGTCGTGCCCCGCTTCGAGCAGCGCACGAAGGTCGACGAGGTCGCGGATCTCGGAGCGCCCGACGAGCGCGCACACCTTGTTGGCCGCGATTTCGCGGGCCGAGTCGACGCGCACGTCGCCGAACCTGGGCTTGTCCGGATCGAGTGCGGGCGCGCGGTCGACGGCGAAATCGATCTTGCAGGTCTCCGCCCCCCGGGTGACCAGCAGTCGGCGGAAGTCCGGGTAGGACTGCATCGGCTCGACCTTTCCGCCCGTTTCGTCGACGGCCAGGTAGAGAGCGCGGACCGCCCGCTCGAGGTCGACGCCAGGCAGTCCGAACAGGTCGAGGTCGTCGGTTGGCCGGTGCCCGAGCCAGTAGCCCGCGAGCGCTCCACCCCCGGTGAGGAACAACTCTGCATCGTGGCGGAAGAACGCGGCCAGAAGCTCGCGCTGCAACGGCGTGAGCTTGCCGATGCCGCTAGGCGGGGAGGATGCCGTCACGGCGGAAGCCCTCGAGGATCCAGATCCAGAACGCGCGGCGGCGGCCGAGGTGACGCTCGATATGCTCGAAATCGCGCACGATCTCCGCGAGCGTGAGGTACTCGAAGACCTCGCGGAACCGTGCCTCGCGCATGATCACCCCTTGCCACTGGGCTCGCACCGCCGGGTCCGGGTGGTGGAGACGGGTGCGGAGCTCGGCCTCCGACACCTGGGCGTCCCACAGGAACCAGGGCCGGCGCGCAGCCGGATCAAGGTCGTGATCGGGGCCCCGGTCGCTCACCCGATGAGGATAGCCGGGCGCGGCAGTGGCCGCGACAATGCGTCGCAGGGTGCGGCACCTGCGCTCGGGCGCGGTTTCTCGTCGACGCGACCGGGAAACTGGCACCACGATTCTGGCCCGTCTACCGTCTAACCGATCGGGCCCGCTCTTCGCAGGGTGGTCCCGGAAGCGCTCGGGGCAATGGAAGACACCAAGGTCTGTTCGGCGTGTGGTCGTCGCTTCGGCGACGAGGCGCTGTTCTGTCCAAAGGACGGGACGCCGCTCAACGCGCAATCGGGCTCCGGTCAGGGCAAGGACCCCTTCCTCGGGCGCGAGATCCTCGGTCACATCGAGATCCGTTCTCTCATCGGCTCGGGCGCGATGGGCCGCGTGTACCGCGCCCACCAGCGCGGGATCGATCGCGACGTCGCGGTGAAGATCCTCCACAAGGACCTCGCGCAGAACCCTGATCTGGTCACGCGGTTCCTTCGCGAAGCCAAGGTCGCCTCGCGGCTGAACAACCCGAACGTCGTCCAGGTGCTCCTCGCCGGTCAGCTCGAGGACGGGACGATGTACCTGGTGATGGAGTACCTCGACGGCATCTCGCTCCAGTCGGCGCTGCTCGCCGCCGGGGGCACGTTGCCGCTCTCGCGCGCGCTGCACGTCGCGCTGCAGGTGTGCGACGCCGTGGGCGAGGCCCACGAGGCGAGCGTCATCCACCGCGACGTCAAGCCCGAGAACATCATGTTGGTGAAGCGAGGCGACGACCTCGACTTCGTGAAGGTGCTCGATTTCGGGATCGCGCGGCTCGCGAGCGGCGATCCGGGGCGATCGGGGGTCGAGACGCAGGCGGGCCTGGTGTTCGGCACCGCCCGTTACATCTCGCCCGAGGGCGCGCGGGGCGAGCCGGTCGGGCCGCCGAGCGACTGCTACGCGATCGCGACGGTGGTCTATCAATCGCTCGCGGGTCGCACGCCGTTCGAGAGCGATTCGTCGGTGTCGCTGCTCGTCGCGCAGATCCACGATCCGCCGCCGCCGCTGCGGAGCGTCGCCCGTGCTGCGCAGGTGCCCCCCGCGATCGCAGCGGCGATCATGAAGAACCTCGCCAAGGAGCCGCGCGAACGCGATCCGGATGCCCACGCGTTCGGCCGTGCGCTGCTCGAGGCGGCCACGTCGTCGGGGCTGTCGGCCGACGACTTGATCCACCGCCCCGCGGTCGCGCGCACCCGTCGCTCGATGGCGTCGCTGCCGGCCGCCTCGGTGCCGGCGCACTCCACCCCGATGCACCCGGCGACCACCGGGATGATCACGCCGAGCAAGCCGCTCGTCTCGACGCAGACCGAGATCGCGCCGTTCAACGGCACGCCCGCGCCTCCCGGCAACGTCTACCACCCTTCGTACAGCGGAAAGCCGCTCCCGGCCTCGGCCGAGCCCCCGGCCCCGCGCCGCGTGGCCAAGACCGTCGATGACGAAGCCGACGCGCCGAAGAAGCCCGCAGGAATTGGCGCCGGCACCGTCGCGATGTCGCCGCCGCCCGAGCTCTCGTCTGGATCGTTCGATGCCGCGCCCGTCCCCATGCCCGCGCCGGCGCCGACACCCGAGGAGTCGATCCTCGGCACCGCGAGCGCTCCGCGTGACGACTCCGCGCCCGCCGGGGTTCCGCGCCGTGGGAGGTTCGCCGCCGTCTTGCTCGTCGGCGCGTTGCTCGGCGTCGGTGGGTTGAGCGTCGCCGCGTATCGCCTCGGGTGGATCGGTCCGGCGAAGGTCGATACCAAGACCGCCGAGGTCGACGATCTCCTCACGCGGGCGCGCGCCGCCCTCGAGGCCCGCAAGTGGGACAAGCCCGCGGGCGAGAACGTCGTCGACCTCACCGACAAGGTCCTCGCCATGGCGCCCGCCGACACGCGGGTGTTCGCCATCCGCAACTCGGCGGCCGATCGCATCGTCCGCGAGGCGCTCGACAAGAAGGCGCACGACGATTACGTCGGCGCGCTCGCGCTCTACCGCCTCGCCGCCAGGCTCTCGCCGCCCGACAAGGGGCTGCAGGAGGAGATCGAAGAGGTCGAGGCGCAGGTGGCCAAGGACCCGACGACCGCGAGCCTCGTGACCGACGGCGGCGCCGCGCGGTTCTCCGCTTCGACGAAGATCGGCGGGGACGAGGCGATCAAGGCCAACGAAGCGGCGACCATCGTCGCCACCATCGTCGGCGAGACGCCGAAGGCGATCGATCCGAAGGCGCACTTCACCATCTCCGGTCCCGGCCTCGAGAAGCCCCGCGAGATCGACGCGCGCGGCGACAGCCCCACCCGTTACGTCGCCTCGTTCGTGTTCCCTCAGAACGGCACGTACAAGGTCCGCTTCTTCGCGCGGCCCGACGGGTTCCCGGTGACCGAGCAGGCACAGCGCACGATCGGCCCCACGGGCGGGCCGGCGCCGGTGGTGTCGACCAAGCCGACCAGCAGCGCGACGACCAAGCCCACGGGCAGCTGGCCGACCAAGCCGGTCGGTCCGGGGCCGACGGCGCAGCCGACGATCGTGCTCACGCCGGATCCGGTGCCGATCGGGCTGCCGACGGTGATGTCGCCGCCCCCCGCCCCGCCGCTGCCGACGATCCCGTGAGCTACGGCGTGGGCCAGCGGCCTTGGAGGGCGTCGGCGGTCTCGGGGATGTAGTCCTGGCCTTCGAGGCCGCGGACGTACCAGGGGCGCTCGATCACCAATCCGCCTGGTTTTGCGGGCTTTGCTTCGACGAAGACGACCTGCGCCTCGCGCGAGGGGCGTGGGTGGACGAAGCGGATGCGCTTGGGGTGGAGGCCGACCGACGCGAGGGTCTCGAACAGCTCGGTCGTGCGCGACGAGGGCATGGTGATGACCAACCGGCCACGAGGGGCGAGCAGCCGACGGCCGCTGCGGATGAAGGACGAGAGCGCTCCGTGCACGAACGCGCGAGCGGCCGCCCGCGAGGGCTCGGGTGCGACGCCGCCTTCGTCGGTTTCGAACCACGGGGGGTTGGCGATGACGAGCTCGGCTTGATCGATCGCAGGCGGGTTGGTGACGTCGGCCTGCACGACCTCGAGGGGGACCTGGTTGGCGAGCGCGTTCTCGCGAGCGAGGGCGGCGTGGTGGGGGTCGACCTCGACTGCCGTGCCGCGGGTTGCCCACCTGGTTGCGGTCAGCATGAGGCCGATGGCGCCGGGGCCGGAGCCGAGGTCGAGGACGTGGCCGAACGGCCGGGTCCGGCCCTCGATGGCGAAGCGGGCGAGCATGGGGGCCTCGAGGGCCACCCGGTAGCCGTGCGCCGGCTGCACGTAGGGGATCCGGCCCCCGAGGAGCGCGTCGCGCGTCGTCTCGGGAGTCACCGTGCGCTCAGTGCTTCCGGTCGTGCGCAAGGAGGCTGGCAAGGACGGGCGCTAACGCGTCCTGCCAAGCCCGCATCGACGGTCCGAATGTTCGGACGAACTTCGAGGTGTCCAGACGCGAGTTCTTCGGTCTCGGTGCTGGGGTTGGGTACTCCGATGACTCAATCGGCTCGACCCGCTCGACGAGCAACTCCGCGCCAAGACCACGGGCCTGGCGGAAGATCTCATCGGCGAATTGATGCCAACTCGCAGCGCCAGCACAGGTCAAGTGGTAGGTTCCGTAGATTGCCCCCGTGCCTGGTTCCAGGCACCGTCGCACCACCTCGGCCGTCATCCGAGCAATGAAGTCTGCTGAAGTGGGCGCTCCGATCTGGTCTGCGACGACGCGCAACGTTTTCCGTTCAGTACCGAGGCGCAGCATCGTGCGTACAAAATTCTTACCGGTATCGCTGAATACCCACGAAGTCCGCAAGATGACGTGTCGTTCCGCGGTTGCGCGGATCGCAGCATCTCCTGCCGCTTTCGATCGTCCGTAGGTGTTCGGTGGGGCCACTTCACACGACTCGGTTACCGGCTCGTCACCAACACCAGCGTATACGTAGTCGGTCGAATAGTGGATCAAGGTCGCGCCAGAACGATGCGCCTCCCTCGCGATCAACGCCGGAGCCTTGGCATTGATCTGGGTTGCCAACTCCGGCTCGTCTTCGGCTTTATCTACTGCCGTGTAGGCTGCTGGGTTGACGATGATGGCCGCCTTCACCGACCGGAGCACATCGACCATCGACGCTTCGTCGCACAGATCCATCGCCACGTCGGCATCACGCCCATCGCGAGAGGCCGTGATGATCTCACCGTACTGTCGCAGGTGCAGCGCCAGCTTCGCTCCGACCTGTCCAGTCGTGCCTGTGACGAGAATTCGCGGACGTTCTTGCACCATGGATCACTTCCTCGATGGGTTGAAGAGCGAGAGCCGTTCCGGCGGGACGTCCTTCAATGCAACTCCATTGATGTCACGCGCCGACAAGGTAGGGGCGCCTCGAAGGGGCCAGGCGACTCCTATGTCGGGGTCATCCCACCGGATCACCAGCTCCGCCTCGGGGTGATACGGCGCCGTACACTTGTACGAGAACAGCGCCTCCTCGCTCGTGACGAGGAATCCGTGGGCAAGGCCAGGGGGAATCCACAGTTGCCTATGGTTCTCAGCGCTCAAGATGCAGGAGGCCCACGCGCCGAAGGTCGGGGAATCTCGTCGGATGTCGACCGCAACGTCGTAGACCTCGCCGGCGAGCACGCTGACGAGCTTTCCCTGCGGGCTTGGGTTCTGGACGTGCAGTCCGCGCAGAACATCGCGTCGGGAATGCGACAGATTGTCCTGTACGAACCCGCCGATGCCGATGCCGTGAGCCTCGTATCGTTCGCGTTGGTACAGTTCCAGGAAGAATCCGCGGGTATCGCCGAACACTTTCGGTTCGATCATCATCACGCCCGGCACCGACAGCTCAGTGACCTTCATCGCGTCAGTGTAGCGTGATGGGAAGCGCCAGTGCGCGCTCGTGAGGAACAGACGGGGCGGCAGGGCGCGAGTTCCTCGCACCACCGAGAACCATCCGGTGGCGCTATTCCTCGACGCCGCCTCGACCGCTCTCGAGATCTCGAGGTCACGGCAACCGGATCGGAGGTGAGGACGGGATTCGAACCCGCGTATAACGGTTTTGCAAACCGTTGCCTAACCACTTGGCTACCTCACCGAACACTCGTGACTTAGACCGGCTCCCCCGAACCGTCAACCCTGGTTCGCTCGTGGTGGTTCATCGGGCTCGATGCTGGTCCACATCAACCTCGGTCCGATTGGCAGGAACCGGTCCCTTCGGTATCCTGGTTCCCCGTGGGGCCCGACAAATTCTGGACTGGAGTCGGGGCACTCACGTCGATCGGCTGGCTGCTCGCTGGCGGGTGCAGCTTCGGCTCCCAAGGGACTGGAACCGACCTCGCGATCACGGACTCTGGGATCGTTGCTGACGCACCGACCGCTGACACCGCTGTCGCGGACGTGAGTCCCGAAGATAGCCAGGACTCGCAGGCGACGCTCGACGTGTCTGAGGGGGGCAGCCCCGACATTGCCGGGGATGGTTTCGACGACGTGCCGGATGCCGAAGCGGACGTGGGCAGCCCCGTGCTGACCATGTCCGGCGCCAAGATCGCCACCGGCTCGCTACTCGACCTCGCTACCGAAGGGTCGGTGGGCTGGGCGCATTGGGGACTGGACACCACGGCGAGCTTCAACCACAAGAAGGGCTCGTCGTTGATCACGACGGGGCCTGCCGCCGGCGCATCGCAGTGGCCCTACTATTCCCTCAAGATCTCCTGGACGGATGGCGAGCCAACCTCGAGCGTGGCAGAAACTCGCTCGGGCATCCTGCAACTGAAGAAAGGCGATGGGCTAGGGTTCCAGGTCGATGGCGCGACGCTCAAGGGAAAGGTCAGGATCTACGTTAGCTGCTACCAGTGCACCGGGACCATCCGAGTCTCGCTCACGGGCGCTCCAAGCGTCGAAGCCAGCCTTCCCGCTCCCGGGGACACCAACGACCTCGAGCGCTGGACCGTAGATTTTTCAACTCCGAGCCCTTCCGCGGTGCTCTCGGTTTCGCTCGTCAAGACGAACATCGACGGCAGCCTTGGACTCCTCGCCGCTACTGTAGCCCCATAGCGGGCCCGTTTTCCTCCACCCGTCGGCCGCTTGCGATGAACGCCTGGCCCTAGCCGCGCGACTACGGTAGGAGCACGGCGGACGTGCGGCCCCGAAGGCCCGATCGCCGCGAGACACCACCGGTCGGATTCTCAGATGAATGTAGAGCGGCGCAGCACGATGGCCCCTGCAAAGACAGGTCCCCTGCGCGGCCTCGCCCGTCCGGCCGTCGTGACGCTGACCATCGCCACCTGCACGCTGGCAAGTAAGCTTGCCGGGTTCGGGCGCGAGCTCATCATGGCCCGGTATTTCGGCGTCACGGCCGACGTTGACGCCCTCCTCGTCGCCATCACGCCATACTGGGTCTTCATCCTCGTCGTTGGCGAGGCTCTGCGGTTCCAGTTCATCCCGAAGTTGACCGCCGAGGAGACCCGGTACGGTCTGGCTGCGTTCTGGCGCGCCTCGGCCGTGCTCGTCCGACGGACCGCGGTCATCGGGATCGTCCTTTCCACGACGCTCGCTCTTTCAGCGAGGTGGTGGGTTCCCGCGATCGCGCCGGGGGCCAGCAAGGCGACCCTCGAGCTCGCGATCCGATTGGCCTGGCTGCTGTCGCCGATCGTCGCTGCCTCCCTGGTCGGAAACGTATTGGTGGCCGTCCTCAACGCTCGAGGACGGCTCCTTCGTTCGGCGATCGCGGACCTTGCGTACAATGCGTTCGGCGTGCCGTTCGTTCTCCTCTTCGCCGGCACTCTCGGCATCCGTGCGGCGGCTTGGGGTTGGACCGGCGGTTACGTGCTGTACTGTCTCGTGCTCTTGGGGGCCTTCGCGGGGCGTCGACTACCTTGGCGTGGTTCGCGACCAGGAGCCGCGCTTGGCTTACTCGACGCGGCGCCGCTGATGTTCATCGCAGCGGCGACTCCGATCACGATGGCCGTGGACCGTCTCGTCGCCTCGAGGCTGCCAACGGGAAGCATTGCGGCTCTCAACTACGCGTTCAAGCTGTTCTTCTTTCCCGTCGGAATTCTCGTGGGAGCGCTCGGAGCGGTCAGTTACCCGCGGCTCGCTCGCAGTTTCGCCTCCCAGCGTCAGGTTGAGGCCGGAAATGCCGTCGCCGCCGATTTGACCATCTATCTGGTGCTCGCCACGCCGCTATCCGCCTTCTTCGCGGTCGCCTCGTTGGAGATCGTGGAGCTCTTCTTCAGGCGGGGTGTCTTCGATAGCGCTGCTGCCCGACTGACAGCCGACTGTCTTCGCGCGTACTCCTTCGGCATCCTTCCCTACGGAGCTGGAGTGCTTTTGATGCGTGCCAATCTGGCCGCGAACGCGCGTCGCGGTCCCGTCGTCGCCACCTCCGTCGCTCTCGCAACCAACGTCCTTCTCGACGTCGTCCTGTCGGGAACACTGGCCGCTCCAGGGGTCGCTCTTGCGTTCGGCTGTGCAGGTCTTGTGAGCGCGGTCCTCTACGGAGCACAGCTGCTACGCCGTGCTCGTGGTGCCATTCCGGATGTCAGCGTGATGCTCGCGGTCCTGGGATGCACTGTGGCCGGAATCGCTGCACTGCGAATCGTGCCATCAGGAGGGGGCTCCCCCCTCGCCTGGCTGCTGGCCCGTGGGGGCCTGTTCGCGGTCGTCGTTGCGGGTGGCTACGCCGCCACGGGTGTATGGTCCCGAACCCGCGCGACCCTCCTCAGAAGCGCGGAGGCGACATCATGAGCATCTTGCCCGCCCTCGGGTTTCTCGCCGCGGCGGCGGGATTCGCGACGCTGAGCATGCGTGTCTACCGCACGTTCTTCTCTCCAGCCGGGCTCTTCGGGCTGGTCTGGATGACGACGATTGGTCTCTACTCCCTCGGCATTGTGGAGTACGTGGAAGTCCGGCTCGAGACGTGGTTGATGATTGGGGCGAGCATCGCTGCTTTCTTGGCTGGATGCTTGGCGGTACACGTGCTGCGTCCCCCAAAGCCCCAAGAGCACCACACCGTCGACCTCGACCTCGATCCGCGCGCGTTGGCGAAGTTCATCGTGGTCAGCGGCGCGCTCGGACTGGTGGGGTTCGCGATCTACCTGTCCATCATCCAGCGCCACATCGGCCTCGATACCTTTAGAACGAATCCGCACCTCGTCCGTGACCTCCAGGCGACACCTGAATTCCGTAGTGAGTTCGCGGTCCCGCGGTTCCTGAACTACCTGAACATCGCCACCGTTGCACTCGGCGTGTATTGGCTAGCCTCTTTCAGAGCGCACTACCAAACATGGAGACGAGTAATCAAGGCAGCGACCATCACCGCGTTTGCCACAACCCTCTTCGCAATCGATCGCACCTTCCCGATTGCGGCCCTATCTTGCGGGTACTTCGTCTACGAGGCCACGGTTGATCCACGGAAGACGACCATCACCTCGGGACTCTTTCGGATCACGACCTTTGTAGCCGTGCTGGTGGTTGTCTTCATGGCCATTGCGTCCTTCTCGGGCAAGACAGTCGAGCAAAACCGAAGCGCCTTCGCTCGCTTTACTCCAGGCGAAGAATACGCATCGTTTGCGTATCCATACATGTATGTTACCGGCAACATCCCTGCTTTCCAGGAGTTCGTTCGGCACACCGACGGTGGTGTGACGCACGGAAAGTTTGTGTTTCTGCCGTTGGTTAAGTTCCTGGGGATCTTCGACCGCAACGTCGTGGTGCCCGAGGAAGTCGGAAAATTTTACCTCATCCCGTTCGAGTTCAATACCACGACGTGGCTGAACATCTTCTGGTCCGACTTCGGTTTCGCTGGTTTGGTGGTGCTTCCCATGATGGTCGGAGCGCTGTCGACGTGGCTTCACTTGAGGCTCAGAGCGTCACGCAGCCTGGCTAACGTCTTCGTTAATGCGCTCGGCTTATATGTCATTCTCAACTCAGTCTTCGTAAACAAGATCGTTTCCAGTCCAACGTGGATGTTCGCAATCATCGCGATCGTCGTCCCGCGATTCCTTCGAACGTCACGGCCGCAAGCGGCGGCGGGGGTAACAGCGTGAGCATCTCGGAATCCATGAATCTCGCGGCTCGTTTCACGGGCGAGCACATGTCCGGCCACTGCCCGGTGTGTGGATCGCTGGATGCGACTTTCGTCTCGTCGCGCGGGTCGCTGCGGTTGCTACGCTGCACGCGTTGCACGCTGGCGTATAGCTTCCCGCAACCCATTGCCGTGGTGAGGGAGAAATACCTCGAACACCTCAATCTTTCGGAACATTTCGAACCGTGGGCCGCACGCAAGCGAGTGCTCTACGAGCGCCGCTTGCGTGATCTTGGCCCGCCAGAACCGGGACGGAACCGACTCTGCGATGTCGGATGCGCCGATGGCCAATTCCTGGCGCTCGCCAAGGAACGGGGCTGGGAGCCTTTCGGGATCGAAATGAATCCTCCTGCGGCCGCAAAGGCGCGTGAGCGTGGCGCTACGGTCTATCAGGGGATCCTCGAGGAAATCCCCGATCTTCCCTACGGCACTTTCGATGTCGTCACGTCATGGGATGCGCTCGAGCACACCCCGACCCCGCGCGAGTTTGCCTCGCGACTCACTCAACTGGTTGCGCCTGGGGGACGACTCGTTGTCACGACGCTGAACCACCGGTCGCTGGCATGGCTCGTGTTTGGCATGAAGTGGTCCATGGTGGTCGACGATCACTTCACCTACTGGAATCGACGATCCTTGCAGTTCCTCTTCGCCGAGCAAGGAATGAAACTCATCTCCTATCGAGCTTATGGTCTTGGACGTGACTTCGTCAGCTTCGTAGACTCTCTCCGCCACACCAATCGACCAGTGAACCAGCCGGCACCTTCGGCGACGCCGAATGACCGCTGGGACGTGCGTCCGACGACGCTGGCGATTGAAGACGCCGTGAACCACCTGCTGCGGTGGTCCGGATTGGGGGTTGGCCTCTACGCGTCGTTCGTCCGGGAGTCTCGATGAAGTCCAAGCCCGTACGCGTTTTGTTGCTGAGTCGATACGACCGCCTGGGCGCGTCCAGCCGTGTGCGGGCCTACCAGTACATTCCTTTCCTCTCGGAAAATGGGGTGGAGGTGACACCGGCACCTCTCCTCGACAGCCAGTATCTGCAGCGACGTTACAGCGGCCAATCGCGTGATGTGGCAGCAATCGCAGCCACCTACTTGCGTCGACTGTTCGAGCTCATGCGTGCGGGCCGACGCTTCGATCTGCTGTGGGTCGAGAAAGAGATCTTCCCATGGCTGCCGGGACTGCTGGAGCAGGTACTCACGAGTCGAATTCCGTACGTAGTCGACTACGACGACGCGCTGTTTCACCAGTACGATCTCCACCCGAACCCGGTGACGCGTTGGCTGCTTGGTCGCAAGATAGACGAGGTAATGCGGCGTGCGGTCGTGGTGATGACGGGAAACGAGTACCTGGCTTCTCACGCGAGGACCGCAGGCGCCCGCAAGGTCGAGATTGTGCCCACCGTGATCGACCTGGACCGCTACGACCCGTCGCCCCTGGCCCACCAGGGGCTGGTGATTGGCTGGATCGGCTCCCCTGCGACCGCGGCCTACCTCCAGCTCGTTCGCAAGCCGGCACTCCATGCCCACCGGACCCACGGCGCGCGCGTTGTCACGGTAGGCTCTGGTAACGTTGAGCTCGGCGACGTGCCGGTCGAGGTTCACCCGTGGAGCGAAGCATCCGAGGTCGATGAGATCCGGAGGTTCGACGTCGGCATCATGCCTCTTCCCGACGAGCCTTGGGAACGCGGCAAGTGCGGATACAAGCTGGTGCAGTACATGTCGGCGGGAAAGCCTGTCATCGGCTCGCCGGTCGGCGTGAACCGCGATCTCATCCAACCAGGGGTGAACGGCCTTTTTGCCACCACGGACGAGGAGTGGACTGATGCCCTCGACCGCGTGCTACGGTCGCCCGCGGAGGCCGCACGCATGGGCCAGCGCGGCCGAGAGTTGGTCGAGCGGCGGTATTGTACCAAGGTCACCGGGCCGCACCTGCTCCGCATCTTGCGCGAGGCAGCAGCGCGCAAGGGCTGCTGACATGTGTGGTCTCGCAGGCTTCTTTCAGCGCAGGGACGTCATGCCGGCGGGGACTCGAGTCATCGAATCGATGACGGGTACCATCTTGCATCGCGGTCCCGACGACTCGGGCGCGTGGACGAGCGACGATGGAAGCGTCGTACTCGGCCACCGGCGACTATCGATCGTGGACCTGTCCCCCGAAGGACATCAGCCCATGCGGTCAGCATCAGGGCGCTTCGTGATGGTGTTCAACGGCGAGATTTACAACTTCCGCAAACTGCGCGGAGAATTGGAGTCGCGCGGCGCTCGATTCAGAGGTCACTCCGACACCGAGGTAATGCTGGCAGCCTTCGACGCCTGGGGCATTGTTGAGTCGCTGCGCCGGTTCAATGGCATGTTCGCATTTGCCGTCTGGGATAACCAGCGCCAAGAGTTGACGGTCGCACGTGACCGGCTCGGAGAGAAGCCGCTGTACTACGGGTGGGTGGGCGACACTCTCATCTTTGGCTCGGAGCTCAAGGCACTTCGTCGCTTTCCTGGGTTCGAGCCGAAGATTGATCGTTCGGTTCTCCCCCTCTATTTCGCCTACGGGTACATCCCGACTCCGTTCACCATCTTCACGGAGGTCAGCAAGCTTCCGCCAGCGACCTATCTGACCGTGAGCCGCGGCGAGCGCGGACGGCCGATCGCCTACTGGTCTCTGGCCGGGGTCGTCGAAGAACGGCGATTCGTCGATTCCGAAGCCGACGCCCGGGAGCAGACGCATGCCCTGCTGCAAGATGCGGTTCGCATCCGACTCGAGGCGGACGTTCCGCTCGGAGCACTGCTCTCTGGCGGCATCGACTCGTCGCTGATCGTCGCGCTCATGCAGTCGGCGAGCTCGATTCCGGTGCGCACGTTCACGATTGGCTTTCCCGACGCTCGTTACGACGAGGCGCCCGCAGCGAAGGCGGTGGCTGCGCACCTCGGCACTTACCACACCGAGCTCAGAGTCGATCCTGTCGATGCGCTCGATCTGATTCCACGACTCCCCACGATCTACGACGAGCCCTTCGCGGACGCCTCGCAAATTCCGACATCATTGGTATTTCAGTTGGCGCGCCGGCACGTGACCGTCGTGATGTCTGGTGACGGCGGTGACGAGCTGTTCGCGGGGTACAATCGCCACACGTGGGCGCCACGCGTGTGGCGGGTGGCGCAGTCTCTTCCAACCTTAGTCCGGCGCGGTGCACGCCACGCCCTGCAGTCCTTGTCCCCTCAGGCTTGGGACACCTGGTTCGAAAGCTTCGATGGCGTGCTCCCGAGTTGGATGAAGCACCGATTGGTGGGAGAAAAGCTCTACAAGCTCGCCGCCATACTGACTTCGGCAGACGCGGCAAGCGTGTACAAGTCGCTCGCCACGAACGCGGGGAACGTCGACTCGCTGCTCGTCCGCTGCGACAAACGCCCCGACAGCGATTGGCTGCCCCGGGTCCCTCGCTCGATCGCAGGCCGCCTGGACGAGAGGATGCTCTACCTAGACACTCTCACGTACCTGCCGGACGACATTCTTGCGAAGGTGGACCGCGCATCGATGGCCTCGAGCGTCGAATCCCGCACTCCCTTCCTCGACCATCGGTTGGCGGAGCTTGCCTGGTCGATCCCGTTCGCGTCCAAGGTCCGCGGTCATGTCGGGAAGGTGATTCTCCGCGACATTCTCCGTGACTACGTGCCGCCGGCGCTGACTGAGCGGCCGAAGGCCGGTTTCGGCGTGCCACTCGATTCCTGGCTGCGTGGCCCCCTGCGCGACTGGGTGGAAGCACTCATCGAACCGGGCAAGCTTCGCTCTGAGGGCTACCTCGACGAGCGGTTCGTTCATTCGGTTTGGCAGGAGCACCTCTCGGGGCGTCGTAACAATCAATACACGCTATGGAGCATACTGATGTTCGAGGCGTGGCTGGCATCCAACTGAAGATGCGCGTTCTCCACGTCGTCACAGTCCCCCTGTCACTCCTGTTCCTTCGCGGACAAATCGGTTTCTTGAAGCGGCGCGGCGTCGAATTCGCCGCGGTTTCCTCGCCCGGGCCCGAGCTGGACGAATTTGCGCGCCGGGAGCAGGTGCCCACCCACGCCATCCCGATGGCGCGGGCGATCACGCCGTTCCGAGATCTCGTGGCCGTCTTTCAGTTGGCTCGAACCATCCGGAACTGCAACCCCGACATCGTGCACGCACATACGCCCAAAGGTGGGTTGCTCGGCATGCTCGCGGCCACGCTCGCGAGAACTCCTGTCCGCATCTATCACATGCGAGGGTTGCCGTTCGAGACCGCGACCGGACCGCGGAGAGCCCTTCTCTGGTGCTCGGAGTTCGTCTCCTGCTCGCTCGCGCACCGCGTGTTCTGCGTCGGATACGGCCTGCGCGATGTCGCAATCGCAAGCGGAGTCTGCCCGAGTCGAAAGATCGAAGTCTTTGGTGGCGGCAGCGGCAATGGGGTCGACGCCGCTGGTCGGTTCGCACCGCCCGAGGACGACCGCCTGCGACGCGCCAAACGTGCCCAGCTTGGTGTCGCCGAGGATGCGGTCGTCGTGGGCTTCGTGGGCCGCGTCGTTCGCGACAAGGGGGTCGCCGAGCTCACGATGGCTTGGCGACGAATCCGTGAGGCGCATGCCAATTGTCACCTCGTCATCATCGGGCCCGAGGAGCCTCGCGACGCATTGCCTCGAAGCCTGATCGAGGAGCTTTCGCGAGACCCTCGGGTCCACCTCGTCGGCGCAGTGAGCGATCCCGAGGCTTGGTATCCGGTTTTCGATGTAGTGGCGCTCCCGACCTATCGCGAGGGCTTCCCAAACGTGCTCCTCGAGGCCGCTGCGATGGGCCTGCCGGTCGTGGCGACCGACATTCCCGGCTGCCGTGAGGCCGTGCGGGATGGCGTAACCGGAAAGCTCGTGCCGCGAATGGACGACGCGGCGTTGGCCGAAGCGCTTCTTGAGTACGTGTCGTCGCCGGAGCGCCGCCATGCGCACGGCATCGCCGGACGACGCCGAGTGCTCGACCGCTTCGCCCCAGAGAAGATCTGGGCAGAAATCCACAGCGCGTACGAGGCTCAACTTCGTCGTGCTCGAACGCGAGGGCGCCGATCCCCGGCGCCCTCGCAGGCAAACTCCTAGACTCGTAGCGGGGTAACCGTCCGGGTTCGGATACCTGGCCGTGCGTGTCGGAAAGCCGCATCGTGCGAGCCGCACGATGCGGTGGTCCACAAGCTCAAAACCTCGGCGGATGGCAAAATCGTCCCCGTCACGGCGGACCGCGGTCCAGGGCAAGTCGCGATTTCGTGGCCGCTCAGGCCTGTTCGGGCGTAACCGTCCGGGTTCGGATAC
>Ga0208492_1000186_pt1 | contig 61300 bp, 59 predicted proteins | sample Subbioar_CSW14AB_FD_184820 | JGI IMG/M metagenome (GOLD analysis project Ga0208492, IMG submission 184820) | Serpentinite rock and fluid subsurface biosphere microbial communities from McLaughlin Reserve, California, USA - CR12Mar_CSW14AB (SPAdes) | ecosystem: Environmental > Terrestrial > Deep... | reverse complement strand
TACTCCGCTTTGGCTGCCACAGGACTAACAATATTCTCCGTTTTAAACGTCTGGAATTTAACGTAGTCTGCGCCGGCCTCCGCGGCGGCGTCTATTAATTTTTTTGCAAGTTCAATATCACCATTGTGATTAACCCCTGCTTCTGCTATAATTAAGGTATGTTGCATTTTTATTACCTGGCCGGATTTCCAACCAGTGTTTTATTTTTAGCGGCGTCGTTTAAAACAACACTTCCCGCCCCGATCACACAATTCTCTTCTATAACAATTCCATGTATAACTACTGCATTGCTTCCCACAAAACATCCCTGTGAAATCCTGCAGTCTCCGTTTACGACCGCGGCAGTAGAAATGTGACAGTGGTCGCCTATGCTGGAATCGTGCTCAATTAATGCTTTATTATTGATAATGCAGTTTTTTCCCACTTTAACACCTGCGTTTAACAGAACATGATGCATAATAACACTTCCTTCGTCCACACTTGCGTTTTGACTCACATGGGCCGTAGGCGAACAAATAACAGGTAAATGAGCGTTAATTGTTTTTAATTTTTCATAGACTTTCATTCTTAGCTCCGGACTCTTAATGTGTCCAATCGTTATATGAAAACTTGCTCCTTTTTTATTCCATTCTTCAAGATCCTCGTCTGTACCGATGATCTTATATCCTGAAACATCCATCCCGATCTTTTCTTTTACGTCCAGTATTCCCGCGATCTCAAATTTATTCTCCGATTCTATGACATCGATAACAGATTTACAATGCCCGCCTCCGCCAACTAATATGATCTTTTTTTGTCCCACTATAAAATAACACTGCTGGGAATATTAACCAGCCTGTTTTCGATCGATTCTGAATTTTCAAGATTTCCTTTCGGACAGTCTTTATACATCTCAAGTTTGTTCATCAATGTCCATACCGGACGAGTCATCACTTTATGGTCATTCGTGTAGGTAAGAAATTCATCCCGCTCTTTCCGGTCACGCAACAAAATAGAATTTAGCCAATAGTTCGAACAGGTATGTTCAGGTTCAGTAACAAAAGTTATTTGTTTCTTTTCAAAGAAACGTTTGTAGCTCATGGCTAACTCTCTTTTTTTTGTGAGGAACAGGTCCAGGTTCTCCATTTGCGCGCAGGCAAGAGCGGCGTTTAAATTGGGGAGCCGGTAATTATACCCGGTTTCGTCGTGCACAAAATCCCAGCGATGTGGCACTTTGGCGGTGGTAGTAATATGTTTGGCCCTGCGCCCGAGAGTCTCGTCATCGGTAACCACAATTCCGCCACCGCCACATGTAATAGTTTTGTTGCCGTTAAAACTATAGGCCCCGATTTTCCCGATCAAACCTGTTTGTTTTCCTTTATAAGTACTACCAAGAGATTCAGCCGCGTCCTCTATCAACATAATGTTGTATTTTTTGCAGATCGCGTTAATTTCATCCAGCTTTACCGGGTGCCCGAATGTATGCATTGGAACACATGCCGTAATTTTTTTCCCCAGGTCCCGGTGATAACAAAACCCGTCCGGTTTAATATGGGTGTGAATTCGCAAATACTCTTCGAGCTTTTGCGGCGAAAGTCCAAGTGTTTCCATATCAATATCAATATACAGGGGCGTGGCTTTCTGGTAAGAGATCGCATTCGATGTTGCAATAAAACAAAGGGGCTGGGTAATAACCAGGTCGCCCTCATTTACGTTAGCCAGTATCAGTGCGGTGTGCAATGCAGCGGTCCCGTTAACGGTGGCAACAGCATATTTGGCGCCGGTATAATCACGGATCTTCTTTTCAAAATCATCTACATACTTTCCCACGGAAGACACGTATGTTGAATCGATACAATCAAGGAGGTAATCTTTTTCCCTGCCGATAAAGCGTGGCTCATGCAGGGGGATAAAGTCCTCCGTGTTAAAAGTTTCCTTTATAAAATCGCTTATTTCCTTAAACATTGTAAATATCCGCTTTATACGATTTTATATTCACTGGATCCCTGAACCATTGAATGGTTTGTTCCAATCCCTTATCCAGGGTATACTCCTGCTTCCAATCCGTAAGGTTCTTTATTTTTGAGTTATCCCCAAACAGGCGTTCTACTTCACTTTTCTCCGGACGCAAACGGATATCATCTGTAACTATTTTTGCAGACGAATTAATTGCATTTATTAATTTTTGCGCGAGATCTCCAACTGTAATTTCACTATTAGTAGCTATGTTTATTTCTTCACCAATTGTTCTGTCGGATTTTGCGATTTCAAGAAAGCCACTCACTGTGTCTTTTACAAATAACAGATCCCGTGTGGGATGAAGCGCCCCCAATTTAATTTCTGTTTTACCTGCCAACAATTGTGTGATGATCGTTGGAATGACCGCGCGTGCTGACTGGCGGGGACCGTAAGTATTGAATGGTCTTACTATCGTCACGGGCAGATCAAAAGATCTGTAGAAGGATTCTGCCATCCGGTCGGCACCTATTTTTGTTGCGCTGTACGGTGATTGACCCTGGTATGGATGTTTTTCATCAATAGGGACATAATGCGCCGTTCCGTATACCTCAGAAGTTGAAGTAACCAGGACCCGTTTTGTTTTAAGCAGTCGGGCCGCCTGCAATACATTTAACGTTCCCTTGATGTTTACATCCACATAGCTGTCCGGCGAGTGATAGCTGTATGGAATAGCAATTAAGGCGGCCAGGTGAAAAACAATATCACAACCCTCCATGGCCACTCTTACACCGTTTGGATCTCGGATATCACCGCTGAAAATTTCAATTTTATTCAGTGTCTCCTTCGCCAAGGTATCCAACCAGCCGTAGCTGTTAAATGAATTATAAAGAACGAAAGCTTTTACATTGTAACCTGCATCAACCAATAGCTCCACTAAATGGCTGCCTATAAATCCATCCGCGCCGGTTACTAATACTTTTAGGTTAGTGTTCATATAAAGACTGATTTTTATTATTCAGGATTGATTGCTCTTGCCGCACTATTTCATCTGCGATCCACACATGTGTTAAAGGGGTGATATGATGGCCGTCTTCCTTAACAATGTACGAGTCTATTTTATCACTTCGTTCATTGATGTAGCTATTTATATCCACCAGGGTCAGATTTGAATAGTCTTTTGATAAAATCGCCCGTTTGATAATTGTATTGTAAAGGTCTATGTTTTTTGTAAAACCGGGCGAATGCTTTTCAGTTTGTTCGTTTGTAGGGCAAATATTTAATATGTACACCCGCTGATAATTTTTACTAAGTACTTCTATGAGTTGAAGAAAGATCTTTTCAAACTCTTCCTGTTTAGTTATTACATAGGATCTTCCTTTGCTCAGGATCCGGCTCCTGTTATTATGAAGATACTTGATGATCCGGTATTTGATAAATCCCGGCAATTTTGAAATAAAGGCCCTTTGTTTCAGATCCACCGGTCTCGGGGCACAATCAACAATGCCGCAGTGAAGAATAGCGATCTCTCCCGGGAAATCAAAATATCCCAGGTCATGATTTACCCATTCGAATAATTCTGTTATTGTAACGCCACCTTTTGACCTGTCGAGCGTTTGAATTCGGGGCGCGCCTGTATTCTTTAAAAGCCAGCTTTGCAAAAGAGAAAAATACCTTTCTTCGTTATCCACAATTTTCTTTCTTGGTAGTGCCAGAGAGTCCCCGTATAATGCCAGCCTGATCATCTAATTTTTTTAATCTCCCATTTAAAATCCGGACGGACCAGCGCGCTCGGCCATTCCCTGTTCCATGATCCGCGTGTGCCTTCTTCCGAATTTTTATCGGTAACGGAAAATGCAAGCGCATTATCTAGCGTACAGAATTTACTTTCTACCAGGGTTGGAAAAGTACAGATCAGAGCTTCCACTGAATAATTCCCCTCATTGAAAAAATTCCTGTCAATCCTGAACGTTTCTTTATACTGCCCTTCTGGTTGCGGATTATTAATAAATGGCGAATATTTATTATCCATGCCTACAAACAAAACATCCCCACTTGAATTCTTGACGTAAAAATGGACTGTATAGGTGTACTTCTTTAAGAGCACCTCGTAACAAATTTCAATATTCACCTCGTCTGTTACATCAAGCTCGGTAATTGTTTCAAGATTTTGATTATAAATCTTCAAGGATTTCATCTCACATAATCCTTCAATTGCCACCTCATTTTTCGTAAATTTTCTTTCTGCCCTGTTCTCTAATCCTTCAAACAAGTATGATTCGGTAACACTCTGAACCCCGCCAAAATCTTTAACCATTCCGTTTTTTAAAAAAAGTCCCTTATTGCATAATGTCCGAATGGCATTGATATTATGGCTGACAAACAAAACGGTCTTACCGTTCCCTGCCACATCCTTCATCTTGCCTAAACATTTTTGTTGAAATTCTATATCCCCGACAGCCAGAACTTCATCAACAATTAATATTTCGGGATTAAGATGCGCGGCAACCGCAAATGCCAGGCGCACATACATCCCGGAAGAATACCGTTTGACAGGTGTGTCAATGTATCGCTCAACTCCGCTAAAATCAACTATTTCATCAAAGCGGTCCCGGATCTCTTTTTTGGTCATGCCTAAGATAGCGCCATTTAAAAACACATTCTCTCTTCCCGTCAGATCAGGATGAAAACCTGTTCCAACTTCCAGTAAACTCGCTACCCTGCCTTTGATCTTATACTCTCCTAATGTGGGAGAGGTGGTCCGCGAAAGGATCTTCAATAAAGTAGATTTACCCGCCCCGTTTTTACCAATGATCCCCAGAACTTCTCCCTGGTCTACTTTAAAACTAATATCCTTTAAGGCCCAAACATAATCGGATACTCCTTTTTTGGTTCTGTCGTTCGCTTCTCCCACTTTTAAGAATGGATCTTCTTTTCCCCTGATCCTATATGAGAACCTTTTAAAATCGTCAACAATAGTTGTAGTTCCAACCTGTCCTAAACGGTATTGTTTCCCTAAATTATTAATTTCTATAACTGGCCTCGACATAATTATACGGTATCCATAAAGGATCTTTCTGTACGGTTAAACACAAGGATTGAACCCACGAGTAGAACCATGGTAGTAAGAGCACTCAAAAGCAGATACTGGATACTAAACAGGCCGTGCCCGGTTAATATGAACTTGATAGATTCCATTACAATGGCCACGGGGTTGCATAAAACAATCGTTCTTATAACTCCGCTAAACGTGGAAACCGGAAACACCACACTGCTCAGGAACATAATCAGTTGAATACCGAACGTAAGTAAAAATGTGAAATCCCGGTATTTGGTGGTAAACGAAGAGAACAAAATACCAAGACTTAAACTGAATAAGCCAAGGAGAGCAATTAAAAATGGTATAAGGATTAAGTAAGACCATTGCAAGGAAAGAACATCGGTGGTTGTAAAAAAATAAATATACACGGCCAGCATGAGTATTATTTGTATACCAAGCTTCATGAGGTTTGAAATAATTATCGAGATTGGCATGACAAGACGCGGAAAATAAACTTTACCGAATACTGCAGCATTTGAAATAAATGTTGAGGATGTCTTATTGAAGCATTCTGAAAAATAATTCCAGAAAGTCTGGCCTATCAGATAAAACAGGATGGGAGGAATTCCATCGGTTGAAATGTCGGCCTGCCCAAAAGTAAATGTGTAAATAAGCGTTGTAAAAATTGGCTGAATCAACATCCAGACAGGCCCAAGAATAGTCTGTTTGTAGACAGCAGTCAGATCTCTTTTTACCATCAGGAAAATAAGATCCTTGTAGGACCACACTTCCTTAAGATTCAGGGAAAATAAATTAACCTTCGGTTTTACAATTATATCCCAGTCTTCCGTTTCTTTCATTTTGAACTCTGTCTGACTATTACCGGCTTAATGAAATCCCATGAGAATTTTGCGATTAATTGCGCCCCCTTTTCATTAGGATGATAATCTCCCGGTATGATGTATTCTTTTTTATCGCTTCCGTTCATGGCCTTCACCACCATTGGTGTAATATCTTTAAATGGAACCGAATCCAATTGCGCGAAAAAAGAAGGCGCCTCCTTTAAAAATTTGGCTTCCGGATCCTGTAAATTATTCCCGGTGTTAAAATGCCAACCTGTAGTTGTAACAACCAGCGAAATTCTCCGTTGTTTACACCAGTCATTTATTTTTCCAAAGAGTTCCTTTGCAAGGGCCACACCCTTGTCCGACTCAGCGGCATTTATTTCAGAGCCCGGCAGAACCAGGGCCCCCGGTTCCGTTACTTTGGTTTGTTCGGGTTTTGCCGGTTGATTTGCCTGGCTCATGTTCACCAGCCTGTTCCTCACCCATTGCACCAGATGTGAATGTTCTAAAAACCATTGGTAGGTTTTTGAATCGTTGAATTTCTTTTTCAGGTTGGCCCCTTTGGAATTCGGATTAAAAAACTTTGCCCTGTTTAAACTCCTTCCAATATCATCGGCATTAAAATACACCACAACCATACTTGGTTTAACTGAATCACCAAACTCAGCCAGGTACTCGTAAAAATCAGCCAGGCCCCAGCCTCCGGCCCCGGAATTTAAAACCTGAATTTTATCTTTTCCGATTTCCGCGTCAGAATACGTTTGTAACAAGCCTGTATATGTTTTATCCTCCTCCAGCAACCAGCCAAAAGTGTACGAATCTCCCAGCGTTAACACCTTAAAACGATCATGATTCACTTCAGCCGCACGCTGATGAAATTTATTGAATTTATAATGTGCGACTTTTCCACGAAGCTCGTGCCTTGATTCCCAGGAAGCTTTGTTCAGCATGTAGCCTTTATCTGAGATCGTCCGCCAGCTTCCGGACAAGTCTTGCGGGGCAACAAACCTGAATATTACCTCAAGCACAATTAAAAAAACAAGTGTAACGAGGATACTCGCCGACAGGTTGATTAAAAAAGCTCTTAGTTTTTTCATTTAATTATTTGATCCCTACCAGAGGTTTTCGAAATCCTTAGGGACGTATTGATGAGATCTGTCTGTAAAGTAACTCGCAGCCTGTGTTTGCTTTCTTCGTTTTAAAACATCCTTATGTTTAATTTTGGATAAAGCGGAAATCGGGAACAAAAACACGTAGAACACCACTGAGATGAGGATTTTTGAATTTATCCAGCCCAAACCCTGTGCCAGTTTGTTCCAGCCGTAGTTGATCCAGCCTGCTAATGTAAAAGAAGCAAGTGACAGGATGCCAAGCAAAAGCCCGATGGTTAAGAGCATCTTTATTTTAAAAACCAGGCTTAATACAGCAAAGCCTATTACGATTACCAGTATAGACTGGTAGATTTTACCCTCGTCTTTTTTCATAAATAATTAAAATAACGTGTATATAAAAGGGGCCAGCGCCGAGCCTCCGCCAATAACGATTAAAACCCCGATAAGAAGTAAAATTAATATTACCGGCAGTAACCACCATTTTTTTCTTTCCTTTAAAAAGGAAAACATGTCTCCTACAAAACTCATAGATATTTTTTTACAGGTTTATATTTAATTAGTCAAGACCATATTCTTCCATCCATTCTTTGCCTTCTTTCCATTCCGGCTGATCTTTTTTGGAAAAAAGAAAATTACCGATAACGAGGTGATCCATCTCGGTGCGCATTAAACATTTGTATGCCTCTTCCGGATTACAAACGATAGGTTCACCCCGTACATTAAAACTTGTATTTACCAGGATGCCATAACCGGTAAGGTTTTTAAACGACTTTATCAATTGCCAGTATCTCGGATTAATTTCCTTGTCTACAGTTTGAATACGTCCGGAGAAATCGATGTGAGTAACCGCGGGAATATCTGAGCGTTTATAATACAATTTATCTTTTAATGGCAGTGAACTATAGTTTGATGGTAATGGATTCCTCCTGCTTTTTACAACTGGTTTAACGATCAGCATATACGGAGAGATTCCTTTGTGCTCAAAATATTCCGCGCAATCCTCTGCTAAAACCGAAGGGGCAAAAGGCCGGAAGCTTTCCCGGTATTTTATTTTCAGGTTCAGCTTTTTTTGCATTTCTTCATTTCTTGCATCTCCTAAAATACTTCTGTTGCCAAGAGCCCTCGGCCCGAATTCCATTCTCCCCTGGAACCATCCTATGGCGTTTCCATCCGCAATTAGCTTCGAAACAGTATCCGCAAGATCTTCAAATTTCTCAAAGTACGTATAGTGCGCTTTATATTTTTTTACAGCCAGGCGAATATCAATATCGGAGTACTCAGGTCCAAGATAAGATCCATCGAGTGAATCTTTCGGGTTAGTGGTACGTGTCTGACCAAAATAAATATAATGGGCCGCCAAAGCAGCGCCTAATGCTCCTCCCGCGTCGCCTGAAGCAGGTGTTATAAAAACATTTTCAAAAGCAAGTGAATCTATCAGTTTTCCATTGGCTACACAGTTTAATGCCACGCCGCCGGCCAGGCACAAATTCTGTGATCCTGTCAGTTTTTTCGCTTCTCTTGCCATGAGGATCACAACTTCTTCTGTTATTTGTTGTATGGCTAATCCCAGATTGCAATGCTTCTGTTCAAGCTCAGATTCCGAAGATCTTTTTTTCATCCCGAACAGCTTTTCCCATTTTTCGGTATTTACCATTTTCAAACCAACCGCATAGTCAAAATAATCCTGATTGAGCCAGATAGATCCGTCGTTTTTTATTTCAACAACATTCTCCTTTATCAGGGAAACATATTTTTTTACGTCTTCAGAATTACTGTCGCCATAAGGCGCTAAACCCATTAATTTGTATTCGCCTGAGTTTACTTTAAACCCTAGAAAATATGTAAACGCGGAATACAATAGTCCTAAGGAATGTGGGAAACGCAATTCTTTTAAGACCTTGATGCCATTTTTGTCGCCATAACAAACAGAAGCCGTGGCCCATTCGCCAACTCCATCAATTGTAAGGATCGCCGCTTCTTCATATGGCGAGGGAAAAAAGGTGCTTGCCGCATGAGACAAATGATGCTCAGGAAAAAGAACCTTTACTTTTTCTATTTTAAAATCGGGTGATATTTTCTGAAGTTCCTGGCGCAAGAGGCGTTTCAAAAACATTTTCTCTTTTAACCAGACCGGCATTGACATTAAAAATGATCTTAACCCCTTTGGCGCGAAACTATAGTACGTTTCCAGTAACCTTTCAAATTTTAAAAGGGGTTTATCGTAAAATACGATCGCGTCAAGCTTTTCAAGCTCAAGGCCTGCGTATTTTAAACAAAACTCAACTGCGTTGGTTGGAAAGGCTGAGTCATGTTTTTTACGGGTAAACCTCTCTTCCTGCGCTGCTGCAACAATTTTGCCATCGCAAACAATAGCAGCCGCTGAATCATGATAAAAAGCGGAAATACCAAGTATATTCATTGTGTTTGTTTTTTAATTTGTAAAAATACCGCCTGTTATTTTATTCTATAATGACCTGGCTGCGGTTAAGAAAATTTATTAGTACTCCCATTCCTTTTTTGCTGTATACCGCCATACTTCCTATTGCAGCCGCATTCGCGTTTGTTTCGTAAAGCACCGTTTTCAGATCCTCCAGACTGCCGCAGCCTCCACATGCAATTACGGGTATTTCCACCGCGTTCAGTAATTGTCCTATCACCTCATTGTCGTACCCTTCCCACGTTCCGTCACGATCAACACTGTATAACATTATTTCACCAACACCAAGGTCTTTGGCCAGATATTCGGCGTACTCCGTTAGTGAATAGTTTATTTTTTTTCCAAGATAGGAGTATGGTATTTTAGATCCGAATAGCGGCTTTTTAAAATCGATACAGGCCACCACCGCCTGCGCTCCATAATGTTCAACCGTTTTTTTTATTACCCCGGGGTCTTCCTGCACAAGCGAATTTACCACTACTTTTTCAACCCCGATCTTATAAAGCTTCGCGAAATCTTCAAAAGTTTTCACACCTCCGCCATAAGCGAAAGGCATAAAAGCTTCACCCGCCATATCTGCGATCTTATCAAAATTAGGTTTGCGTTTTTGCCGGGAAGCGTTGATGTCTATTAAAATTAACTCATCAACTTCCTTTTCATTAAATATTTTGATCGCGTTAATTGGATCACCCACATAGGATGGATTTTTAAACTTTACAGTTTTTACAAGGCCGTTCCCATCGTAAAGCAAGCAAGGTATGATTCTTTTCAGCGCCAAAATTTTATTATTCCGGGTTTATTGTTTTGGTGTATTCACTTTGAACGCGAAATCTATATCAACAAACACGAATGATCAAAGTTTTGCGAAATTCTCAAGCAACTTCATTCCGAATTTCAAACTCTTCTCAGGATGAAACTGCGTTCCGAATATATTGTCTTTATTTACCATGCAGGTAAAATCAACGCCAAAGTTAGAAGTAGCCAACGACTGATTTTCATCCAGGCACTTAACATGGTATGAATGCACGAAATAAAACCTGCTTTTTGAGTCCATTTCAATCAAAGGATTTTTTCTCTTTACCCGAACGTAATCCCAGCCCATATGCGGCACTTTTAATTTAAGGGCCGGATCCAGGTCAAACTTCACTGTTTCCGCGTCGATCCATCCTAAACCGGGTTTTACTCCTTCCTCACTGCGTTTACTCAAAAGCTGCATACCTAAACAAATTCCTAATACCGGCACTTTTTCCTTTAATGCTTTTTCATTCAGCACCGGAATTAATCCCGTTTGTTCCAGGTTATTCATGCCGCCATCAAATGCTCCAACACCAGGTAATAAAAGTTTAGACGCTTTCGCAATAGTTTCCTTATCACCGGAAACAACAACTTCCTTTGTCCCTATCTTTTTAAACATGTTTAAGACAGAAGCAAGATTTCCGATTCCATAATCAACGATAACGATCATTTCTTACACGCTTAACAATAATTCCCTGGGTAATTTCACCCGAATGCACTGTCCAATACTTTCCAGCAGAACTTCTATATGTCTGTTCTCCTTACTTTCCACCACATAACCTTCCACCCCCTTCAATGCGCCCGAGCTTATTTTTACCTTATCGCCTTCTTTATAATTTTTACCGATAACGCCCGCTTCCATCTGGTAACCCAGTTCTATTAGTTGTTTTAAGCGGTCGATTTCCACCTGGCGGATAACCGCAATTTTGCCCCCACTCCTCACAAAATTAACGACTCCTTTGGTTTGTATCACTGTATCGTTTTCTTTAGGCGTAATGTTTACAAAAACATATCCATTCATAAGAGGTAACTCTACCATTTTTTTCCGGTCGCTCCATTGACGCATAGTTTTAATGAGGGGCACATATACTTCTATATTTTTTGCCTGCAGATTCTCGCCTGTTTTTTTCTCCGAACGGGAATTAACGTATAAAGCATTCCAGGATCTTTCCATTTAACCAATAACTTATATCTTTCAAACAATGACCAGGTCTTAGAGATCCAAACGGGAAACCGGACATAATGAACATCTCACAGCTTCGCCTCCTCAGTCACATGGGACCAAGTGGTTTTTGTTTTACATTTTAAGCGGCCTCACTCCTCTTTTCCTTCTCTAATGCCGGGTCCGAGACTTATTCCCCGGTGGTTAACTGCCTGTTACATCTGCCTTCCATATCAGCAGTGGGTGCATCCCTGGTTCCTTGATCTTGGAAAGGTCAAATTCAGAGGCGCTATAATGCACGTAACGTATTTTTTTATCTAACTTTTTCTCGGCCTTTTCGATTTGTTCAATCAGGAATGTTTTATTTAAATTATCTCCAACCAGTACCAGGTCAATGATCTGGGTGTTCTGGCCTTTTGACATGTTTCCAACGAGATATACCTTTTCAAGGTCACCGATCCGCTGCAGAACATAATCCACCACATATTCCAGGCCGGTCATCTTCATAATGATCTTATTAATGTCAGGGAAAAGCGGATGTTTGGTATTTACAGTAAAGATCTTCTTGTTGCCTTCATTGCTGGAAGCGAGGAAGCCTGCTTTCTCAAACTTATTAAGCTCAAGACGTATGGCGTTGGTAGATTCACCAAATTCCTCTTCAAGATTCCTTAAATAGGCTGTATTCTTGCTGTTTAAAAAGAACTTCAGCAAAAGCTTGATGCGGGTTTTTGAAGATATTAGCGTTTCTATCATTTTTGAGTAATAAAAGTACTCAATTTACATTAACAAATATGCAAAATTATTCCAGAAATTCCAAAATAACGACTATCGGGTGCTATTCCAGGAACCTGTCCGGTCTTTCAACTGGCTTTCTAATCATACCCGATTATTTGTTCAGAGCCACGCGCGGATTACTTTCTGTACCCTTGCCCCTTGCCGTAGCCATAGCCGTAGCCATAGCCGTAACTATACCCATAGCCCTGGTAATAATACCGTTTACCTATCTGAGCAACCCCATTAAGTACAAGGACAATGTTTTTTATTTTGTTAACCTCGATAACTTCCTCAAGAAAAGTTATTACCCGTTTAGTACTCGTTCTTGTGTTCAGTACAAATATGGAAGCGTCGACATTCTGTATCAGATAAACCGAATCTGATAATAATCCGGCGGGCGGGGTATCAATAATTACATAGTCGAATTCCTCCTTTGCCCGGTTAATGATTTCCTTCAGTTTATCGGAAAGCACGAAATCTGATGGATTAGGCGGTACAGGACCGGAATAGATACAAAACAAATTGGGCACATGTGTTGGAGAAATGATCTCTTCAAAAGAATGCTGCCCGGTAATACAGGTGGTTATTCCTTTCGTTTGGGTTTCAAGGCCAAAACGCTTGTAAATTCTTGGTTTATGAAGGTCTAATTCTAGAATCACGGTTTTTTTACCGCTTTTCGCTAAAATCGCGGCGAGGTTCACACTCGTAAAGGTTTTCCCCTCTCCTGGCAGGAAAGATGTAACCAGGTAGGTTTTTGCATCGGTTTCAATATTGGCATATTGAAGATTCGTCCTGAGGGTCCGAAATGCTTCCGAAATTAATGAATTAGGACTTTGCTCCACCAAAATCCCCTGGTCATCCGCATTCTTAACAAAAGGCAAAACACCGATCAGGGGAAGCTCTGTCATGTCTTTTAACTGCTCAACTGTTTTAATTTTGGTCAGGAAAAAGGCGCGAAAGAAAATGACAAGAACCGAAAGAATAAGACCAATGGAAATAAATTGTTTTTCTATTTTGGGCTTATCGGGTGAGTCTATTCCGGAATAACGCGGAGCCTCTACGATCTTAATGTCGGGCACGATACTGGCTCTTGCTATCTTTGTGCTTGCTTTTTTCTCCAATAGAAAATTGTAGAGCTGTTCACTCACAGTAGCCTGACGCTGGATATTCAAGACATCGCGCTGCTTACCGGGAATAAGTTTTGCCTCATTAATGTAATCCAGGATCTCTTTATCAAGACTCAGGATCTGCTGGTTTGCAGCCCTGCGGGTATTGGCGATGTATATTAAAAGATCCTGTTTGGTTTTTTTTATGCTGGCTTTAAGATCCGCTACCACGGGATTGGTTTCTTTTGCCACATTGTACACCCTGTTTAATTCTATTTGTTTGGTGTAAAGATCATTTACAGCCTGGGTCATGAATCCTCCCTTTTCGATGATAAAAACGCTGGGCGGTAAAAATTGAGGGTCTTTATCCTCGATGATATACTTTTCAAGATCATTCAGAGCGCTCACCTGCAGTTGCATTTGCGATTTTTGGCCATCGTAGGTGCTGATCTTCCCTAAAAAATCCGTTTGCTGCCAATCCAGGTTAATGATCGATTTTTTTTCCTTGTAATTCTGCATCGTATCCTCAATGCTCTTCAAAGAATAGGTGATCTCATTCAGCTGACGATCTATATAGGCGATGGTACGTTCATTCAGCTCATACTTTGATTTTAATTTACTTTCGGAGTAAACGCTGTTTAAGGTATCAAGAATCAAAACGGCCCGCTCCGGTATAACATCTTTAAGATCCACTTTTAGGATCTGCGTATACTCCGGATTAAAAACCTGTAAATTATTCCTGATCTGGGCAACGAGAAAATCTTTACTGTGAACGGTGAACTGATAAAAAATTGTCTTAAGGCTTTCAACCGTTTTCTCCGTAAAATTGCCAACCCGGTCTATGCTGATGTTTAAATTCAGGTCAACAAGCTCCTTGTTAAACTGACCCTTCTTTACAAAGTGATTTCCATCATCGTTGAAGCTGATCTCATAATTCTCATAGTCAAGGATTTTAAGATCAAAAACCTTTTCATAAAAGACTGGATTGATCGATTTGACGGTGATCTGAAGGGGCATTCCCGAAAACTGCTCTGTTGTGCGTACTTTACCTACTATAAAATACGAAACCTGAAGCTTATTCATTAATTTGTCAACAACTTTGCTGGCCAGGTCATAAGACTGAATAATCCGTGTTTCATTGGAGTTATCGATGTAGGAATTAACGGCTAAAAAATTGGCGTCGTTTAATACGTTGTTTTTGTAATAAGCGTCATCTGTTTTTAACAAAAACTCGGTGGAAGCCTTATAAATTGTGGTGAGTCGATACACATAAAAGGTCCCAAGACCATAAAAAACGGGTAGGATCACAAATGGTACCCACCAATTGGTTTTAAGAATGCGTAAAACAAGATTTAGGTCCTTTTGAGAAACTATGGCCTGCTTTTTATTGTTTAGGGTATTTGCCACTGACAATTTTAGTTAACAAATATAAAGTTTTAATACACAAAGTTGTGGGATTTAAGGATTTTTTATACATTTATCATTTATAATGAAAACATTAAAATTCTTTTATACGGCAATTTTGTTATTCGGAGCGACAGTGATTTTTTCAGCGCCTGCTCCTCCGCCAAATGGTGGAACAACCGGTAGCCCTGCCTGTTGGCCGCCTCCATGTGTTCCTATTGACAATGGCATTATTTTTTTAATGGTGGCAGGTGCCTTATACGCAGCTAAAAAAATATTTGATTTCAGAAAGAAATCCCAAATTCTTTCCTAGTGGTTTCTAATGAAGGCTAGCATTTCATCCAATGCCTTTGTAAGATTTATAATTTCCTCCGGAGCCTTATACTTATTGCTCTATCTGATTTACCAGTTTATTATTAAGCGTTATACTTTTTACGATCAGAAATTTATAGGAAGCATTATAGAATCTGCTGATACACTATTGCATGCCTTAGGGTATACAACCTTTAAAGTTTTACAGGACAGAGATATGCAGGTAATAGGTGTTGATGGGTCCAACGGCGTATGGGTAGGATCCAACTGTAACGCTATTACACTTTTTGCTCTTTTTTCGGTTTTTATCATTACCTATCCCGGTAATCAGAAACACAAATTGTGGTTTATCCCAGCGGGAATTCTGGCCATCCACCTGCTCAATATTTTACGTGTTGTAGCTCTGGCTCTTATCTCCTATTATTATCCTCAATACCTTAATTTTAATCATACCTATACCTTCACCTTTCTGGTTTATTTTTTTATTTTTTTATTGTGGATCATCTGGGTAAATAAATTTTCGGTAAAAACAATTGCACATGACTAAGGTTGCGTGGTTTATTTTATTCTTGTTTGTTTTTGCTTGTCTGGGGTACTTCCGGGAATCTTTTTTTGTGTACCTCAACATTATCATGTTTGAAAAGTATTACACTTCCGTTTCTCCGGTTCCCGCGCCACCTGTTATGGATATTTTCAAGGGATTTTCATATACCACATTGTACTATTCGAAGTATGTTTATACGCTGATCTGGATTCTCTTGTTCTTTTGTGCCAATTACCTGGCTTTAAAAAAGCTTACTGCAACACCCTATTTTTTTAAGGTTCTTTTTTATACCTATGTACTGATGCTTTCCCTTGCCGCTCTATCCATGCTTTACGGCTTTTTTGTAAACGGCCGGCTGCAGGACGATGAATACACCCTGAGCCGCTGGCTGATGGGTATTGCACAATCTCCGATTATTTGCTTAATTTTAGTCGCGTCAGAAAAACTATACAATAAATCCTTTAAATCATGATCAAAAAAGATTCCACCGTTTTTAAATTAATAAAAGAAGAATTGCACCGCCAGACAACAGGGGTTGAATTAATTGCATCCGAAAACTATGTGAGCAACCAGGTGATGCAGGCGATGGGTTCGGTGCTTACCAATAAATATGCCGAGGGTTTGCCGTTTAAGCGTTATTACGGCGGCTGTGAAGTTGTTGATAAGGTAGAACAACTTGCCATTGATCGCGCCAAAGAACTATATGGCGCCGAATGGGTAAATGTACAGCCGCATTCGGGGGCGCAGGCCAATGCCGCGGTGATGCTGGCTTGTTTAAAACCAGGCGATACTATTCTTGGCCTGGATCTTTCGCATGGCGGACATCTTACCCATGGCTCTCCGGTAAATTTCTCGGGTAAATTATACCACCCCGTTTTTTACGGCGTTGAAAGAGAAACGGGTATTATCAACTATGACACATTGGAAGCAACTGCTAGGCAAGAACGTCCAAAAATGATCATCTGCGGTGCCAGCGCTTATTCCAGAGACTGGGACTATATCCGGCTCCGCAAGATAGCGGACTCGGTTGGAGCTATTTTAATGGCAGATATTGCCCATCCAAGCGGATTAATTGCGAAAGGAATTTTAAACGATCCTTTGCCGCACTGTCACATCGTCACCACTACCACACACAAAACCCTGCGTGGACCGCGCGGTGGGATGATCATGATGGGCAAAGATTTTGAAAATCCTTTCGGTGAAAAAACACCAAAAGGGGAAATAAAAATGATGAGCAATGTTCTTGATATGGCTGTTTTCCCGGGTACACAGGGCGGGCCGCTCGAGCATGTGATTGCCGGTAAAGCGGTTGCATACGGGGAAGCCTTAACCGATGATTATATGCATTATTGTATCCAGGTAATTAAAAATGCCCAGGCAATGGCCAAAGGATTTATGGATCTCGGATATAATATTGTTTCCAAAGGAACCGATAATCATATGTTCCTGATCGATCTGCGTAACAAGAATTTAAACGGGAAAGAAGCGCTCGCAGCACTCGAACAGGTTAATATTACCGTAAATAAAAACATGGTTCCTTTTGATGACAAATCAGCTTTTGTAACCTCAGGTATCCGTATTGGTTCGCCGGCTATTACCACCAGAGGCCTCAAAGAAAAAGAGTGTTTGAAGATAGTGGAGCATATTGATAATGTTCTAAGGAACAAGGACAATGCCAAAGAACTCGCAAAAATAAAAAAGAAGGTGAATACAATGATGGAGAAATACCCTCTTTTTAAAACTACATGATCCGGGTTTAATAAAACTCTTAAGCCAACGGTTTAAACGCCGGTGGTTTTTTATTTGCCACCGGATTTGGAATGTAATGGCACCGTTTTTTAAAAATTAAAATAAATAAAATTCCGTGGATCGTTCTTAAAAACGAGAATGGAACAAAGAATAGCCATGTATGTTAACCAACGCAATGCCACGGATAAAGATCGCGCGCTTTCGGTTTCTCCATTTTTGCTGAACTGCAGGCCGTGATCCTTGTATCTTTGTTTCCACTCTGCGATCAGCAGGCAGGCACAAAAAAAACACAACACAGCAACATTTGTTCGTGAATTGAACACCGGCGCCGAAAAAATACCCGGCGACAAAATTTTCTTATAATAGCCCAAAGCCATTGCCGGACTTTCTGATCTGAAAAGAACAAATGTGAGTGTAACAAGTAAAAATGTACCCAGCATCGCTCCCCATTCATTTAATGCCGGGAAAGTGTCATGTTTCCCTTTTTTCCTCCTTTTGTTTAGAGAACCGCTTATGATCAAAGGAATAAAATAACATCCGTGCAGAAACCCAAACAAAATAAAGGTCCAATTCGCGCCATGCCAGATCCCTATGAGAGTAAAGTTTACCAGGATAGCCATTATTAATCCCGTTTTACCATAGTCGCGAAATACTATGCTTAAAGGAGTAAAAACATAATCGGTAAGCCAGCTTGTAAGAGAAATGTGCCATTTCCTCCAGAATTCAGCTATGTTCTGAGCAAAAAACGGAAAGTCGAAATTCTTTGTAATATTAAATCCCAGTAACCTTGAAATACCAATCGCCATATCCGAATAACCTGAAAAATCTGCATAGATCTGGATCGTATAAAAAATGCTGCCAATAAATAAAGTACTACCTGGCAACGCTTCATAATTACTAAAGATGTCACCTGTAATTTCAGCGCAATTGTCGGCGATCACAATTTTTTTAAATAACCCCCAAAGAATCTGCCTCATTCCATCAACACCCGATTCGTAGGTAAATGAACGTTTTGAACCTAATTGCGGAACGAGCAGGTTGGTACGGTCTATCGGACCTGAAATAAGAGACGGAAAAAAGGAAATGTAATTTAAAAAAATACACCAGTCCCTTACAGGTTGTACTTTCCCATTATTAATATCCAGTAAATAACTTATGGTTCTGAACGTATAAAAGCTTATACCCAGAGGCAGGATAAGATTTAAAGTCCCTGGATAGAATTCAAACCCAAATAAATCGAGCAAACGGGAGACTGAAGCAATAAAAAAGTCGAAGTACTTAAATAAAACCAAAACACCCAGGCTTTGCAGCAATCCCAGGAATACAAAAAATGATCTTCGTTTCGGGCATTGACTCTCGTAAATTAGGATTCCAAGAAAATAACTAAGCAAGCTGTTTCCTGCAAGGAGAAAAAGAAATCGCCAGTCCCACCAGGCATAAAAAAAATAACTTCCTGCAAGCAGGAATAAGTTCTGAATCTTCAGGCTCCGCTGAAAAACAAACCAATAAAAGAGAAAGAATGCGCTGAAAAAAACTAAAAAGGGAATAGAATTAAATAACATTTGCTGAAAATTTTATCCGACAACAGAAACGTTATTAATATCGGGATACTTCCCGGTAATTTTCAGGGTAGTTAAATTCAACTCCATGTAATTTTTACGGCTAAGATACGAGAATAGAAAGCAATGACAAAGATGATCTATTCAAATTTCAAATTCCCGCTTCGCCAAAAGCCTTTCGGGTGAATTTAATTCTACAAAATACTTGCCTTTTGGCAGACCTTTAATTGGGATATCTAATTTATAGGTTTCGTTGCTGCATACTTTAACCCATTCACTTTTTAGCTGACAGACCTGCATTCCCATTTCATTTTTTACAGAAAGCGTTACATAATTTTCTCTGTCGTTTGAGTATGACATAAGCCCCTGCAGGCGAAGATTTACGAAAGAAATTACTCCGTTTTCGAAAACATATTTCTTAGATAGAATACGATACCAGGGAAGCTCCTCTCCCTTTAGCATGGCAACCATTTCACGCAGGGATTGTGTTAATGAATCGTTTTCTGAACTGATGTTCGCGGAAGAACGTTTATCGCTGATCGCCCATACAGCTTCCTGCTCGGCATTCCTGTCAAATTCCTTGAAATTTAAAAGCCTTGCAAGTTTTACAAGACTGCTGTCTGCCAGACTATTTATATGATACCCGGACCCTTTGGAAGGACAATGGTTCGATGCCTGGCAGCAATATCCCTTTACATCAAACTGTTTACCTTCGAGGGCTTTTAAAACAATAAGCTGCTCTTTTACGATCAAAATATCCTGGTTCTTCTCATCCAGAGAATTTAATCTTCTGCCTGCTTCCACCAAGATCATAAGAGAGTCCTTCGTAAGGTTTTTAATTTTTATATTTATACAATAACCCTGGTAGCCTCCTTTACTTGTGGCTGTTGCCTCCACCAGCCTCTTGTCAAGCGCCTTTTGCAGGTCCATTCGCAGATGATTTGCACCGAGGCGAAAACTGATTAAAAAACATACGATGAATTTTATATTTGTCATGACGTTTTGTTTACATCATAACTCCGGTCATTTGTTTTAGTTACAATATATTTAGTAATTTGCTTTGCTAAGCATTTTATTTTCACACAAACTCCATGCTAAAGAGAATTTTAATTTTTATTTTAATTTATAGCAGTCCTGTTTTAAGCCAGGACCTCGATTTTAAAATTCTCAGGTCGCTTAACATGAAAGAAATGCCGGTATGGGATAAAGGGATGAAGGGTCTTTCTAATACGGTTAATCCGTTTATACCTGTTGTTATTGTCGGAGTATGGAGTCATGGTTATGTTACAAAGGACGAAGTAATGCTGCGCAATGGATTAAAAACAGGGCTTACCATAGGATTCGCGGCGGCGCTTTCCGCCAGTATAAAAGGTCTTGTAAACCGGTCGCGTCCGTATAATAAATATCCAGGTGAAATTATACAGCGTGACCACTCCGGCAGGTATTCTTTTCCAAGCGGTCATACCACCTCTGCTTTTGCGATGGCAACGGCTCTTACCTTAAGTTACCAAAAATGGTACGTAGCGCTCCCTGCTTATACTTACGCAGGGTTTGTCGGGTATTCGCGCATGCGCCTTGGCGTTCATTTTCCTACCGATGTACTTGGGGGGATGGTGATTGGAATCGGCTCGGGTTTGCTGGTATGGCAGTTAGACCGGATGTTCAACAATAAATAAGATCAATGGGTTTAGCAGATAATAAAAAAGAGCAGAAAGCGCCCAGGAGTATATTTTATCTGTCAGCTGACGTCCCGATGATCTCTTTTCAGCCTTTTGATCTTCACCTTGCAGCTCCGGAAATAAACTATTTTACAAATTTAGACAGTACTTCTACAAGGCAGTCGATCTCTTCTTTTGTATTAAATGCGTGAATAGAAAAACGGATGCGTTCGTTACCAGGCTTTACTATCGGACTTTTCATCATACGCGCGTGGATATTCTTGCTTTTAAGTTCGCGGTCTAAACGGTCTACTTGCTCATTACTACCCAGTTGAACAGTATGGATCGCACTCTGGCTTTTTACACAATTTTTGATCGCTGCCGTCTTGGTATAGAAATAGGCAATGTTGCTTTGAAGGAGATCCTTTTGGTCCGTTTCTATCAAAAGTTGATAGGAATGCCTGATCGCTTCAATGCTATAATTGGGCAATGCCGTTGTGTAGATAAAGGTACGCGAGAAGTTAATAAGATAGTTGCGCAGGATCTCGCTTCCGACAATTGCCGCGCCATGACATCCCATAGCCTTGCCATATGTATAGATCCTTGCGAAAATATTTTTTTCTATGGAAAGAGCGTTACAAAGCCCTCTGCCTTGTTTCCCAAAAACACCAATGGCGTGCGCTTCGTCCACAATGAGAAAAATGTTTTTAAGATCCTGACAGATCTCTACCAATTCCAATAAAGGCGCCGAATCGCCATCCAGGGAATAAACACTTTCAACAACCACGTAAATGTTCTCGAAATTTTTGAGGTGCCTCTGAACAAGTTCTTCCAGTCCCTCCATGTCATTGTGCTTAAACTTATAATGTGTGGCATGACTAAGACGAATCCCATCGTAGATCGAGGCATGGATCAATTCATCATAAAGGATCAGATCCGTTTTCTGAGCCACACTTGAAAGCAGACCAACATTAGCGTCGTAACCGGAATTAAAGATCAGGGCGCTCTGGGCGTGATGAAACAGCGCAATCTGTTTTTCTGCTTCTTCTGTCACCCGGCTATTCCCACTTATTAAGCGGGAGCCTGTGGCGCCAAAATAGCCCGGCTGCTTGTCTTCTCCCGCAGCAATAACAGGATGTAATTTTGCATCCAGGAGGCCCAGTTTTGAAAAGCCCAGGTAATCATTACTGCAAAAATCCGTTTCAGGGAAAGAATAGGTCAGTTTTCGCAACAAACCATTCTGCTCACGTTCGGCCAGAGCCTTTAATAAATAAGTTGGATGATGATATAACGACATAGTCCGCTTTTCAGATTATATCAAATATAAGTATTAGAATCGGATTTTAGAAGTGGCTGTCAAAAGCCACAGGTGCTTAATGTTGGGCCATCTTGTATTCAATCCTGCCATCTTTCATGGTCAAAGTTCTGTCTGCCATTTTTGCAAGCTCAGCGTTATGGGTCACAATTACAAAGGTCTGCTTAAAATTATCTCTTAGTTTAAAAAACAAGTGATGAAGCTCTTCCGCATTTTTACTATCCAGATTGCCGCTTGGTTCATCGGCAAAAATAACTTTAGGATTATTAATGAGCGCCCTCGCAACAGCCACGCGTTGTTGTTCTCCACCGCTCAGTTCAGAAGGTTTGTGGTCAACCCTGCTCCTGAGATTGAACAGGTCTAAAAGTTCCTCTGCGCGTTTCTCAGTTTCCTTTTTATTCTTATTTGCTATCAACGCCGGAATACAAACGTTTTCAAGCGCCGTAAATTCCGGTAACAGCTGATGAAACTGGAAAACAAAACCGATATTCCGGTTGCGAAAAGCAGCGAGTTTTTTGTCACTCAATTTTGAAACCTCTTCATTGTTAATGATCACGCTGCCAGAACTTGGCCGGTCAAGCGTTCCCAGAATTGTCAGCAGGGTTGTTTTACCTGCCCCTGAAGAACCCACAATCGATACAATTTCTCCTTGTTTTATTTCAAGGTCAACCCCCTTTAATATTTCAAGTTTCTGAAATTTTTTATGAATATTATTTCCAACGATCATCCTTAAGACAAGTATAAATAACACATAAAGGTAATAACTAAAATGCCAAGCAAATCCAAAACTAAACCAACACGCAGCATATCACGGATCTCAATTTGCCGGGTACCAAAAACGATCGTATTAGCGGCGGTGGCAACAGGAAGCATAAATCCAAGCGACGCGGCAAACGTAGCAGGCATCATCAATAACAAAGGCGCTACCTCCAGGTCCCTCTGTAAAGCAATCATGACCGGAATAGCCAATTGAATGCTGGCGATATTCGAAGCAAACTCGCTGATGATCGTAACAACAATACATATTCCCAAAATAATAACCAAAGGGTGCACACCTTTAAGCACATTTAAACTTGTGGCAAGCCATGTGCTTAAGCCGGAAACTTCGAAGCCATACGCGAGCGCAAAGCCCGATCCAAACATCAGAATAATATCGTAGCGTAGTTTTCTGGCATCGTCCCATATCAGCAAAGCCTCTCCTTTATTTTCTTTGGAAGGAATTAAAAATAAAAGCATAGCAGCCAGCAAAGCCACAAAAGCATCGTCCACAAATTTCGGGGCCATAAAAACATGGTTCCAGCCTTTGAATTTAAAAGTTCCAAAATCAATATCAGCCCGTGTAAACCAAAGCAGGATACAGGAAATAAAAATGCCGAAAACCCATTTTTCTTCGTAGGAAAATTTACCCAGATCGTGATAGGACCTTTTGAAAAAGGACTTTTCAATTTTTAAATTCACCTTTTTCCTGAGGAAATAACGGTTTAGAACAAAATACGTCACAAGTAAAAATGTAAAGGAGATCGGGTAGCCAATAGCACTCCATTTCAAAAAGTTAAGATCTGTATTTAAAGGAAAGGCTTCTTTATAAGCTTTAAAAAAATACATATTCGGAGGTGTTCCTACAGGCGTAGCCAGACCCCCGATTGTGGCTGAGAAGGCTAAACCAAGCAGCAATGCAGCCGCGAATTTTCCGGAATTCTTATCAATGTAACGTTTGGTTTCCTGGATCAGGGCGAACACAGCGCTAAATAACATCATGGTTGTAGCGGTATTGCTGATCCAGTTGCTGATGAGATATGTGGAGATCATGACACCGAATAAAACCGTTGATGGTTCGGTGCCTACAACCGACAGGATTTTTAACGCGATCCGTTTATGAAGCTTCCATTTTTCTATGGCAAAAGCGAGCATAAACCCACCGATAAATAAAAAAATGATACTATCGCTGTATTGCTGCGAAACGCTTTTACAATCTGCAATACCCAGAACAGGAAGCATTAAGACCGGCACCAGGGCCGTAATTGCCAGGCCCACTGCTTCTGTAAACCACCATACGCACATCCACACGGCAATCCCAGCCATGAGCGTGGCCTGCCGGTTACCCGGATCAAGTTCAGCAAAGAGCCAGATAAGTACCGCTAATAAAGGACCAAGGATCTGAGAAAAATATTTTCTTGGAAAATTCAAAATACAATTATTGCTAATGAATTCATGAAGATAATTTAATTATCGGTTCCGGTTAAATAAATTGTTAATTTTGTTTATTATGGCAAATCTGGTAGCACTTGCTAAAAAATCGATGGAATTTGTGTCGGACAAACTCTGGAAGATCCGCTTGAATAAAGTGGATAAACGCCAGGGACTTCTGATACGCAACCTCAGAATTCTTTCATTATCTTTTAAAGGTTTTAAAGATGACAATTGCCTGACCTATGCTACCGCTCTTACGTTTTATACGCTGTTTTCAATTGTTCCCATCCTGGCTTTGATCTTCGCCATTGCAAAAGGTTTCGGCTACGAAAAAGACCTGCAGGACCAGATCCTCAAAAATTACGGGGAATATAAAGATATTCTGAACAACGCTTTCGTATATGCGAATTCCATGCTGTCCACAGCCAGGGGTGGAGTAATAGCCGGTTTTGGTATTGTGTTGTTATTGTGGAGCGTCATGCAGCTACTGGTAAATATTGAAGACAGTTTTAATGATATCTGGGAGATCACCCGTGGAAGAACATGGGTACGCAAGGTAACGGATTACCTTACCATTATGCTTGTTGGCCCATTGCTGCTTATTGTGTCGGGAGGGCTGACGGTGGCCGTGCAAACGCGTGTAGGCGATATGGCGTTTTTGGGCGTCGCAGGAACTTTTTTCATCAAGCTTTTTGCATATTTTCTTGTAGCAGGCGTGTTTACCTTTTTATACATGGTAATGCCCAATACCAAGGTGAAACTGAAGCCGGCTTTTGTCGCGGCAGTAATAGCAACCATCTTATTTGAATTGGTAGGCTGGGCCTATATTCGTTTCCAGGTGGGCGCTAACCGCATGAATGCTATTTACGGTGGATTCGCCGCCCTGCCCCTTTTCCTTATATGGGTGCAATACAGCTGGTATATTGTTTTATTTGGCGCTGAATTATCTTACTCCTATCAAAATGTTGATCATTATGAACTGGAAGATGAAATTGAAAAAATCAGCCCGCGTTATAAAAAGGTAATTTCGCTTATGATCGCTAATCTTGTCAGCAAGCGGCTATATAATAATGAAAAGGCTTTAACGGTTGTTGAGATCTCCGAGAAACTCGATCTTCCGTCTCACCTTACACGGGTTATCCTGAACGAGTTTGTAGAAACCGGCATCTTTGTGGAGGTTATAACTGAAACCGATAAGGAAATTGTTTACCTCCCGGGAGTTACAGAAAGTAAATTCACCGTCCAGTTCCTGATCGACTCCATTGAAAAAAAGGGGATAAACAACCTTCCCATCAACGACACAAAAGAGTTGATCCATATCAATAAACTCATGGTGGAAATGGACAAATCTATGGACACCGTATTGGGACATATGAATGTAAAAGACATTGTCGCATAAATTGAAAAAGGTACTTTTTATATTCTTGTTTTTTAACTTGTCATTCCTGTCCTTTTCGCAGCAGGACAGCTTGGCTCGTATCAATGACAGTATTGAAAAAGCCAGGTCCGATAGAAAAAAAACATATTCCGTTCCAAGACGGGCAAGCATTATGAGCGCCATTTTACCCGGCCTTGGGCAGGCCTATAATAGTATCGGGCAACCCTTCCGTAAAACGAAATATTGGAAAATTCCTGTCATTTATGGAGGTTTGGGCGGTTTTGGGTACATGTTTGTGGTGAATAATGATAAGTATAAAAGTTTCAGAAAAAACTTAAGGGCCGAAAATGATGACGATCCGAATACGGTGAATGAAACCCGCTGGAATAGTGACGAGTTACAGACACAGAAAATAACATACCGGAAAAGACGCGACATAGCAGTAGTAGGAATTGTAGTGCTTTATTTGCTAAATATTGTAGACGCTAACGTTGACGCACACCTTAAAACATTTGATGTAAGCGACGACCTGAGCATCCGGATTGAGCCCTGGCAGGATATTTATACCAGTTACCAGGGATTAAGAGGCTCTGCAGGAATTTCTATTAAATTGGATTTTAAATAAACAAAATGAATATTGCATTAATTGGTTACGGTAAAATGGGCAAAGAAATTGAAACGATCGCCCTGAAAAGAGGACATGCTATTGTATTAAAAATCGACAAAGACAATGCCACCGATATGGCCGGAAATGATCTTCAAAAAGCAGATGTAGCGATTGAATTCAGTACTCCGCACACCGTACTACAGAATATAAAAAAGTGTTTTAATGCCCAGTTACCTGTTGTTGTTGGGACTACAGGCTGGTATGAGAATTTTGAAGAAATAAAAAAAGAATGTGCTGAGAAAAAAGGCGGTTTATTCCATGCTACAAATTTTAGCCTGGGTGTAAATCTCTTTTTTAAAGTTAATTCTTATCTGGCTGAGCTAATGAACAGGTATGAAGACTACGATGTAAGCATGGAGGAAATCCATCACATTCATAAACTGGATAAACCAAGCGGAACGGCTATAACGCTGGCCAATCAGGTAATTTCTAGAATAGACCGCAAAAGTAAATGGAGTATTGACATAAAAAATGCCGATACGCTGTTCATTAAAGATATCAGGGAGGGAGAAGTTCCCGGAACGCACATAATCAAATACCACTCTGAAATTGATGACATTGAAATCATGCACAAAGCTCACAATCGCAAGGGATTTGCTTTGGGTGCAGTTATTGCGGCAGAATTTCTGAAAGGAAAAAAAGGGGTTTATACAATGAGTGATATCATATAAGCTAGATATTTTGTAGGTGACACAAATTATTTATCACACTACTAATTAAATTACTTTAAAATACCCGCCCAATTCTATTGATTTGGTTTATCTGCGAATCCATGAAATCTGTGGCCAATTAATATGAGTTATCACTGGATCAGAATATTCGAAAACCAGGCTGAGTTTGAAAATTACATTCAGCCCAATACGTTTGTAGTATTCGAGCTGAAAGGTGAAAAAATTTGTGTGACCCGCACGGATAAAGGATTTTATGCCGTACAGGATAAATGTCCGCATAACGGAGCAAGCCTCAGCAAGGGATTTTGCAGTAAAGAAAACGAGATCATTTGCCCTCTTCACCGGTATTCGTTTGACCTGGACACCGGCAAGGCTACCTCGGGGGGCGCTTACGCCTTAAAGACCTATCCCATATCCATTAAAAATGACGGTGTGTATATTGGCATAAAGGCCAAATGGTGGGAAGCCTAATTATTACGTGTTACCTATTTTTTATTTCGTGTTAAACGCGAAATAAATAACCCGAAATATCTAATGAACAAGATCCGTCTTCGTAAAAACCCTTACAGGATATAATGCCGCAAAGAAACTGATCAGCATGATCAATCCAAAGATCCAGGTAAAATCTTTCGGCTGCATCTCAATGGGATAATAAGGCACAATAAACTCACTGCCAAATTTTACGAAATGAAAACGGATCTGGAGCCAGCAGATAAAAAGTCCCAGGAGCAAGCCAATTACAGCCCCGATCCCACTGATTAAAAATGCCTCCCGCATAAAAATTCCCCTGATGAGACTTAAATCAGCACCCAGGCTGTGAAGCGTTTTAATGTCCTTTCTTTTTTCAATAATGAGCATGGTTAAGGCGCCAATAATATTAAACGTTGCTATCACTAAAATAAACGCCAGAATAATAAAAGTAGCCAGCTTTTCGGTTTCAAGAGATTTGAATAATACATCGTTAAGCTGATACCTGTTTTTTATCACAAAATCCGTTCCCAGCTTTTCCTTAAGAGCTTCCTGCACCAGATCTGTTTCTCCCGGCTCGCAGGCTATTTCCAGGGCACTCACCTTGCCGGGAAGGTCAAACAATTCTCGGGCCGTTTTAATATTCACAAAAGCAAACTGATAATCGAGCTCATCGTTCAAAGAAAAAATTCCACTTGGAGTAGAATACACCTGGTTAAGATCATTTTCAGGATTAAGGCTGCTTGTTTTTCCTTTAAGCGGACTGAACAAACTAAGTTCATTCACAAAAACATTAAAATTCACGCTTAACTGGTTAGCAACGCCCCTTCCCAGGAGAATCTTTCGTGCCGATGTGTCATTTAATCCATACTCCCCTTCCGTAATGGCAGAATCAATCGCTGTAATTTTATTAAAATTAGTATCCACGCCACGGATAGTTACGAGTGCCTGTTTATCTATATTTTTTATGAGTACCTTATCGCTTAAACTTTCGGAAACAATTTTAACCCCCTTAATGGCCTTGATCTCATTTAAAAAAATTTCAGAAGCTTCAAAGTATTTTCCTTTGGCAGCAGTGATCTTAATGTCCGGCTCAAAGGTATTATAAAGATTGGCCACGGTATTTGTGAGCCCGTTCATTGCTGATAAAATAACAATTAATGCGCCTGTTGTCACGGCAATAGCAATAATGCTGATCCAGCTGATGATATTGATTGCATTGTTGGATTTTTTTGAAACCAGGTAACGTTTTGCTATGTAAAAGGAAACAGACATACCTAAAATGCAGGGCGAAAAATGGCCGGTGAAAGATGGAAAATATTTTTAGATAAGTTGTACGGGCATACTTTTTCCATTTTCCCTTTTACATCTTACATTATTTTTTAAGAAGCTCCTCGATTTTCATCGCATAATCGAGCGAGTCATCAATGAAGAACATTAATTCCGGTACTATCCTTAATTGTTTCCCTACAATCAGGCCAAGCTGTTTGCGGATAACCTTATTCTGACTTTCTATGAGATTAAAAACAACCTTCTTATCTTTATTACCCATAATACTCAGGTACACCTTCGCTGAACTAAGATCGGGGCTGACCCTGACAGTAGTAACGGTAATAAAGCCTCCACCGAAAAGCGAACGTGAGCCGCTCCTGAAAATTTCTGCTAATTCTTTAGCCAGTAATTTGTTTACTTTTTGCTGTCTGAGGCTCTCCATACTGCAAATGTACTGAGATTTTTGTAGTATATTCGCTAAATAATTCAAATTAATTTCCCGCCCGTTCGTAAATGAAAAATTTGTTTTCCGCGCTTAAGTACACTACGAACTACAAAGGATACGTAGTTCTTAATGTGATCTTTAACGTGCTTTTTGCCATATTTTCGGCGGCCAGCTTACTTCTTATTGCCTCTTTCATCGATTTGCTGTTTAAGACCGAACCCATGCATCTTATGCGTGTAGCTGTTTCACCAGAGCCGCAGTTTTCGCTCACATCAGAGTACATTAGTTCTGCCTCCAAATATTATCTCGCCGGTCTTGTGGTTTCGCTAGGAAAACCGGAGGCACTGATGATCATTTGCGGGATAGCCTTCGTCCTCACATTCTTTAAGAATATCTGCCGGTATCTTGCCATGTTCTTCATCGCGCCCATCCGCATTGGTGTGGTGCGTGATCTTCGGAATAAACTTTTTAAAAAAGCCCTCAACCTTCCCTTAAGCTACTACAGCGAGGAAAAAAAAGGCGATCTCATGAGCCGCATGACCACTGACGTGCAGGAAATTGAATGGAGTATCATGCAAACCCTCGAAATGATCTTCCGGGAGCCATTAACTATTTTTATCCTGTTTGGCATGATGCTCCTGATCAGCGCCACGCTTACCCTTTACATCATACTGCTTCTGCCCATTGCTGCTTTATTTATTGTGATCATTGGAAAAAGCATTAAAAACTCCTCGCGTGCAAGCAAAGAATCGCTGGGGGGGTTGATTAGCATTATTGAAGAAACACTGGGCAGTCTTAAGGTTATTAAAGCGTTTAATGCGATCCCTTTTATGCGGTCGAAATTCGAAAATACAAATGAAGATTTTTACAGGCAGTCTGTAAAGGTCTACCGCAAAACTGACCTGGGGTCGCCGCTCACCGAAACAATTGTTATGGGAATCCTGATGGTCATTCTCTTTATCGGCGGGAAAATGGTGTTTGACGGAGATCTTGACGGCGCCTTGTTCATTACGTATTTTGGTCTCGCTTCGCAATTGATCCCGCCCATCAAACAAATCACCATCTCCTATAACAATATCCAGAAGGGAAGGGTAAGTGAAGACCGCATCGACCGGATCCTGCTGGCAGACGACCAGATCGTCGACAAACCTGATGCACAAACCCTCGCGCCACTTGGACGTGAGGTTGAATATAAAAACCTCTCCTTCGCTTATCATAAAGGAGACGATGGGTATGTTCTTAGAAACATTAACCTGAAGATCCCGAAAGGGAAGACCATTGCCCTGGTGGGCCAGAGCGGAAGCGGAAAAACCACCCTGGCGGACATGTTGCCACGCTTCTACGATGCCGACAGAGGCGAACTCCTGGTAGATGGTGTGAATGTAAAGGACGTTAAACTGGAAAGCCTGCGTCGCCTTATCGGAGTAGTAACACAGGAAAGTATTCTCTTTAACGACAGCGTTCATAACAACATTGCATTTGGCATTAAGGCTACACGGGAAGAGGTGATAGAAGCCGCGAAAGTAGCGAACGCCCATGGTTTTATCGATTCCCTGCCCCAAGGTTACGACTCCATAATAGGTGACCGTGGCGGCAAATTAAGTGGTGGCCAGCGCCAGCGGTTGAGCATCGCGCGGGCTGTACTAAAAAATCCGGATATCCTTATTCTCGACGAGGCTACTTCAGCTCTTGATACGGAAAGTGAAAAACTGGTGCAGGACGCTTTAGGCAATTTAATGAGAAACCGTACCAGCATTGTAATTGCGCACCGCCTCTCCACTATTGCCAATGCCGACGAAATTATCGTAATGCAGAAAGGTGAGATCATCGAACGAGGTAGTCACTCGCAATTACTGGCGCTGAATGGCACCTATAAAAAACTATGCGATATGCAGAGTTTTAAATAAGAAACCGCTAAGAAGATACTTAGCTCAGGAAGAGGCACTAAGTATTTTTATATCGCTTTAGTGTTTCAGCGTGTTCTTAATGCCTCAGTGGCATAGACGATTAACACCCACCTATCAATAACTCTTTTGGCATAACTTTCCCATAAGGTCTTAAATCGTTTAACTTCAACTAATGAGCGGGCAATTGTTTATAGTTCCTACACCGATCGGAAATCTTGAAGACATAACCCTTCGGGCGATAAACGTACTGAAGTCTGTGGACCTTATCCTGGCTGAAGACACAAGAACATCTTCCTTTTTATTAAAACATCTTCAGATTGAAAAACCTTTAAAATCATACCACCAGCACAACGAGCATAAAATTGTTGAGGAGCTTGTAAGGGATCTGAATTCAGGGAAAAACATCGCTCTTGTTTCAGATGCCGGCACGCCGGGAATATCTGATCCGGGTTTTCTTTTGATCCGCGAAGCGATCTCAAACGATATAACAATTATTTCTTTGCCCGGAGCGACCGCATTTGTTCCCGCATTGGTCAATAGTGGCCTGCCTTGCAACGAGTTTAGTTTTTATGGGTTTCTTCCCCAAAAAAAAGGGAGACAAACACGTTTAAAGTTATTAGCTCTTGAAGAAAAAACATTTATAGTTTACGAATCGCCATTCAGATTAGTAAAATTATTGCAGGAATTTAAAGAATATCTTGGTCCGCAAAGAAAAGTGTCCGTATCGCGTGAGCTAAGCAAAATGTTTGAAGAAACAAAACGTGGCACGATTGAGGAATTGATTACTTTTTATTCTTCAAAAGCGGTGAAGGGTGAGATTGTGGTGGTGGTACAGGGAAACAAAAATATTGAAAACGAAGATGTCGAATAAATTCAGGGAAAATATAGGTGCACCTCCCGGAACTCTTCTTTACACAGGGCAGCCAACCAACGTGCGCGTTAAAATCACCCTTATCGAATTTAATGAAGCAGAGTTTTTTGAGCGGGAATTTTATGATTTCTCAGAGTGTACAGATCATTTGAAGGATAACATGGTGAAATGGATCAACGTGGAAGGGGTTCATGATACAGCACTGGTAGAAACCATCGGGAAGCTTTATAACATACATCCTTTGACACTGGAAGATATCGTACACGTTGATCAACGGCCAAAATTTGAGGAATACGAGCACTACCTGCTGGCTGTTATGAAAATGATCATGTACGATTCGGCCGTTCATGCGGAACAACTTTCCATGATCCTGGTGAAAAACACGGTGATCTCGTTTCAGGAACCCCAGGGCGGTGATGCCTTTGATATTATAAGAAAACGTTTAAGGCAGGCAAAGGGGCGTGTGCGTAAGCTTGGGTCGGATTATCTTTTCTACGCCCTGATGGATGCTGTTGTTGATTATTACTTTCATACAATAGAGCAGATAGGGGATAAAGTGGCTAAAATTGAAGAGGAAATCATTCATGAACCCAAACAGGATTCGTTGATTCAACTATACAGGCTCAAACGGGAAGTAATTTACCTCCGTAAGCAGGTATGGCCCTTACGTGACATGATCAGTAATTTACTGCGCTCGGAATCTGATTACATCAGTCCGAACACGCAGTTGTTCTTTAGAGATTTACAGGATCACACCACCCGCATTATTGACACTGTAGAAACATACAGGGACCTTTTAAGTGGTATTATGGACATATACCTCAGCACCAACGCAAATAAAATGAACGAAGTCATGAAGGTATTAACCATCATGTCGAGTATCTTTATTCCTGTAACGTTTATTGCTGGTGTTTATGGGATGAACTTTGAATACATGCCCGAATTAAAATCGCCTTATGGTTACGCTGCCGTCTGGATAGTAATGCTAAGCGTAATTGGCGGATTGATATTTTACTTTAAAAGGAAAAAATGGATGTAAAACTTAAACAGCCCGAAACGGATTAACCGATTTCAACCGCGTCAGGATATTTTGCTTTCCAGTTCTTTAAACTTTCTTTCGTTCTCACAGTTATAACCGTACGTGCATCTATGCGTAACTTTACAAGGTAGGTGCTTCCTTTGATTTCTGATCTTTTTGCTATTGCTTTCATTGCCATTAGGACTTTTTAATTTTATGACACAAATAAACCCATTTAGTTGGATTACTAACGTTAAAATACGTAAATAAATCGGTTATAAATGTGAAATAAATAAAAACGCCCCTGAGATAAGGGGCGCTTTAACATATTTGTTTGACTTAAGTCTATTTTACCTGGTTTATTACCGCAACAAACGCCTCCGGGTGGTTCATTGCTAAATCAGCTAATACCTTGCGGTTTAATTTTAAACCTTTTGCATTTAATTTTCCGATAAATTCAGAATAACTCATGCCATGTTCACGAACACCGGCATTGATACGCTGGATCCACAAACCACGCATGGTACGTTTTTTGTTTTTACGATCACGGTATGCGTAAGTTAAACCTTTTTCAAGGGTATTTTTGGCGATTGTCCAAACATTACCTCTTGCACCCCAATAACCTTTGGTTAAATTAAGGATTTTTTTTCTGCGAGCCCTGCTGGCTACGTGATTGACGCTTCTTGGCATTTCTTTTCTTAATGATTTTGAGATTTAGTGCTCTTTACGAGGCTTGTTTACTAAAAATCTGGTTAAACATTTTGTTTAATTTTCCCGTTTTTGATAATTTTAAAAGGCTTTCGCTTAGATTCCTAACATGAATTTCACGTTCGGGGTATCCGCTGCGCTTACCAAGCCTGTCTTAGCTAAACCGCGTTTACGGTCTTTTTCTTTTTTAGTTAAGATGTGGCGTTTGTAAGCATGCTTTCTTTTAATTTTACCTGTTCCAGTAAGCTGAAAACGCTTTTTAGCACTGGAATTAGTTTTCATTTTTGGCATGTCTTGCTGTTTTTAGGACGGCGAAGATAGGACGTTTACCCGACTTATCCAAAGGAAATTGTTGAAAAAAGCGAGTTTTCTTCCTCAAACACCATGAATTTATCTCTAAATCCTTAAATTTTATTTTTTGGGGCGCCTTAACGGGCCTCTCCGGGCTCCGCTTCGCTCCGGTTTTTTTGAGCGATAAAAAGAGGCATCGCTCAAAAAGAACTAAACCCTTCGTGTCCCTGGCGCAGGATCTTACTTTTACATAAGTTACCCAAAATCATACTCATTCAACTGCCTCCAGAGCATGTCTTTCAGCTCTGTAATATTTTTTTGACTGGCTGATGAAAAGAAAATGAACGGAACTTTATTCTTTCCTTTCAGTTTTTTCTCCAGGTCTTTTCGCATTTCCGATTCCAATTCCTCATCCAGCATGTCGCATTTACTGATACCCAAAATGCGCTTTTTATCCAGCAACTCAGGGTTGAACTGCTTTAATTCATTCAGGAGAATTTTATATTCCTCCACAATATCTTTGCTGTCGCAGCTTACCAAAAATAACAGAGATGAGTTACGCTCAATATGTCTCAAAAACCTCAATCCTATACCTTTTCCTTCATGAGCTCCTTCTATAATTCCCGGAATATCGGCCATTACAAAACTTTTATAATCGCGGTATTTCACAATACCCAGGTTAGGGACCAGGGTTGTAAAAGGATAATTTGCAATCTCCGGTTTAGCTGCGCTTACTACGGATAATAAAGTTGATTTTCCGGCATTTGGAAAGCCTACAAGGCCAACATCCGCCAACACTTTTAATTCCAGGATCTTCCACTCCGTTTTACCCGGCTCGCCCGGCTGCGCAAACTGTGGGCTTTGCAGGGTACTGTTCTTAAAATTCGCGTTACCCAAACCACCTCTTCCACCGTGCACCAGAATTACCTCCTGGCCATCTTCCGTGATCTCAAACTGGATCTCGCCAGTTTCCTCATCTCTTGCTACAGTACCTAAAGGAACTTCCAGGTATTCATCCTTTCCCTGCTTGCCGCTGCTATTGCTACTGGAACCATTCGCACCTGGCTCAGCGATAATATGTTTGCGGTATTTTAAATGGATCAGCGTCCATAATTGTTTATTCCCTTTTAATATGATATGGCCACCGCGGCCGCCATTTCCTCCATCCGGACCACCAAAGGCAGTGAATTTATCACGATGAAAATGAATGGATCCTGCTCCTCCCTTACCGGTTCTGCAACAAATCTTTACGTAATCAACAAAATTGCTATTATCCATTTTTAGTCTGTAAATAAAAAAGCCTGATCCCGCAATGTGCGTAATCAGGCTGCAAAGGTACTATAATATTATTTACGCTTTTTGTTTTTTGCTTTAGCCTTGTTAATTGGCTTTTTTGTAGGCTTTGCCTTAGTCGTTATTTTCTTTGCAGACTTCTTAGGTGTCGTTTTCTTAAGCACCTTTTTGGTGACTGAGCGTGCCGAAACCACTTTCTTACCGGCTTTTTTTGCCGCAATCTTTTTAGATAATTTCTTCGCCGGTTTTTTTACGGCCTTTTTTTTGTTTATTTTAGAAGTAGAGCCCGTTAAAACTTTCTTTGCAGCGCCCTTTTTGGCTGGTTTGGATCTTGTCGCTGGTTTTTTTTCTCCTGCTTTTTGCTTTTTGCTTACCGCTTTTTGCTTACCGCTTATTGTCAACCGCGCGCGGCCAACAGCCTTCTGATTGCCAACTGTCTTCTGCTTGCTGCTCATTTTCTTTTCTTCTTCCTCTTCAGCTTCCGCCCTTTTAATCGCATCAATTTCCAGTAACAATTCCGGGGCAATATCGTCTGCCAATTCAAAATCCTGTATGGTAAGATCCAGGTGTTCAAGGTCAGTCTCCAGGGAAGTAAGATCCATTTCCGCATTTAAAAAAACGATCCGGTCAACCAATGATTTAAATATTTCATCAATCGTTCCGATCCCATTTATAGAATGAAATTTACCTTGTTCGTTATAATAATTTTTTAATGGAAGGGTTTTATTATTGTATTCCTGGATCCTGCGGCGGATCACAGCTTCATCCCTGTCATCAGGCCTGCCACTGTCTTTCCCGCGAAGCAACAAGCGCTTGGTAAGTTCTTCATCGTCTACTTCAAGGGCAAGCATACCACTGATCCCTGTACCCTTTTTCTGCAGGAGATCGTCGAGAGCCACTGCCTGCGCGGCCGTCCTTGGAAAACCATCAAAGATAAAGCCTTTGGCATTCGGATTTTCATCGAGTTTTGATTCTATCATCCCGATTACAATATCGTCTCCAACGAGCTCTCCTCTGTCCATTATTTCTTTGGCTTTTTTGCCCAGGCTTGTTCCACGGGCTATTTCAGAACGCAAAATATCACCGGTACTTAAATGCACCAGGCCATACTTACTGATCAGGTTTTCTGATTGTGTCCCTTTTCCCGCACCGGGAGGGCCAAATAAAACAATGTTCAACATTCTTTCCATTTTTATTTAAGCTAATACGTGAATCTCTTTTAAATTTCTTCCCAGGCCTTCATAATCCAGACCATAACCAATCACAAAATTATCCGGGATCTTAAATCCTATATAATCCAAAGCGTAATTTCTTTTGTAACATTCGGGTTTAAATAATATTGTGGCTACTTTGATCTGTTTTACACCTTTACTTCTCAAAAGATCAGTTAAACGTTCCAGCGTTAAGCCGCTGTCAACGATATCTTCCACGATTATAACAGTTCGTCCGTTTACGTTTTCTGTCAATCCTATAAGTTCCGTAACACTGCCACTACTTGCTATTCCGCTGTAGCTCGCCAGCTTAATAAAAGACAGTTCACAGGGAATTGTTATTTCCTTCAGAAGATCAGCGGCAAACATGAATGAACCATTCAACACCGCCAGAAAAACCGGGAATTCATCTTTAAGATCTGCATTAATAGAAGCCGCCAGGTTCTTCACCACACCTGCAATTTTTTGCTGGGTGATAAAAGGTTTGAACTGTTTATCCTTTATAGTTATAACCTGGCTCATAAGGTTTAGAGGATAACAAATATAACGGTTTTATCCACACTTAGACATTGGGAGCCTTTTTTTGATGAACGAATGTTTTGTGCTTTCCGTGATTAGCGAGATTGTTATCTTTGCAGCGTGGCGGAAACGGGAAAAAATACAGATCTGGCGGCAACATTGCTTTTAAAGGGCAAATTAGTAGCCATTCCAACTGAAACAGTATATGGCTTAGCGGCAAATGCCCTGGATGAAAAAGCGGTTCTTTCGATTTTTGAGGCCAAACAACGTCCTTTTTTTGATCCCCTCATTGTTCATGTCCACAGTATTGAAATCGCAAAGAAATATGCGGACTTCAACGATGAACGTCTTTTGAAACTTGCGGAAACATTCTGGCCCGGGCCCCTGACCCTGCTTTTACCAAAAAAGGAGATTATACCGGGACTCGTTACTTCAGGTCTGGCAAAGGTTGCAGTGAGGATACCCAATCACTCTTTAACCCTCGAGCTTCTTAAAAAAACAGATCTTCCCCTGGCGGCGCCCAGCGCGAATCCTTTTGGTTATGTAAGCCCCACAGAACCTGGCCATGTAGCTAAACAACTCGGAGATAAAATTGATTATATTTTAGACGGCGGACGCTCTGCAGTTGGCCTTGAATCCACAATTGCAGGCATAGAAGATGGGAATGTTTGTATTTACCGCCTTGGCGGCCTTGCCATAGAAGACATTGAAAAGGTCATTGGCAAAGTCGAATTACGGATCAACAACTCCAGCGATCCAAAAGCTCCGGGGCAGTTAAAGAACCACTATGCGCCTTCAAAGCCTCTATTTATCGGAAACTTAAGCAAAGGACTTAAAGACCACGCCGGGAAAAGAATCGCGATGATCTGTTTCGGTGAAGAACCGGTTCCGGCTCAGAATATTAAAGTTTTCAATTTATCTAAAGAAAAAAATTTGAATGAAGCCGCGCTTAACCTTTTTAAGTTTCTGAGACTCGCCGATGAAAGTAAGGTTGATTGTGTTCTTTGCGAATTACTGCCCGATGAAGGCCTTGGCAGAGCTATTAATGACCGCCTCAGAAGGGCTGCCGCGAAATAATAGACTGAAAGGCGAACCTATTGAAACCACAGCTACAAGGCACTCCCGATGCACCCAACATCAGACTTAATTTTCCAGACTGTCTATCATTCAACAACCAGCTTTTTAGAAACGGCGAAGTTGCCGGTTTTGATCACCAAAGAATAGATTCCAGCCTCAATTGCCCCAATATCTATTTCCGTTTTCTGTTCAAAAATAGTTTTTTCAAGAACAATTCTTCCGGCCAGATCCAGAATGGAAATCTTATAATCATCACACTGATCCATGCTGATGTTCAGCTTTTTTGAAACAGGATTTGGAAAATAATTAAACACGAATTCATCTTTTCTCTCTATAACAGAAAGAGGCGCAGAAGCACTGTACCAGATCGGCGAGGTCATGATCCACTGTCCATCCGCCTGCCTGATCTCAGCAAAATAATAATACTCAATATTCGGAAGAATGTTTGTATCTGTAAATGTTGTTGTATTATTTCCATTAGAAAGATGAACAATAGACGCCCATAAGCCGCCGCTGTTTTTATGTCCTTTCCAGATCTTGATGGTATCCGCCTGCTCGCCATCCGGATCGTTATGAATAACGCTAAATACCGGGTAAACGCTTCCTGTAATGATCGATCCCATCATGTTCCCGTTCATGTTAAAATCAATTTTCGCATTTGAATCATCACTTCCGTAAAAATGCATGTCTTTCATAGCCGTAAACAAACTTGCCCGGCTGAGGGTTGGCGCAAGAATAACAAGCCTTCCGCCGTTGCTCCTTCCAAAATTGGTGTAATGATTATCATGATCGTATCCGATGCCCAGATGATAACCAAGATACAGCAGCCTTTTATAATAATTAAAATAGTTGCCGGTCGAATAATCATTATAATTGGTCATGGTACTGGTTGCGAGTCCGCTTCTCAATGGCATGCCAACAATAGCACTATCATATGTAGCATTATAAGGTGTATTTGACAGCGCTGTGGAATAAGTGCCATCCGTAGTGTAATCGCTGAAATCAGGATGAGCCAGGTAGGCAAAAGAAGCCGGATTATTCTTTACTTTTTTAAATACCCCATCGTAGTCCGTCTTGGCATTAAAAATATCATAGTTGGTTCCTGTAACGCCCGGCGCCGAAGTTTCCCAGCCCAGCAACTGGTTAAATCCATAAATAACGATATGGCCATTGTATTGTGAAGAAACGCCGTATTCCATTCCGAACAAAGCTAAAAAAACGCCGTCCTGATTGGCAGTATTGGCCATATTTAATCCAACCTGGTACAGAGGCTGTTTAAAGCCGGGATTGTGGTTACTTGAATAATGGTTATGTTCCGATATTCCGAGGAAGTCGAAATTATTACTGAGTTTGGCATATGCATAACTTCCATCCGGCCTTCCTACCCCTGAAATGACGGAGTCCTTATTACCATCGCTGAAAGCCGTATGCGCATGAAGATTCCCAAAATAATAATTGTATGTTTGCGAGAAAATATCTTTCTTAAAAAAAAGGATCAGTAAAAGGATCGTCCACCTCATACTCAAAAATAAGTATTCAACACATTTTTGAAAACAAATTCATCGAATAATCCTTTGGGCTTTATTTTTTATAGATCAGCGCAACCGCATATGCATTCACACCTTCGCCCCTGCCGACATATCCAAGACGTTCATTGGTTGTCGCTTTTATCGAAATCTCGTTTTCGGTCACCTCTAATATAGGTGCCAGAACTTTTTGCATTGCTTTTATATGAGGGTTAATTTTCGGATCCTCCAGGCTCAATGTGGCATCAATGTTTCCAACGGCATAGTTATGTTCCTTTAACAAGGCAACAACTTCTTTCAGCAATACCTTGCTGTCGGCTCCTTTATATTTAGGGTTGGTGTTTGGAAAATGAAACCCGATATCTCTCAAATTAGCTGCACCCAACAAAGCGTCGCAAATAGCATGCAGAAGCACATCGGCATCACTGTGACCAACACAGCCTTTTTCAAATTCCAGTTTAATTCCGCCCAGCCACAATTCCCTGCCTTCTCCCAGGGGATGCACATCATATCCAAAACCTATCCTGATATTTACACTCATATCCTTTGATCAGCAGAATTTTACAACCGCACGTGTGACAACGTATTCAATTTCCGTGCAATCTGTGAAATCTGCGTCTAACTTTATAGTTTTTTTAAAATAACATCTGTCAGGTCTAAGTTCTCCGCGTTTCCTACTTCAAATAGCACTTCGTGTTATCGCTCGACAGGCTTTTACAATATTTTTTTGCCCTGGCCTTTGTCGCCTTTGTTTCTCCGGCATCATATGTACTGTTCTCATTTTTACATTCACACATCCTGTCTTTTACACAAGAGGCTAAAGCAAAACCGCTCAGACAGCATATGATCAAGAATCTTTTCATCAGCCTTCAATTGCCTTTACACCTGGCAGGGTTCCCTGCTCTATATATTCTAGCAATGCACCTCCGCCGGTACTTACATAGCTCACTTTATCAGCAAGGTTGTATTTATTTATCGCTGCAACACTGTCGCCACCACCAATAAGCGTGTAAGCCCCGCCCTTTGTAGCTTCTACGATATCGAATGCGGCCTGTTTCGTTCCGTCTTCAAATTTGCTCATTTCAAAAACACCCATAGGGCCATTCCATAAAATAGTTTTAGATTGTTTGATAATTTGTCCAAAGTATTCTTTTGTTTTTTCACCCACATCCAAACCCATCCAGCCATCAGGGATCTGATCTATCTGTACTTCACGCGTATTGGCATCATTTGAAAAATTATCCGCGATAACTGCATCCACCGGGATACACAGATTGACTCCCTTAACTTTTGCTTTTCCAATCAATCCTTTTGCCACTTCCAGGCGATCGTCCTCACAAAGTGATTTACCGATTTTGCCACCAAGGGCTTTTATAAAAGTGAAGGCCATCCCTCCACCAATTAAAATATTATCCGCCTTATCCATGAGCTGTTCAATGATCAGGATCTTATCGCTTACTTTAGCTCCTCCGATAATAGCAGTGAAAGGCTTTTGGGTTTTGTTCAAAACCTTATCAATACTTGCAACTTCTCCTGCCATCACATATCCGAAACATTTTGAAGATGTATCAAAAAAGTTCGCCATTACCGCTGTAGAAGCATGCGCGCGGTGAGCTGTTCCGAAAGCATCATTCACATAAATATTTCCGTGACGGCTCAGGTTTTTTGCAAAAGCCGCATCCCCGTTTTCTTCCTCCTTATAAAAACGCAGATTCTCAAGCAATAAGACCTCCCCCTGCTTTAATGATTCCGATTGTAAAAAAGCCTTTTCACTGATGCAATCGTCAGCAAACTGTACCGGAACTCCCAGTTGCCTGCTTACTTCATTAACGATATGTTTTAGGGAATATTTATTTGTTGGCCCCTCTTTCGGTCTGCCAAGGTGGCTCATTAAAACAATGCTCCCCCCATCCTTCAGTATTTTTTTCAAAGTGGGAATAGCTGCCCTGATCCGCGTGGAGTCTGTTACTTCAAACGCCTCGTTCAGCGGCACATTAAAATCAACGCGGACCACCGCGCGCTTATTCAAAAAATTTATTGAATCAACCGTCTTCATTATGTATTTATAAAATTAAACTAATTTATTTAAACTTGTTTTAAATGCGCCAATGGTTTTGTCAAGATCATCATAACTGTGCGCCCGGCTTACAAAACCAACCTCATAGCCGCTGGGACCCAGATAAACGCCCTTCTCCAACAACGCATGATATAGAGTTTTAAAATAATCCATGCTGTTTGGATCAATATCTTCAGCGCTTGAAATTTTTTCTTTCTCCGTAAACGCGATCCAGAAAATAGAACCCAGACTGAATAACCTGAACAATTTAAACGGATTGATTTTGTTGATTTCGTTCACAAGGTAGTTCGTTTTTTCTTCCAGGTCCTCATAAAAATTTTCTTTTAAACATTCCGATAACTGCGCGATACCGGCACTCATTGCCACAGGATTCCCGCTTAAGGTCCCGGCCTGATAAACATTGCCTTCAGGAGAAATACAACTCATGATTTCTTTGCTTGCGCCATAAGCTCCAACCGGAAATCCTCCGCCAATAATTTTACCATAGGTAACAATATCAGGACTAATATTATACAGGCCTGCCGCCCCACAAAAACTCATACGAAAACCACTGATCACCTCATCAAAGATCAGAAGCGTTTTATTGGATGTACAAATCTCTCTCAGGAAAATTAAAAACTCTTTACCTTGTAATAATAATCCATTATTAGCTGGAACCGGCTCGATAATTATACAGGCAACCTCATCCTTATACTTTATAAATGCCTCTTCAACAGCTTTTTTATTATTTAATGGTACGGTAATCGTTTCATTTACGAAACTCTCGGGTACACCGCCGCTGCTCGAATTTCCAAAAGTTACCAGTCCGCTGCCGGCTTTTACCAGTAGTGAGTCAACGTGACCATGATAACACCCCTCAAATTTTAAGATCTTGTTTCGCTTTGTGTATCCCCTGGCCAGCCGGATAGCGCTCATGACTGCTTCGGTGCCACTGCTTACAAACCTTAATTTTTTTATAAATGGATTGTTGGAAAGGATCAGTTCCGCCAGTTCATTTTCCAGTTGCGTAGGCGCGCCAAAAGAAGTTCCCTTTCGCATGGTTTTATCAACCGCGTTTAAAACCGCATCGTCCGCGTGTCCTAAAATAAGCGGCCCCCAACTGCAACAATAATCAATGTATTCGTTACCGTCCGCATCCCAAATATGCGAACCTTTGCCGCGCTCTATAAAAAGAGGGGTTCCACCAACGCTCCTGAAAGCGCGTACCGGAGAATTGACACCTCCAGGGAAAAAATTTTTTGCTTTTTCAAAAAGCCCCGCCGATTTTGTAGTTATCATAAAATTTGCGGCAAAATTATGGATTTATTGCGTTAAAAGTGGATCTAATTTAACTATTATTAAAAAGTGTTAAACAAAAAAATACCTATACTTGTGGTCCGATACTTGATATTACAAACACAAACTTAAACAATGAAAAAAATTCTTTTAGCCCTGTTCGCATTATCACTTTTCTCTTTCATAACAGTAAGTGGTGATGGCGGTAAGATACCTTCCGCAACTGTAAAAAAACTGGATGGAAGCAAAGTAAACTCAAATACATTCAGCAATAATGGCAAGCCTATTATTATTAGTTTTTGGGCTACCTGGTGCAAGCCTTGTAAAAAAGAACTGGATGCGATTCATGAAAATTATCCAGACTGGATTAAAGAAACCGGTGTTAAACTTATTGCGATAAGTATTGACGATGCAAGGAGTTCCGGCAAAGTAGTAACAGATGTTAAATCTAAAGGCTGGGAATATGAAGTATATATTGACGAAAACCAGGATTTTAAACGTGCCATGAATGTTAACAATGTTCCGCATACTTTTTTAATCGATGGTAGCGGAAAAATTGTATGGAGCCATAATTCTTATTCTGATGGTGACGAAGAAAAACTCTATGAAAACGTCAAAAAACTGGTTGCCGGAGAACCCCTTTCTCACTGATATAACCGAGAAATAATTTTGTTTATGCGACGAAAATTCCCTTATTTTACCGCATGTTAAATAAACACAATAAAAGTAGCTTAACGGCTACTTTTTTAATGATCAGCCTTTTTCATTTTTCGCGCATTTTTGCACAAGTGGACGCCGGGTCCGTTCACGGGAATTTCCAGGTAGATGCCCAATACTATCAGCCCGATTCACTGATAGGTGCTCCAAAAGTTCCAGAAAAATTTCTTTCAAATGCTTTCGGAAACATTAATTATACCAAAGGAGCTTTTTCCGCCGGGGTAAGATATGAAGCTTATAATAACGTGCGCCAGGGTTTTGATCCACGGTATAAAGGTCAGGGTATAGTTAACCGGTTTGCAAGATATCAGACCGAACTGTTAGATGTGACTGTTGGGAATATCTACGAACAATTTGGCAGTGGTTTAATGCTGAGAACCTATTATGAGCCCGGGCTGTTATACGATAACTCATTAGACGGTATGAGGATAATCAGCTCTCCTAAAAAAGGGATAACGTTAAAAGGATTAGTTGGAAAACAACGATATTTTTTTAATGTGGGAACCGGAATTGTGAGAGGCGGAGATGCTGAAATTAATCTGAATGAACTTTTAGATTCGTTATTGGGTAAAAAGAAAACACGGGTTATTCTGGGCGGCAGCTTTGTGAGTAAATATCAGGCCGATCAGGATCCTTCGTTAATATTACCTGAAAATGTTGCTACCTATGGCGGAAGACTCACTATTATAAGAGAGGGTTTTAATTTCTCTACCGAATATGCCTATAAAATTAATGATCCTTCGCTCGACAATAAATTTTCATATAAATTCGGTGAGGTTCTTTTCTCTTCGGTGTCTTATGCAACAAATGGATTTTCTTTTTTATTACAGGGAAAAAGAGTTGACAACATGAGTTTTAGAAGCGACAGGAATGAATCGTTGCAAAGCCTTCTAATTAATTACATACCAGCCACCACCAGGCCACATACTTATTCCTTACTGGCACTGAACCCATATGCTACGCAACTGCGAGGGGAGATTGGCGGGATGGCAGAGATCCAGTACAAATTTAAGAAAGGTACCTTTTTAGGCGGGGCCTATGGAACCGAAATTACTTTAAACGGCTCTTTGGCCAATGGATTAAAACATATTGGCGTTAATGATTCCCTTACCTCACAATATTACTATAAAACCAGATGGACAGATATAGGAAATGCTTATTATCATGACTTCTTTATTGAAATAAATAAAAAATTCAGTAAAAAACTCAAAGGTACTTTCCTTGTTGCAAACCAGTTCTATGATCGCAACATTATTCAGTTTGCCGCAGATAACGCAGGATATAAAGACCTTGAATCAACTATTGGCGTTATAGACCTTACTTATAAATATAAATCTTCGTCTACAATTCGCATTGAGCTCCAGGGATTATTCGCAAGGGAGCAGGATATGATCACCAATTCAAACCTGGTGGCAAAAGGCAACTGGGCTGCAGCCCTGATCGAGTGGACTCCGACAGGGAATTGGTTTTTTGCGGTTTACGATCAATACAATTATGGGAATCCCGATGCCAGCCTGCAAATTCATTATTATCTTGGAACATTTGGCTATAACGAGGGCCCTCATAGGATTGCTGTAAGTTATGGTAAACAAAGTGCTGGTATTTTTTGTGTCGGAGGAGTCTGCAGAACGGTTCCCGCCTCAAACGGAATAACACTTTCAATTACCAGCAGTTTTTAGTAAATTTGAATAAAGAAATAATACCATGAAAAAGCTGATTTTTGTTCCGCTTATTATATTGGCTCTTATCAGTTGTGATAAGGTTCCGCCTCGTATTCCTCCTCCAATTCCCGATTGCGTTATTGACAGCGCCATTATGGTTGTAAACAGTAACACCCTAACAAGTAATACACGAAAAGTGTTGCTTGAAGATTATACGGGTCATACCTGCGGAAACTGTCCGCGTGCCGCTGAGAAGGCTGAAGAACTTGTTGGGATTTACAAAAGCAAGTTAGTGGTCCTGGCGAACCACGTTAGTAAAACCTTCGCTGCTCCGAAAGGAAAATACCTTGAGGACTTCAGGGACGCAACAGCAACCGAATGGGACGCGTTTTTTGGCATGTCTGGCGCCGGACTACCAAAAGGAACCGTTAACCGCGTATTAATCTCAGGTGCTTATCCGCAAAATTATGGCTCCTGGGCCACAAATGTTCAAACGGAACTGAATAAGCCCCAGACGGTAAAACTTGATGTTTATACGACTTATGACCCTGGCCAGAAACTTTTAAATCTCAGGGTATTTACTACATTCAAAACCGCGCTTGCGTTTAATGTTAACCTAAGTATGGTTCTTGTATACGATAGCGTTGTTACCAACCAAACAGATTATACACCTCCTCCGGGAGCAACAGTTGTGGATGGAGACAGGCGTCCGGATTATCTTTTCGAGCATATTATGGTTAAACCCCTGAACGGTACATGGGGGCAGTTAGTTAAAGCTTCTCCAATTGCTGCTAATGATACTGCTACAATTCGTAAAGATTGTAATCTCAGCACTAAATGTTTTCTAACAGATCAGGTGTGTACCGATCACAACCGCATGTCTCTGGTTGTTTTTGCTTACAACGAATCAACAAAAGAAATTTTGCAGGTAGAAAAAGTAAAACTTATTCCCCACGCCGACTAAAAAAATCGTATTGTCTCAAAAGAGGTTGTCTCAAAAAAGCCACTATCGGTTCGAGCGGAGTCGGTGTCAGTTCGAGCGGAGTCGAGAACTGGATACCTTGAAAATTGCCGCCTCTCGACTCCGCTTGAGATGACAATTTTCAAGAATTAGGGCTTTTGAGACTGCCTCCTTTTTATTGGATTAAAAAAATCCGAAAATCAATACTGCTCTTTATCGCTCGGGAAATCCTTGCTTTTAACATCACTTATGTATTGTTTAAAAGCGTTTCCCATACTTTCGTAAAGATTCAGGTAACGGCGTAAAAAGCGCGGACTGAATTCGTGGTTCATGCCAAGCATGTCGTGTGTAACCAGTACCTGTCCATCAACGCCTCCGCCTGCCCCAATTCCTATTACCGGAATAGAAATGTTTTTGGCAACCCTTGTTGCGAGTGTAGCCGGTATTTTTTCCAGTACTAACGCGAAACAGCCATATTGTTCCAATAATTTTGCATCTTCAAGCAAACGCTCTGCTTCTGTTTCTTCCTTGGCCCGTACATTGTAAGTACCAAATTTATAAATGCTTTGCGGGGTTAATCCCAAATGTCCCATTACAGGAATACCTGCGGTTAAAATGCGTTCTATGCTTTCCTTTACTTCTTTCCCGCCCTCCAGTTTTACACCATGTGCGCCACTTTCCTTCATGATCTTGATTGCCGACATGAGCGCTTCCTTAGAATTGGCCTGGTAAGAACCAAAAGGCAGGTCAACGACCACAAGCGCCCTGTTAACAGCCCTTACCACGCTACTGGCATGGTAGATCATTTGATCAAGGGTAATAGGAAGTGTTGTTTCATGTCCTGCCATGACATTACTGGCGCTGTCGCCGACCAATATAACATCAATGCCAGCACTGTCAATGATCTTAGCCATTGTATAATCATAGGCCGTAAGCATCGCGATTTTTTCACCACGCCTTTTCATTTCAAGCAACACATTGGTGGTCACTTTTTTTATTTCCCTGTGAACTGACATTTCTTTAGAAATTTAAGACAAAATTAATCACTTAAGTTGATCCCGATTTAGAAAATCAACTTTAGTGAAGTGAAAACGAAACTAAAGGCATATTTTCTTATATCGATGATTGATGAGTTAAATCTAACCTATCATACCGGAATAAAAAACCCAACCGGTATGGGTTGGGTTAAAGATCCGTGATCCTTGGCTTAGTAGGTTGAAAAACCTTGCTTGTCTGTCATTTTATGCTCAATTAAAAGCCCTACGCAGGCTGCATCAGTAGATTTGTGTTTATCTTTTTCTGTTGCACCCTGAGGTACAACAACCTCTATCACCAGCTGACGTGTGCTCACACTCTGAAATTCAAAGATCTGTGTATCTTCAGCCGCTTTATTGTCAAATAACATTTCATTTGTACGGGCATCAAAAATTTTATAGTTTACTTTTTCTCCAAGAATTGTTTCGCAACAAACTGAGATCCTGTAATCCATACCCTTGTATATAACACAGCGTAATTTTGAAACCATTCCCTGGTTAAATAAACCGCTCTTGCTCTGTGCATTATATTGCCAATTGCCTGCTTTAGCATCGTCGAATACACAGAATTTCCTATGGAACTGACCACATACTCCCGATTGTGAAAATACGGATGTGCCTAATGCAACTGTTATGATAAGTGATAAAAAGTATTTCATGGTCTTACTTATTATTTAGTTAAAGTGTATGAATTGCGGATAGCTTTTATTTTACCAATGATTCTATTGTAAACTTCTTCGGTAATTACCAGCTGTTTACCACCTGTTAATGTAGCAGTTTTATCGTCTTTTACTTTTACCGGTTTTGCATCCTGCTCTCCTATTTTATTAAATTCAGCCAGCAAACCATCAAAGTCAGCTTTTACAGCCATTACGTTCGGATCTGATTCATGTTTCTTAAGAAACTCGATCAGGTTTTCCAATGTATATTTCTGATCAGCCAAACGCTCAATAACCGGGCTGTCTGCCTTATACTTAGCAAGATTTACTGCGATATAAATACTTTCCAGCCAGCCACCGGCCACAACCAGGGCTAGTGTAGGACCCTGTTTGCTATCTTCAAGAGCTTCAAAGGATGAAAAATAAACGTCATCTGTAATAACAGCTAAAGAATCAGGAGAGCTGATATTGTTTTCAAGGCGTTTTAGAACTTCTGGTTTGATAGCTGTTGAAACGCCGATCTGGTCACCCATTACTTTAACTGTTTTAAAATACTTGAGAGACTCGGAGCCAATCTCAAAAATAGAACAGTAGCTAAGGTCACAGCTATAAATCCCAAAATTCAGGGCTTTTGACTTGGCATCTGTATAATTTTTTTCGTTAGCGGGCGGATTTAAAAATGAAATATCCTTATTGGTTTTTCCACCTACCATTTTAATGAAGGTTAGCATTTCACCAGGCGAAGGCACCTGGAAAAAGGTCTCAGAAACGGGACCCGTTTTAGGTTCTTCCGTTTTTGTAGAATCTACTGAATCAGTCTCATCAGTTTTTTCTCCACCGCCACAACTGCTAAATGAGAAGGCGGTAATTGCAGACAAAAATAATAGTGTTGATTTATTCATTTTTTAAAGATATAGTTTTTTTAGTTAGCTTTTAATAATTTATTCACCAGGTCGGCAGCCTCATGAAATTCAATAGCTGAATATACTTTCAAACCAGATTCGTCAATTAATTTTTTAGCGAGTTCGGCGTTTGTACCTTGTAACCTGACAATAATAGGCACATTAATTGTCCCCATATTTTTATAGGCATCCACAATACCCTGTGCAACACGGTCGCAACGAACTATTCCACCAAAAATATTCACGAGTATTGCCTTTACATTTTTATCCTTTAGAATGATCCTGAAAGCTTTTTCAACCCTTTCTGCATTTGCTGTTCCTCCAACATCTAAAAAATTAGCTGGTTCGCCGCCGCTTAATTTTATAATATCCATGGTCGCCATGGCTAAACCAGCTCCATTTACCATGCATCCCACATTTCCATCCAGCTTCACATAATTTAACTCGGCATTCCTTGCCTCTACATCCGTTGGATCCTCTTCCGTAATATCCCTCATTTTTTCATAATCCGGGTGACGGAAAAGACCGTTGTCATCAAAGGACACCTTGCTGTCAACTGCAATAATTTTATCATCGCTGGTTTTCAGCACCGGGTTGATTTCAAACAAAGACGCGTCTATTCCTTCGTAAGCTTTATAGAGTGCGGTTACGAATTTTACCATTTCTTTAAAAGCATTTCCGCTAAGTCCAAGGTTAAAAGCAATTTTACGTGCCTGGAAAGCCTGGAGTCCAACACGTGGGTCTATTTCTTCTTTCCAGATTTTCTCGGGGGTGTGTTCAGCCACGTGTTCAATATCCATCCCGCCCTCGGTACTATAAATAAAGGTATTACGGCCTTTGGCGCGATCAAGCAACACGCTCATGTAGAATTCTTTTGTTGGGGAAGGTCCCGGATAATACACGTCCTGCGTTATAAGAACTTTGTTCACCAGCTTACCTTTAGCGCTTGTCTGGGGTGTTATCAGGTACATCCCTAAAATCTGAGAAGCCTTTTCTTTTACCTCATCAAGATTCTTTGCCAGCTTTACTCCACCGCCTTTACCACGACCACCGGCATGTATCTGGGCCTTAACAACTACCCAGTCACTGTTGTATTTTGTTTTTAATTCTTTCGCCGCATCAACTGCCTGTTCAGGTGTTTCCGCTACAATTCCTTCCTGTATCGCGACTCCAAAACTTTTTAAGATGCTCTTACCCTGGTATTCGTGAATGTTCATATATAAATAGTATTGTTTTTGGTGCTTTGTAAAACAAAAATGTTGCTTCTTTTTCCCTTAATCTGAAACAATTGTCCTTTTTGCAGTATTTAGTTAATAGGTGCTTCAAATGTAAGGTTTTATTTGTAATTGAAAAATGGGTTACAAAAAAACCCGGTAATATTTACCGGGTTTTAAGTAATACAGAGTTTGTTACCTGTATAAATTTATGGTGCCTTTTTTATCATTGGCCACTCCATCTTTACCAATTGTTTTAAGGGTATAAAAATACGTGCCTTCGGCGCATTCTTTTCCGAAACCATTTTTACCATCCCATTCTATGTTTCCGGTTGTACTTATTAATTCGTATACAACTTGTCCCCAACGGTCGTAAATAACCATATTTATTTCAGTGAGGTTTTTAGCGCCTAAAAAGTAAATATCGTTAATTCCGTCGCCATTAGGTGTAAATACATTTGGTATTTCGAGAGCGGAAGGTATATCCACTTTAATAACTTTATAAGCCGTATCAAGACAAGCTCCTTTTGTTACATAAAGCGCTACGGTATATGTTCCTGGCTGGCTGTAAACGACAGACGGTGATACGCTGCCAGAAACTGGTCCGGGAACAAAAGAGCCGCTTGGCGTTACACTTCCCGAAACTGTCCCGTTACCGAAAGACCAGGACGCAATAATACTCGATGAGCCACTGGCGGAAGAAGAATTATTTGTAAATATCACATTAAGCGGAGCGTAACCGCTTTCTTCACTGGCAAGAAAAGCAGCCGTTAATGAACCTGTAATCACCTTCATGGTGGTAGGGGTCTTACAACCATTCACCGTGTTGGTAACAACCAGGCTGAACGTACCCGGCGAAGACACCTGGTAATTTTTCACGGTATTCGATCCGGTTGGAAGAGACCCCGGAGGATTGGTCCAGGAATAAGTAAGGCCGGTTGTAACACCGGTAATATTGGGTTCTAAAAGTACACTCGCCGCACCACAATCCAGTGTATCCGGAAAAGCACGTGGGGTAATTGTCGGATATATCTTATTATCGGTAATTGTATAGTTGGCTTTGGACACACAACCATTGTTCAGATCCTTTCCTGTTAAGGTATAAATACCCACTGTGGCGGCCGTATAGGTAGTATTCACCTGTAATGGTACCTGGGGGCTTGGCCCCTCCCATAAATAACCAATTACCGGTTGGTTGGTCGGAAAAGGTGTACCATTCGGGATGCCTGTTTTACTTTGGTTGGTTAAAACCACCGTAGGCGAAATACAGCTTATAAACGTCGCTCCTCCCGTTATAGAGGTGGTTGGCGGAAATGTATTCTGATACATGGGTATAATGGATGTACTTTTACAGGTATTTACCGGATCCGTTATAGTCAGCGTAAAGGTATTGATTATCGTGGCCGTTGGCGCGGTACTGGTATTCACTGTAATCGTACTTCCAACGATGTTGCCCGGTGTACCCGTAAAGCCCCAGTTATAACTTACATTAGACGTTTCACTCACTCCTGTGAGTATTACTTTTGGGTTATTACAGTCAAGGACCTGGAGTGGTACAATAGCACTAATATCCGGGGTCATCGTAAGCTGTAAAACAGAAATTTGTGTCCGCGTGTCGCAGTTATTTGTATTGTCCCTTACAATCACCGTATATATCCCGGGTACCGTGACATTTGTGTACACACTTACTGTACCCAGCGGAACTCCAAAAGGGATGGTGGTGGATGATGTCGGACTCAGAATTGTATAGGAAACCGGCCCGCCCGCGGTAGGAGTGGTTGCCGCGCCATCAATGCTTATTACGCCTATAGTTTTACTGTTACAACCAAGGGTAAAACTGTTTGGACTGGTTACAGTATAGATCGGATAATTGTCGCTGGTCGTTACTGTAAAATGCTTAACAACAAAACAACCGTTAGCGTCATTTACAAGTACATGCGTGTATGTTCCGGGGCCTCCGGGATAATAAATAGTGGTATAAGATGTTGCCGAGAACGTAGCATTCTGTGGCGCATAAATATAATGGGTTACGTTTACAGTTGGACTTGACGTGACCGACAAAGTAGGTGCCAGGGTTTGGCTACAAGTAATATTTATGAGCGTTGTGGAAATCGAAGACGAAGGAACCGCAATGTTTTGCGCCAGTAAAAAAGTATAGGTGCTGACACAACCTGAAACTGTGTTCTGACCTGTTACAGACAAGGTTCCCAGATGAGTTGAGTTAAGGCTTATACTCTGACTGTTTACTGGAGTAAAGGCAGCACCTGTCCAGGTATAGGTAAGGTTATTATTATTTGCGGATAAGTCAACTGATGGTGTTACACAAGTAATGGAATGTGTGCTGCCAAAAGGAGTGACAGTAAATAAAGCCGGCGCAGGCTGTGGGTTCATTGTAAAGAAAACAACTGCATTACAACCTCCCGGACCTGAAATAGTAAGAGAATACGGACCCGGCGTAAGATTTGTGGCGGTAAACTGTTGTGGAGACAATACACTTGCAGGAAGTGGAGTCCATGAAATAGTATAAGCCGGTGGAGGCGAAGCAGGATTAAACGTTAATCCAAGGTTCACGGCATTAAAACTATTTGTACACACGGCCTGTGTGAGGGTAATAGCTGTATTGGGCTGAGCATTTACTGTTACAGTTATAGGGGTATAGTTAGTAACAGTACCAGAAGCGGCAACCAGGGTATAAGTTGTTGTAACACCGGGAGATACTACAAAATATTGAGTATTTGTGTTTGTATTTGTGATAGGGGAAAAGTTTCCAGGATTAAGCGTGTAGGTAGGATTGCTGAGGGTCGAGGTAGCCACAATGGTAGCGGAAGACCCGCCACAAATTGACTGAGCTTTCCATCCAGAATAAAAGCTCACAAATACAAAAACAAACGCTAGTAATTTTCTCATAATTTTAATTATATCAATTTACAAATATACAAATACCTTGCTAAAATTTGCTAATATAATAAAAAATCCGGTCAAAATTGACCGGATTGATTTTTACGAGGCTGTTTACTATCTGTAGAGATTTACACTGCCTTTGGTGTTATATTCCTGCCCGTCCTTTCCACTGGATTTAATAATGTAGAAGTAGGTGCCTTCGGCGGCATCCGATCCGCTTTTGTTCTTACCATCCCAGGCTATGTTCCCGGTTTCACTTGTTACTTCATAAATGGTATTTCCCCAGCGATCGAATATACGTGCGTTTATGTTCAACAAGTTTGCCGATTTCAGGAAGAAAAGATCATTTACCCCATCATTATTTGGTGTAAAAACATTCGGAATTTCCATAACTGAAGGGATATCGACAGTGATGATCTTTTGTTTGCTTTCAAGACAGGTACCTTTTGAAACAAACAAGGTTACCGTGTACGTGCCCGGAAGATTAAAAAGTGTTGAAGCCATTTCAGCTGATGTAAATGTTTTGGTAGTTCCATTTCCAAAATTCCATACTGAGCCGATCCTGGTTTTTCCGTTTACCGGATCGCTGGAGTATGAATTGTTCACAAAATTAACCTTTAAAGGTGCAAACCCAGTGGTCTGATCAGGGTCAAAATCTGCAATCAGTTTTCCATTAAAAACCTCCATGTTTGCTTTGCTGACACAGCCGTTAATGGTATTTGTAACAATAATGGAATATTCGCCTGCATCTTTTACCTGTAAGCTCAGCGAGTTTACTCCCGATACAGTAGTTCCCGGCGGGGTAAGCCACTGATAGCTCAAGCCTGTGACAGCACTGCTGTTACCTGTTATGTAAGGAAAAAGAAGGGTCTGTTTATCACCGCAGTCTACAGTGGCTGCAGGCGGCGCAACCGGGTTATTGAGGATAGGATAATCACGTTTATCGGCTATAGTTATTGTAGTGAAGGATATACATCCACTATTCGTGTTCTTTACGGTCATGGTATAGATCCCCACTGTAAGCGCCAGGTAGGTGGTAGCATTTATTTTAGGCTCCTGCGGCGACGGACCGGCCCAGGAAGCAATAGCAACGCCCGGTGGATTAAACGGGGTTCCGGGAGGAATACCGTGTTCGCTTTGGTTACTCAGCATAGCGCTTGGCGTTTTACAGGAGAGAGCGCTTGTTCCACCATTTGATACAATTGCCTTGGGCGGGAACAAATTCTGGTAAATAGGAATTATAGATGTGCTTTTGCAGGTGCTGCTTTTGTCTGTGACTACAAGTGTATAGGTATTTACCAGCGTTTGCGTTGGAGCGACAGAGTTGGTTATTACATGTACCGTATCACCCTGGATGATTCCCGGGTTACCATTAAAATTCCAGGCATACTCTACGTTGTCCGTAGTACTTATCCCTTTGAGCGTTACCGCCGGATGGTTACAATCGAGGATATTTCTTTCAACAATTGCATCGATAGTCGGTGTAAATGTATTTTGCAATATTGAAACTGGCACGCGTGTTTCGCAAAGCGATGTATTATCCTTTGTAATAACAGTGTATTGACCTGGAGCGCAAAAAGTAGACACGCTTATTGCACTCAATGGACCGGATGGGGTAACAGATGATGATCCCGGAGTTAATATGGCGTAAGAGACCGGCCCACCGGAAGGATCTGTGTTTCCATTATTAATAGAGATAATCGCGCAGCTGGTAGCATTACATCCGAGTGTAAAATTCTGAGGGCTCGTTACATTAAATGTCGGGAAGCCCTGGGAACAGTTAACGGTAAACAGTTTTGAGCTCTTGCAGCCGTTCACATTATTGACCAACTCGTGTGTGTATACCCCACAGGCCGGAACGTAGATCATGGTGTGAGAGCTGGCCGAAACAGGCGCCCCGAAAGGACTGTAGATATTATGTGTAATATTCACGCTGGGATTGGCTGTTGCCGTAACCGTAATTGGAGTGGGCAACGCGCAGGTAATGTTCTGCACACTCGGACTTATTGCGGAGACAGGTGCTACTGTATTTACACCAATTGGGACCACATGTGATACCTGGCAATTTGTAGCGGGGTCAGTTACAATACAGGTAAAGGGGCCCTGTGCGGTAACATTAATCTGACTGGTTGAATACGTATAACTGTTATTCGTCCAGAAATAATTCAACGTTCCGTACGTATAGGTTGTTTGAACGCTAAGATCAATAGAAGGAGTTGCACAGGTAATACTCGGAGAACCCGTTGTATTTACAATGGCAAACGTAGGATAAGGCGCCGCGGGAAGTATGGTCATTGTCTGAACCACCAGGCAACCCAGTGGATCAGTTGCCGAAACGGTCACAGTATTTGTTGTGGAGAGCGGCGGCACTGTGTAGGTAGCTGTGGTTGTCTGGGAGTTAAGTAATAAAGGCGTGGGCGACCAATTAATGGTTGAAGGGTTGGCCGCTGAACCGGAAGGCGTTAATGAGATAACGGCTACGGTACCGCCGCAACCAGCCTGCGCGATTGAAGACACCAGAAGGGGCGCCGGAGTTATGGTTGTATTAATGATCCGTGCAATCGGCGCGCATGATCCCGGAGGTTCCATATACAAAGTATAGGTTGCAGAAAGCGAAGACGTAAAACACTGGTTAAATAAGGAAGGTGTATTAAAGGGAGGACCCACCCCGGGTCCGGCCCATGAATAAGGTCCCAGTCCCGGTGTTGCGCAGATCGTGGCGCCCGAAGCTCCACAGGTGGGAACTGTTACACTTGCCGCTCCTGCAGCAAAGGGAGTTCCGTTACCGGTTACAACCATCGGAGAACATTTTGCGTCAAAATAAAAATACCCTCCATGTCCACCTGCATTACAATCTACAACAGTTACATCGATCTGAACAAGGGAATTGATATAAGGCGTTAGGTCCAGCGCAGAGGTTGTCCAGTTCGCATAAGTCCACCCTGCACCCTGCGGCCCTATACACGGACTAAAAGAAGGTCCGCCCGGCGGAATTGTAAAAGAGCAGGCAGCGCCCGGTACCGCAATGGAAATATTCGGACAAGCTAAAAGGGTGGATGCGTTTGTTGTGGTATTTGTAACGGTCACTTTAATATTAAAACCCGCCTGACTGCAACACGGATGAGAACCATCTTCAATAACCGCGATATAAGCATATTGAAAAAGCGCGCTGGTTGGAGTAGGAATAAATGCTTTGGATAACCGCACGGCCTTTGCTCCTGCCTGGTCATCGTTGAGCCTGATAAATGCATTTCCCGCGGGAACATTGTTTGAAGAAGCATCGAAATAAGAACTGATAGTTCCGGGGATCCGTGAATCAGTTACTGCACTTGTATAAACTGTATAGAGATTCACAGCATTCAGGTTAGGTTGATTACAGCTATTCGGGTTAGTGCCCGACTGAAGTGTCCATCCCTGTACAGCATTTGGCGCCGGAATGTTAGCTGTAGCAAGTTCAAAATCTTCATTGTTGCAGGCTCCGCCAGGTAAAACTGAAGGACGTTGTAGTGGAAGATTCTGGAAAAGTGTTTTTGGAGGGAGGGTTTTAAGCTTGTATTTCTGTTTCACAAAAGTTCTCTTTGTCATGTACATAAAAACCTTAAATTCCTTTCCATAGAATCCATCCGCCAGGGCTCCCGCCGATGCCGCTTCTTCATCAAAACCAGCTATCGAATCCTGCGTATAAATATAATTTGCCATAACATCCACCTGGGCGGAAGCGGACTTATCAAAAGCTGCGATAAGAGCAAGCACAGCTATTGCTTTTTTTATTTTCGTTTTCATCTTTTGAGATTGGGATTTTAGTTTACAATTGTTTTGACTTTCGTTAAGGCCTTAACAAATAGTGTGCCGAAAAATTAATTAGTGTTAAATTTGATTTTTTTAGCTACTAAGAAATTAAACCTATCTTTGAATTTTAACACATTTACATTATGCAATTATTACAAAATAAAGTGGCACTGATAACGGGTGCAACGCGTGGAATTGGTAAAGGTATTGCACTTACCTTTGCAAAGAATGGAGCAAACGTAGCGTTTACTTACGTTAGTTCGGAAGAAAAAGCGAAAGCGCTTGAAGCGGAATTACAGAGTTTCGGCATAAAAGCAAAAGGATATAAAAGTGACGCAGGTGATTTTAAGGCGGCAGATGAACTGGTTACCAACGTTGTAAATGATTTCGGAACGATAGATATACTGGTAAATAATGCGGGTATTACGCGGGATACTTTGTTGATGCGCATGAGCGAACAGCAATGGGATGAGGTAATGAACGCTAATTTAAAATCTGTTTTTAATCTCGTGAAAGCAGTTCAGCGTCCAATGCTAAAAGCGAAAAAAGGGTCCATTATAAACATGAGTTCAGTTGTTGGAATTAAAGGAAACGCGGGGCAAAGCAATTATGCCGCCTCCAAAGCGGGCATCATTGGATTTACAAAGTCCATTGCTCTTGAACTGGGCTCACGTAACATCCGCAGTAATGCAATTGCTCCCGGTTTTATTGAAACAGAAATGACAGGAGCCCTTGATGAAAAGGTAATTCAGCAATGGCGCGACGCTATTCCGTTAAAACGCGGAGGTTCCACCGAAGATGTTGCAAATCTCACGTTGTTTTTAGCAAGCGACCTCAGCGCTTACATTACCGGCCAGTGCATTAATGTGTGCGGCGGAATGTTAACCTAAAGTTGCATTTGTTCCAGGTTTATAAAATTTCAGGTCTTGTCCTCAAAAATCATAGCTAATACTCCCTGGTACTTCTTTTTTATAAGTCTCGGTCTTAGTGCAGGCATTGCGCTGTGGCTATATTATAAAAACAAAAAAAACACCGAAGCTCCGGAAAGGGTTTTGGTTGGCATGGGGATACTCCGGTTCTTAAGTTTCTTTTTTGTTCTTCTTTTTCTCCTTAATATTTTTTTCAAGCGCCTGCAGAATACTACGGAAAATCCTTCCGTTCTGGTCGCGATCGATAATTCAAGCTCTATTGTCGCTACTGGCGACAGTACTTTTATAAAAGGAGCTTTTCAGCCGGCTCTGGATAAATTAAGCGAACGGCTCGCTGAAAAATACGCCGTAAAAACCCTTCTATTCGGAAGCAAGGCGGAAACAACAGATAAAAAACCTGCCTATTCAGAAAAGGAAACGGATATTGAGAACCTTATAAATGAGGTGGAAAACAATTATTCCAACCAGAATATTGGCGCACTAGTCATTATAAGCGACGGTATTTACAATAAGGGCGCAAATCCAGTTTATCCTGCTGAAAAACTTGGTTATCCTGTTTATACCGTAGCCATGGGTGATACCAATGAAATACGGGATGTGTTGATTCAAAAAGTAAACCACAACCAGGTTGCCTATTCAGGAAATAACTTTCCGGTAGAAGTAATTTTAAACGCGAGAAAATTCAGCGGTAAAGAGGTAACCGTTAGTCTTTTGGAAAACGGTATTGAAAAAGCCAGGCAGAATATTAAAATCAACTCCGATAACTTTTTAAGTACCAGTACTTTTACCCTGGCAGCGGCCGGAGTGGGCGTTGTGCGTTATTCAGCAAAAGTTACAGTGCTTGAAGGAGAGAAGAACACGGCGAATAACACCCAGCCTTTTGTGATCGAGATCATTGACAACAAAGAAAGGATCCTGCTCCTGGCAAACACTCCACACCCTGATATTGCCGCTATAAAGGATGCGATCATAGACGGCACCAACTATGAAATCGAATATAGCCTGGCCCAGGATTTTTCAAAGCCCCTGAAACAATACAGCCTTGTCATCCTTCACGGTTTTTCACCTGCACAGATGGTTCTTTTGAATGAGTGTAAAAAAGATCTCGTTCCCTTCTGGATCATTAATCCATCCGCACCCGAAAACCTGCCTGGGATTAAGATCAGTGGTTCCTTAAACAAATTTAACGACGCCGAGCCATATGTAGACAATTCCTTCGGGCTTTTCACCATTAGTGACGATCTTAAAAAATTCGCCAAAGACCTTCCCGCAGTGAAAACGTTTTTTGGAAATTACAGCCTGGGAAATGGCTCGAACAGTCTCATCAATCAACGCATCGGAGTCGTTGAAACAGAGAACCCTATTTTATTTTTTACAGAAATAAGCGGTTTAAAAAGTGGCATTTTCCTTGGAGACGGTTTATGGAAATGGAAATTCCGTGATTTCGCCGAGCACAAAAATCATAACCTGTTTACCGAACTCATCAGTAAATCTGTTCAGTACCTCTCTGTAAAAAGCGACAAAAGTTTTTTCAGGCTCAGTGCCCCTAAAGTAATTAATGAGAACACCGATGTGGAATTAGGCGCCGAGGTTTACAATAAAAGTTACGAGGCTATAACGGAGCCGGACGTAACACTTGTTTTGACGAATTCCGATAATAAAAAGTTCAATTACACATTCAGCAAAACAAACAGTGCTTACAAACTTAACGTTGGTACCCTGCCTCCGGGTGAATACCGCTATGAGGCAAGTGTTAAAGTCAGGAATGAGCTTTTTGTCAAACAGGGCCTGTTTGCGGTTAAAGAAGTCGTTTCCGAAAAAATAAATACAGTCGCCAACCACCAGCTGCTTTTTCAGTTATCTCATCATACCAATGGTAAACTCTATTACCCGGCCGATTTGCAAATACTCGGGGAAGATCTTCTGAAAAGTGAAAAGATCAGGCCCGTCACTTACACACAAATCACAACATCTTCTTTAATTGATTTGAAATGGCTTTTCTGGATTGTTTTAGTGCTTTTGGCAGTGGAATGGTTCTTCAGAAAGCGTTTTTTATCTATTTAAATCAAAATTATGCCAAAACCTATCTTACAGCTCCTGCTTTGGTTACTAGTAGTCATTTTTACCGGTTGTAATTTTCCCGAATTAAAAAAAGAGGCTCCGGAAATAAATGAAATAAGCCCAAATACCAAATTCAGGATCGTTTTACCTGAAAATCATACCACAGGGTATTTATGGCAACTTAAGCAGGATTATAACAACTCCGTAATTGAACAAATTAATGAAGTATGGCATGGAAATGAAAAGGGTATTTATTTCAATATGAGATCATTAGCCTCCGGACAAACTACCCTGACCTTTGTATCGAGGAACTACCAGGATACCGCTGATATTAAACACTATATTGTTAAAATTGGAGGAAATTAAGTTGCCTGTAAGGGCAATTTCAGTATCTTTACGTTCGGCTAAAAAAGGCCGCTCCTGATCTCAAGTCGGGCAAAAAACTATTACATACAACAAATGAGTAACCAGACACAGACCATTTTAAGATTTAACAATTCAAACCGTCAATTTTACACCGAATTAAAAAAGAGAGTTGACAGCTATTTTAAAGAACACCAGCTTAGCAAATATGGCAATATCCAGCTGTATATCAAGACAGTAGTGATGTTTTTAGCTTACCTGATCCCTTATTTTCTTATTACGCTGAATGTATTTGACAGTAAACTGGTCTGGGCCCTGCTTACTGTATTAATGGGTTTTTCGATGGCAGGTATTGGTTTATGTGTGATGCATGACGCCAACCATGGCAGTTATAGCAAAAATGTAAGACTGAATAAGATCCTTGGCTATATTTCCATTGGCCTTTTAGGAGGTTATTCTCTTAACTGGAGGATCCAGCATAACGTTATCCACCATACCTATACCAACGTTCACGAGCATGATGAAGATATAGCCCCTCCCGGGTTTATGAGGTTTGAGCCACATTCAGAAAAAAAATGGATCCACAAGCTGCAGTTTATATATGCCTGGTTCTTTTATGGCATGATGACTTTAATGTGGAGCACCACTAAAGATTTTAAACAACTTGCTCGTTACAATGAGAAAGGTCTTTTAAAAGGGGCAAATACTACTTACGGTTTGGAACTGGGCCTCATCATCATGTCAAAGGTTTTATACTATGGATATATGATCCTGCCTTATTTCCTCGTGTCGGAAATGACCTTTTTAGAATGGTTTTGCGGCTTTGTGATCCTGCATTATGTGGCCGGGTTAATTTTAGCCATGATCTTTCAACCGGCACATGTGGTTTCTGAAACCGAATTTCCTTTGCCGGATGATGCCGGAAGCCTTGAAAACCATTGGGCAGTTCACCAGATGAGAACCACTATGAATTTTGCAACAGGCGATCCTGTTTTTTCCTGGCTTGTGGGTGGTTTAAATTATCAGGTAGAGCATCATTTGTTCCCAACTATTTCTCATGTGCACTATCCGAAGATTTCGAAGATCGTTGAGAATACCGCCAAAGAATTTGACGTGCCTTATCTCTCAAGGAAGACATTTGCCGGTGCTTTATGGTCACACCAGGTCATGCTCTGGAAACTGGGAAGGGCTTAAGGTCATTTTCATCAAAAGAACTCAAACGTCCCTGAACCCTAGGGGCGTTTTTTTGGGTCAGGTATAAAAGTTGGGGAGTAATCTAAAAAGCTCTATTTTAGATGAAAAAGTTATAGAAGCCATCGATCATAAATTATTACAAGAGTTATTTCCATCGGAATTAATGGATTATTTTACAATTACTAACTTTGAAACCCTGTGTAGCATTGAAATTAAACAAGAGTATTGGTTGATTGATTTCGAGGAAAAGAATGATATCCCCAATGGCTACGCATCTAATGAATACGAGTCAAAAGGATTTATG